>JAABUK010004931.1_pt1 | contig 21281 bp, 20 predicted proteins | sample 5559141 | NCBI WGS metagenome assembly JAABUK01 (sample SAMN10711869, study PRJNA513367) | rock metagenome | isolation source: Antarctica rocks | place: Antarctica: Victoria Land, Pudding Butte nord | collected 2016-01-03
CCCCTCACCCCGGCCCTCTCCCGGAGGGAGAGGGAGAAGGAGCCTCAGTCCTCATCCCGCGTCACCCGCGCCAGCACCTCCCGCTTGCCGACATGGTTGGCCGGGGTGATAATGCCCTCCTTCTCCATCTGCTCGATCAGCTTGGCCGCGCGGTTGTAGCCGATGGACAGGTGCCGCTGGATGAAGCTGGTGCTGGCCTTGCCCTCCCGCGTCACCACCGCGACGGCCTGGTCGAACAGGTTCTTCTCCCCGTCGCCCGCCCCGGCAATGCCGGACATCGCGGAGTTCCCGCCGCCGCCGGCGTCCTCGTCGTCCGCGCCCTCCGTCACCTCGTCGTCATAGGTCGGCTCGGCCTGCGCCCGCAGGAAGGCGACGATGCCCTCCACCTCCTGGTCCCGCACGAACGGGCCGTGGACGCGGGCGATCCGTCCGCCGCCCTGCATGTGCAGCAGGTCGCCCTGGCCAAGCAACTGCTCCGCCCCCTGCTCCCCCAGGATGGTGCGGCTGTCGAACTTGCTGATGACCTGGAAGCTGATGCGGGTCGGGAAGTTGGCCTTGATGGTGCCGGTGATCACGTCCACCGACGGCCGCTGCGTCGCCATGATGACGTGAATGCCGGCGGCGCGCGCCATCTGCGCCAGGCGCTGCACCGCGGCCTCGACCTCCTTGCCGGCGACCATCATCAGGTCCGCCATCTCGTCTATCACGACGACGATATGCGGCAGGGTCTTGAGCGGCAGCGGCTGCTCCTCGAAGGTCGGCTTGCCGGTCTCGCTGTCGAAGCCGGTCTGCACGCGCCGGGTCGGGACCTCGCCCTTGCGGAGATAGTCCGCCACCTTCTCGTTGTAGCCGCCGACGTTGCGGACGCCGAGCTGGCTCATGGCGCGGTAGCGGCGCTCCATCTCCCGCGTCGTCCACTTCAGCGCCGTCACCGCCTTGGCGGGTTCGGTGACGACGGGGGCCAGCAAGTGCGGGATGCCTTCGTAAACCGACAGCTCCAGCATCTTGGGGTCTATCATGATGAGGCGGCACTGGTCCGGCGACAGGCGGAACAGGATGGACAGGATCATGGCGTTGATCCCGACCGACTTGCCGGACCCGGTGGTGCCGGCGATCAGCAGGTGCGGCATCCGGGCGAGGTCCGCGATGACCGGCGTGCCGCCGATGTCCTTGCCCAGCGCCAGCGCCAGGCGCCCGGGGTGGCTGCGCCAGTCCTCGCAGTCCAGCAGCTCCGACAGGAACACGGTCTCGCGGACGGCGTTCGGCACCTCGATGCCGATGACGTTGCGGCCGGGGACGGTGGCGATGCGCACGGCGGTGACGCACAGGCTGCGCGCCACGTCGTCCGCCAGGCCGATCACCCGGGCGCTGCGTATGCCCGGCGCCGGCTCCAGCTCGTACATCGTCACCACCGGACCGGGGCGTATCTCGCGTATGGCGCCCTGCACGCCGTAGTCGTTCAGCACGGTCTCCAGCAGGCGCGCGTTCTCCTGCAATGCGTCGGCGCTGGGGCCGGACCCGGCGCGCGCCGGGACGGGGCTGAGCAGGGACAGCGGCGGATACTGCCAGGCGCCCTCGGCGGGCGGCGCAGGGTCCAGGTGCCCGGCGGGCTTGCGCGCGGCGGGCTGGACGGCAATGGGCTGGACAGCGATGGGCGGCGCGGCGGCTGGGGCAGGCGGGGCGGCAATCGTCGCGGCGGCGGGCCGCGGCGGCGGGCCGGCGGCTTGCGGAGCCAGCGGGGCAGGGGTGGCCACGGGCGCGTAGGGGGCCAGCACGGGCCGCTGGCTGGCCGGCAAGGGCGGCTCGGCGTCCGGCTGGCGCCGGGCGAGGGCGGACACCAGGCGGGAGAAGCCGCGTGCGACACCGCGCCCGGCTGCGGCCAGCCCGCCGATGGCACGCCCCAGCAGCCCAGCCGCGCCCCGGCCGCCGCGCACGGACCCACGCGCCACGCCCACTGCGCCGCCCATGGCGCCCTGGCCTGCCGCGCGCCACTCCCCGGCTGTCAGCCCAAGGGCCAGCACCGTCAGCACCAGGGCCAGCAACGCGCCCAGGCCCAGCATCACCGACGCCCCGGCCTGGCCCAGCAAGCCGTAACCCGTGCTGCCGGCATAGGCCGCCAGCGCCCCGCCCGCTGCGCCGCCCAGCCCGGCCGTGGTCGGCCAGGCCGCCACGGCGGGCATCCCGGGCACCAGGGCCGCCGCCGCCAGCACCGCCGCCACCACCGGCACCGCCAGCACGGTGCAGACCAGGCGCAGGACCAGCCGCAGCGGACGGCCGGTGGCGATGCGGAACGCCCAGGCCAGCATCGCCAGGCCGGGCAGCGCCGCCGCAGCGCCGAAGCATTGCAGCAGCAGGTCGGCGCACATCGCGCCGGGCAGGCCCGCCAGGTTGCGCGGGGGCTGGGACGTGGCGGTGTTCAGGGAGGGGTCGTGGGGATTGTAGCTGGCCAGCGCCGCCAGCAGCAGCAGCGCGAACAGCGCCAGCGCCAGGCCGCCCAACTGCGCCAGGCGGGTGCGTATGAGGGCCTGTATCTCGGGGGAGGCGAAGCGTCGTGCCTGCAGGGCAGCGGCCATGTTTGCGTCCGGTCAACGTTTGGGGGCTGGCCGGAGTCTAGGCTGAGGGTTGCCGCGGGGGGAACATGCAAAGGGGGCTGCACCGAAATGCAGCCCCGGAGTGTGGCGGTTTGGCATGGGGTGGGAAGGCCCGGTGCTTGCGGCTTCCCTCACCCCGGCCCTCTCCCGGAGGGAGAGGGAGCAGCGGGACTCAGCCCAGGCTTTCGCCGTGCAGGACCACGTCCAGGCCCTCGCGCTCCTCCTCCTCGGTGACGCGCAGGCCGATCAGCACGTCCACGATCTTGAGCAGGACCACCGACGCGACAGCGCTGAACACGACGGTCGCGCCCACGGCGACGCACTGCGCGGTGAACAGCTCCACCCCGCCGATGTATACGCCGAGAGGCTTGTCCGTCGTCGCCGATAACGGGCCATAGGCGAACACGCCCGTCAGCAGCGCGCCGACGATGCCGCCTACGCCATGCACGCCGAAGGCGTCCAGGCTGTCGTCATAGCCCAGCAAGTGCTTGAGGCCCGTCGCCGCATAGTAGCAGACCACGCCCGCCACGATGCCGATGATGAGCGCCGGCCCGGGCAGCACGAAGCCCGAGGCGGGCGTGATCGCCACCAGCCCGGCCACCGCGCCGGAGATGATGCCCAGCACGCTCGGCTTGCCCTTGCCGACCCACTCCGCCGCCATCCATCCCAGCGCGGCGGCGGCGGTGGCGACCTGCGTCGCCAGCATCGCCATCCCCGCGCGCCCGTTGGCGCCCACCGCCGACCCGGCGTTGAAGCCGAACCAGCCGACCCACAGCAGCGACGCGCCGATAACGGCATAGGCCAGGTTGTAGGGACTCATGTTGTCATGCCCGTAGCCCACCCGCTTGCCGAGCACGATGGCGCACATCAGCCCGGCCACGCCCGCGTTGATGTGGACGACGGTGCCGCCCGCGAAGTCCGCCGCCCCGTAGGAGTTGAGCCAGCCGATGGGCGACCAGACCCAATGGGCGACGGTCGAATAGACCAGCAGCGACCACAGCCCCATGAACACCATCATGGCGCTGAACTTCATGCGGTCCGCGAAGGCGCCGGCGATCAGCGCCGGGGTGATGATCGCGAACGTCATCTGGAACATCATGTAAACGGATTCGGGGATGGTGTTCGCAGTGCTGTTGTCGGTTCCCACGCCGAGCGTGAACGGCTTGTCGAAGCCGTTCTCGAAGCCCTTCAGCATCACCTTCGAGAGGTCGCCGAAGTAGGGCGTGCCGTTGGTGAAGGCGAGCGAGTAACCTGCGACCATCCACAGCACCGTCACCAGCGCGGAGATGGCGAAGGACTGCATCAGGGTCGCCAGGATGTTCTTCTTGCGGACCATGCCGCCATAGAACAGCGCGAGGCCGGGTATGGTCATCATCAGCACGAGCGCCGTGCTGGTCAGCATCCAGGCGGTGTCGCCGGTGTCTATCTTGGCTTCGGCCGCGGCGGCGGCTGGGGTGGCCGGGGTGGCGTCGGCGGCCGGCGCGGCCGAGGGCGCGGCGGTGGACGAGTTGGTGGATGGCGTGGTGCCCTGGGCCATCGCCGGGCCGGACAGGATTGGCACGGCCAGCAGCGGCGCAGCCAGCATGAGCACCGCCGCCAGCATCGGCAGCAGCGCGTATGGACGCTTCATGGGAACACTCCTCATAGGGCTTCGTTGTCCACTTCGCCGGTGCGGATGCGGACGGCGCGCTCGATGTCCATGACGAAGATCTTGCCGTCGCCGATCTTGCCGGTGTGGGCGGCCTTCATGATGGCCTCCACGACCTGCTCGGCCAGGTCGTCCGGCACCGCGACCTCCACCTTCACCTTGGGCAGGAAGTTCACGTGATACTCCGCGCCGCGGTAGATTTCCGTCTGGCCCTTCTGCCGCCCGAAGCCCTTGACCTCGGACACCGTCAGGCCCTGGACTCCCAAGGGAGTCAGCGCCTCCCGGACGTCGTCGAGCTTGAACGGTTTGATGACCGCCACGATCAGCCTCATCGCGTCTTCCTCTTTCCCTCTCCGTGCCTCGCGCCACATTCGGCAGGCAGCGTTCGGGTAGGGCCACTCAAGAACCGTGCCGAGGCATGGCATAGGGTATTCTGGAAGCGGGGCGGCGGCGGTGCCTGCCGCATAAGCAAAGGCTGCCCCCGGATGTAACCTCGATGCCACGAGTGTCTGCTTAGTTTGTAAGCACAGGAGTGAAGACCGATGCCCGACTCTCAGGGAACCCTTGCCGGCCCGGCCCTGCAGCACGCCCCGATGGTCCAGGAGGTGGATGTGTGCGTCGTCGGCGCCGGGCCGGTCGGCGCGACGCTGGCCTGCCGGCTGGCGGCGGGCGGCGTGCGCGTCGGGGTGGTGGACCGCGCTGCGCTGCCGCCGATGGAGCATCCGGACTTCGACGGCCGGGCCTATGCCATCGCCGCCGGGTCGCGCCGGCTGCTGCAGGAGGCCGGGGTATGGGACGGGCTGCCGCAGGCGCCGTCGCCGATCCTGGACATACGGGTGTCAGATGGACGGGTCGGGCAGCGGGCGTCCGGCCTGTTCCTGCATTTCGACCACCGTGAGGCCGGCGACCAGCCGTTCGGCTGGATGGTGGAGGCGCGGGCGCTGCGCGTGGCGCTGAACGCGCACATGCACAGCGCCGGCCTGTCCGTCCACGCCCCCGCGGAGGCCGCCGTGACCCGGCGCGGCGACGGCGCAGAGGTGCAGGTCAGCAACGGCGCCACCCTGCGCTGCCGCCTCGTCGTCGCCGCCGAGGGCCGCTTGTCGCCGTTGCGCCAGCAGGCCGGCATCCCCGTGACGCGGGTGCCCTACGACCAGCGCGGCATCGTGTCCGCCATCGCGCATGAGCGTCCGCACCATGGCGTGGCGCTGGAGCACTTCTTGCCTGCCGGCCCCTTCGCGCAACTGCCGATGGGGCCGACGGAGGGTGCGCCCCATGTGTCAGCCATCGTCTGGACCGAGCGGACGGCGCAGGCGGACCGGGTGATCGCGCTCGACGACGCCGCGTTCGGCCGGGAGATCGCGCGGCGGCTGGGAGACCACCTGGGCGCCGTGCGGCCCATCGGGCGGCGCTGGATCTATCCGCTGTCGGCCATGCACGCCCAGCGATATGCGGACACGCGGCTGGCGCTGGTGGGCGACGCGGCGCACGGCATCCATCCCATTGCCGGGCAGGGCTTAAACCTGGGGTTCCGGGACGTGATGGCGCTGTCCGGCCTGGTGATCGCCGCCGTGGCGGCCGGAGAGGACCCGGGGGCGCCGGGGCTGCTGGCCCGCTACCAGCGGCAGCGCCGCCCGGACAACCTGATGATGTTGGGCGCGACGGACATGCTGGACCGGCTGTTCAGCACGGACAACCGGATCGTGCGGACGGTGCGGGATTTGGGGATTGCGGGGGTGAACCGGGTGCCGCCGCTGAAGCGGGCGTTCATGCGGGCAGCCATGGGAGGGTAGCGGCGCTATATGTCCGCACCAACCGCCGGGCCTGCTTGCTTCTCCCTCTCCCGGAGGGAGAGGGAGCAGGGGCAAGTTTCCCACCTCCCCCCGATGGGTCCAGCGCGCGCACGGCGGCCTCGCACGCCATGGCCACCGCCGCCGTCCCGTCCCGGTCCCGCCCGGCGTCGGCGAAGCCCAGCGGCGCCCCGATCACCAGCCGCAGCGGCCCCGGCCGCGGCAGGCGCTGCCCGGCCGGCCAGGCCGCATGTGCGCCGGCCAGGAAGCACGGCACCACCGGGACCGCCGTGCCCGCCACCAGCGCGCCGACGCCGGAACGGAAGGCGGCCATCGCGCCGTCCCGCGTGCGGGTGCCCTCCGGGAACAGGATCAGCACCGCCCGGTCCTCGTGCAGCCGTTCGCGCAGGGCGTCCAGGTCCCGCGCCGTCGTCCGCCGCCGCCAGACCGGCAGGGCGTTGACGGCATAGGCCGCGAACGCCGCGACGGGCGTGCTGCTGAAGAACGTGTCCCCGGCCGCGAGCGCGAAGGCGTTGGCCGCCAGCCGCCGGGGCAGGGCGGCGGCCAGGGTCAGGGCGTCCAGGTGGCTGGAGTGGTTCGCCACCATCACGAAGGGCGCGGGCGGCAGCCGCTCCAGCCCTTCGACCCGCAGCCCATGCGCCGTGTTCAGGTAGAGGCGGATGATGGCCCGCCATCCCGCGGCGACGGCCAGGCTGCCCAGACCGCGTTTCCGCCCGTGGCTTCGCAGGCGTTCCGCGTGCGTCAGGCCGTGATCGTGCGCCGGGCGCATGTTCCAGTCCGTCATGGGCGATCCCTCATGGCAGGGCTATCACAGCGGGGCCATCATGGCAGGGCCGCTATCCCGTGATCAGCCGGGTCGGCTGGTCCAGCCCGAAGCCGACGATGTAGCCGACATAGTGGAACACCGCCGGCGCCACCAGCAGCAGCGAGTTGAAGCGGTCCAGTAGCCCGCCGTGCCCGGGGATGACGGTGCCCATGTCCTTGATCCCCAGGTCCCTCTTGATCGAGGACAGCATCAGGTCCCCAGCCTGCCCGGCCACGCTGACGATCACCCCCAGGCCCAGCAGCAGCGCCGGATGGTCCATCGGCGTTTCGCGGAAAATGAACCAGCCTACGCCCGCCACCAGCAGGGTCGTGCCGCACAGGGCGCCCAGCGCGCCAGATATGGTCTTGTTCGGGCTGGTGGCCGGCAGCAGCTTCGGCCCGCCCATCAGCTTGCCGGCCGTGAAGGCGAACACGTCGTTGATCGCCACCGCCGTCAGCAGCAGCAGCACCAGCGGCTGGTAGTTGCGGTCGTTCGCCATGTAGCCCAGGTGCGCCAGCCCGGCGCCGAACAGGATGAACGCGAACACCGCCAGCCCCGTCCGCTGTATGTAGCCCGCCGGCCGGTCCAGCGGCAGCGACACCACCGCCAGCACCGCGACCGTCAGCGGGAACAGCGCCATGAAGAAGTTGTACCAGTGGTCCAGCGCCGCGAAGTTCACGAACAGGATGCCGACCGCCACGGCGCCTGCCATCACCGGCTCCCGGAACAGCCCGGTGGCCGACAGCAGGCCGATCACCCCGGCAGCCAGCAGCAGCACCGCGCCCGCGGCGATGACGATGCCAAGGGTGACGAAGCGGCCGTAAACCTGGCCCATCATCGCCGCAACGCGCCGGCTGTGCCGTGCAGGCGCCGGGCTGCGGTCAGCGACGCCCCCGCCAGGATGACCCAGAGCGCGGCGGCCGGAACCGGCGCGGACCAGGCCGCGGGTGCCAGGGCGCACCAGGCGGCGGCGGCCGTGACCAGGGCCATGCGCTGCTGCTTCGCCATCGGCCCGCGGAAGTCGCTGGGCGCACCGGCCGCACGGCCCAGGGCGCGGACATAGGCCGTCGCCATCGCGGCCAGGGCGGCGGCCAGGCCCAGCGCCGGCCACCCCGCCGCCCAGCCCAGCCCCGCCAGCGCGGCGGTGTCGGACACGCGGTCGGGCACCTCGTTGAACAGCTCCCCCACCGGGGACGCGATGCCGCGGCCGATGGCGACCATGCCGTCCAGCAGGTTGGCCAGCAGCCGCAACTGCACCAGCGCGGCGCCAAGCAGCCACAAGGCCCAGGCCATGCCCGGCGCATGAGGGACGGCGGCGAAGCAGGCCCCCGCAAGCAGCGCCGCCGCCATGCCGGCGAGCGAAATGCCGTTGGCCGACGCCCGGCGCCGCACCAGCCACCCGGCGGCGCGCTGCATGACGCCGAGGTCGCGGGCGGCGATGGGGCGGCGGTCGCCGGCCTCCGCCATCACCGGCGCACCACGGCCAGCACGACCGGCAGCGCCGGGCGTCCGTGCCGGCCCCAGCGCCAAGCCAGCGGGCGCGTCCCGCCCTCATCCTCCACCTTGAGGGTCCCGGCCAGCGTCCGCCACGCCAGCGGGCCGGGCTGGCCAGCCGGCGGCGGGTCGCGCAGGGCCAGGCGCATGGAGGGGGACAGGCGCGGGCTGTCCGGCGGCACCGCGTCCCAGAACGACCCGCCGCGCAGCAGGAGCACGTTGAAGCCGTACAGCCCGGCCTCCGCATAAACCGCGCCAGCCCCGGCTGCGATCAGGACGGCAAGCAGGGCCGTCCAAAGGCCCCGGCGTCGTGCGGATGCGGTCATGCCGGGCAGGCTACACCGATTCCGCCCGGCGCGGCAGGATGGTGCCGGAACCGGCAAGGACGGGCGGATGGACGATGCAGGGCGTGACGACGGCGGCTTCACCGAGCGGGTGCAGGGAAGGCTGGACCGGCTGGGCCTGACCCCGGAGGAGGCCGGGCGCGCGGCGGGCCTGCCGGCGGACCTGGTGAGCAAGCTGCTGTCCGGCAGCGTCCCGCCGCCGCGGGGGGCGCGGCTGGTCAAGCTGGCCGACGCGCTGGCGACCTCCGTATCCTACCTCGTCGGCCTGGACCCGGACACGCCGGTGCCGGAGGAGTACTTGCAGGAAGAGCAGGGCAGCCTCGGCCTGCTGGCGGGGGACGAGGAGGCGCTGCTGCGGGCCTACCGCCGGCTGGACTTCTCCAGCAAGGCGGCGCTGCTGCAAGTCGTGCTCCGCATGTCGCCGGAGCCGGAGGCGCCGGAGCGCAAGGCGCGGCAGGCCGGACGCTAGAGCATGATCGCATCAGGTTGAGTAACCTGATCGATGAACATGCTCGCAAAAACAAAGGCAGGAGCATGATAGGTGCATCTACCTGCGCCTATCATGCTCTAGGCGCGGTTGGCGAAGTAGGCGGCTGCCGGGCCGGACAGGGCCAGGCCGGGCAGTTCGGCGGGTGCGAACAGCCGCGCCGCCACCACCTCCCGGTTGTCCAGGCGCAGCGGCGGCAGTTGGTCCAGCGGCAGCTCGAAGATGTGGACCTCGTCGCGCCGGCCATCCCATATGCCGTGCAGGACGGCGCCTGGATGCAGGACGGGTGCGGGCAGGCCCAGTTCCTCCAGCAGCTCGCGCCGGGCGGCGGCCTCGGGCGATTCACCGGGTTGGACGCCGCCGCCGGGCAGGGTCCAGCAGCGCCGGTAGGACTGGCGCACCAGCAGCACGGCGCCGCCGACGCGCAGGCAGACCAGCGCGCCCCGGTGCCGCGACCGGCGCAGCGCCCACCAGGCGCAGGCTACGGGATAGCCCAGGCGGTAGGCCGCCTGCCAGGCGCGGTCCATCCGGGTTGCGGGCCGTCCTGCCGTCATGCCGCCCCTTCCTGCCAGTTCCCGCGCCGCCCCATGTGCCACCTGTTGCTAGGAGAAAGCCATGCAAGGACCTGAGATCGAAGCCGTCATCATCCCGCGCGCCCACGACCTCGGCGGCTTCGAGGTGCGCCGCGCCCTGCCATCGCAGCAGCGCCAGATGGTGGGGCCGTTCGTGTTCTTCGACCAGATGGGGCCGGGCGAGTTCCTCACCGGGCGCGGCCTGGACGTGCGCCCGCACCCGCACATCGGCCTGGCCACCGTCACCTACCTGTTCGACGGTGCCATCCTGCACCGCGACAGCCTGGGCACGGAGCAGAGCATCACGCCCGGCGACGTGAACTGGATGACCGCCGGCCGCGGCATCGCCCACAGCGAGCGCACCGACGCCATACAGCGCACGCACAGCAACCGCCTGTTCGGCATCCAGTCCTGGGTCGCCCTGCCGCGGGACGCCGAGGAGGCCGAGCCGAACTTCGCCCACCACGCCGCCGCGGCGCTGCCGGTGCTGGACGATGCCGGCGTGCGCCTCCGCCTGGTCGCAGGCGAAGGCTGGGGCCTGCGGGCGCCGGTCGCCACCCGCTCCAGTTTGTTCTACGCCGACGCGCAGCTTGCGCCCGGCGCATCCGTGCCGCTGCCGGACGCGCACGAGGAACGGGCGGCCTACGTGTGGGACGGCGAGGTCGAGGTCGCAGGCGACCGCTTCGGCCCCGGCCGGATGCTGGTGTTCCGCGCCGGAGACCGGCTGGCGCTGCGGGCCGGGCCTGCCGGGGCGCGGATGCTGCTGCTGGGCGGCGCGGTGATGGACGGGCCGCGGCACCTGTTCTGGAACTTCGTGTCGTCCCGGCCCGAGCGGATCGAGCAGGCCAAGGCCGACTGGCGCGCAGGCCGCTTCGGCACCGTGCCCGGGGACGACAAGGAGTTCATCCCGCTGCCGTAGGCCAGGCGGTTGCAGCCGGGCGGGGCGGGCGGCTGCCTCGAACGCCCCTGATCCGTCTTCGCGTTGCCCGCCGCCTCGATCTGTGACAAGCCCGGACCATGGATCAGCGTCACGCAGCAGGTGCGCCGGACGGGCACGCGGGCGCCGCGCCGGGGTTCCGCGTCGGGGTGGACGGCTTCAACCTCGCCATGCCGCGCGGCACCGGGGTCGCCACCTATGGCCGCGTGCTGACGCAGGCGCTGGCCGGCATGGGGCATCCGGTGGACGTGCTGTACGGCCTCAATATCACCCCGCGCACCTCGGAGCTGCTGCGCGAGGTCATCTTCTTCGACAACCTGGATCACGAGGGCGGGCGGAAGCGCCCCGGCGTGCTGACGCCGCGCTGGGTGCGGGAGGCGCTGGGAGGACGCAAGCCCAGCGAGGCCATGCCGGTGCCGATCACCGGGCGCGTGCTGTCCGAGCCGTTCCGCGGCCGGATGCCGGCCTATGACCGCATCCTGAACGTCTGTGACCTGTGGGGCCGGGCGGAGCGGCACTTCAAGCGGTGGGGCCGCTTCATGCCGGTCCGCATCCCCGACCCGCCGGCAGTGATGCACTGGACCTATCCGCTGCCGGTGCTGCTGGAGGGCGCGCGCAACGTCTATACCCTGCACGACCTGGTGCCGCTGCGGATGCCCTACACGACGCTGGACAACAAGGGGGCCTACCTCCGCCTGATCCGCGGCTGCCTGCGCTGGGGGGACCACGTCTGCACCGTGTCGGAGTCGTCGCGGCGGGATATCATGGACCTGTTCGGGGTGCCGGGGGACCGCGTCACCAACACCTACCAGTCCGCCGTGCCCGTCGCGGCGCCGGTGGACGACGCCGGGCTGGCCGGCTGGCTTGCGGGCCTGTTCGGGCTGCAGCGGGACGGCTACTTTCTGTTCTTCGGGGCGCTGGAGCCGAAGAAGAACATCGGGCGGCTGCTGGAAGCCTACCTGGCGTCCGGCATCGCGGCGCCGCTGGTGGTGGTCGGCGGGCGGGCCTGGAAGTCGGAAGGCGAGCTGCGGCTGATCCAGGGCGCGGGGGCCGGCCTGGCCGCCGTCCAAAGCGTGCGGCAGTTCGAGTACATGCCCCGCCCCTGGCTGACGGCGCTGATCCAGGGCGCCCGCGCCGTGGTGTTCCCGTCGCTGTACGAGGGCTTCGGCCTGCCAGTGCTGGAGGCGATGCAGCTCGGCACCCCGGTCGTCACCAGCACGGAAAGCAGCCTGCCGGAGGTTGCGGGCGATGCGGCGCTGCTGGTGAACCCCTACGACACCGGCGCTATCGCCGGGGCGATGCGGGCGCTGGACGGCGACCCGGCGCTGCGTGCCCGGCTGTCGGCGGCAGGGGTGCGGCAGGCGGCCCGGTTCGCGATGCCGGAGTATCAGGCAAGGCTGCGCGGCCTGTATGCGTCGGTGCTGGCCGGACCGCCCGGGGGAGTGCGCGCCGCCGCACCGGCAAGGACGGGATAGCCCGTCCGCTACAGGCTGTTGTAGATGCCCACCGCTTCCTCGACGCTGCCGCACATCTCAAGCTGGCTGTTGTGGATGACGGCGGCGGTGTCGCACACGTCGCGGATGAAGCTCATGTCGTGCGACACGATCACCAGGGCGCGGTCGGCACGCTTCTCGAACAACTCGTTCTGGCAGCGCCGGAAGAAGCGCTGGTCGCCGACCATGATGACCTCGTCGATCAGGTAACAGTCGAACTCAATGGCGATGGTCAGCGCGAACGCTAGGCGGGCGCGCATTCCGGACGAGTAGGTCTTGACCGGCTCGGTCAACTGGCTGCCCAACTCGGCGAAGTCGTCCACGAACTCCCGGGTGTCGTGGTAGTCCAGGCCATAGATGCGGCTGATGAACTTCAGGTTGTCCAGCCCGGTCAGGCTGCCCTGGAACGCGCCGCCGAAGGCCAGCGGCCAGGACACCGACATGGTGCGGTCCACACGCCCAGCCGTCGCCAGCTCCACCCCGCCGATGATCTTTATCAACGTGGACTTGCCCGCGCCGTTGCGGCCCAGGACGGCCATCTTCTGGCCCGGCGTCACGTCCAGGTTCACGCCGTCCAGCACGCGCCGGACGCCGCGCCCGGCGACGTGATACTCCTTCACGATGTCGATGCAGTGGATCATGGCCAGTGGGTTATGGCATGTCAGTGGAGGGTCGCCCGGCGTGGCGCCAGGCGGCGGACCTACATCGTCCTATGCTCGCGCGCCCCGGCGGCCAGCAGCGTGCCGATGGTGTAAAGGCCGAACAGGGTGGCGAACACGATGGCCACGTCGGCGAACCGCTTGGGATACATCGGGTAGTCCGCCTCGTTCGGCTTGACGATCTCATCGAGGTAAAGCTGCTGCCGCTCGGCGCTCAGCCGCGCCGTGTCCAGGAACGACACGGCGGACGAAAGCTGCCGCTCCGCGAAGTCACGCTGCAGGGTCAGCATGTCGAACTCGGTCATCTGCGGCACCATGCTCTTGTCGGACCCGGTGATGCGCTGCCGTGCCGCGTCAATCTGCTTCTGCATGGTCTCGATGCGGTTCTGGATGTCCGGGATCAAAGGGCTTTGCGGGGACGCCCGCATCAGCATTCCAAGCTGGGTCCTGGAGGCCGTCACGCGGTTGGTCATGTCCTGCATGGCGGCCAGCAGCGGCGCCGCTTGCTTGTTCGGGTCCAACAGCGACTCCCGGTTGCGGAAAGCGGCCAGGTCCGTCGCCACGCGCTTCATCCGGGCCTCGGCATCGGACACCTCGCGCCGGGCCTCCTTCATGGTGGTCTCGCGCTGGCGGTCGTTCATGCGGTTGACCAGGCGCTCGCCCCCGGCCAGCAGCGCACGGGCCATGGTGGCGGCGTCGCCGGGGCGGAACGCCTTGACGGTCAGCAACGTGACGCCGGTGGTGCTGTCATAGGAGACATCCACGCGGTTCAGGTAGTGCTTGAACAGGTGCTCGTTGGTGTCGCCCATGAAGGGGCGCGGGAAACGGGACAGCGGGTCCGCCTCGGGCCGGGCGAACAGGCCGCGCACGTCCACGGCGCCGTTCAGCTCCTGCAGCCCATCGCGGGACAGGATGTAGTCCTGGACGGCGAAGGTGTCGTCCTGCGCGCGGCTCACGCCGGCGCCCTGCAGCAGGCTGCTCAACACGCCAGACGACGGGCTGGCGGCCCCGCGGACGACGAACTTCGCCTCGGACACATACTGCTCCGATGCGAAGCCGAATTCATAGACCGTGGCCAGCAGGGTCGGGACGACCACGAAGAGCCATAGCGGGATACGGCGGCGGAGGCGCGACCACCGGCTCGGCCGCGGCGGCGGCGCGCGGCGCGGCGTGAAGCGTTGGAATTGCGGCTCGACGTGGGAAACCGGCGCGTTCAATCCATCCATTCCGTTTCTATACGGCGTGCAGTGCAGCGAAATCAACCGCAGCCTAACAGGGAGACTCGGCGGCCCGGCCTTGCGTTGCAGGATGCACACGCACCGTGTCCTCTCTGCACTTCGGCCCGGGTCCGGCCTGTTCGCGCGGGGCAGGGCGGATTACAAGCGAATCGTGACACTCCCTTGTGAATGCCGATTCCCGCCTGGCACCCTGTCCCATGCCGCGGCGTGCCGGGGCAGGCCGGGCCGCACCCTCGACCATGCCATCGGTCCAGGCGCGTGCGCCGGGCTGCATGGACCAGGAACCACCTCATGACAGCATGTTCCGCCGGACGCCGTTCGCATCCGCGCCGCAGCCGGGCTGCCGCGCTGCTGCTGTGCGCCGCCGTCCAGGCGTGCAGCGCCCTGCCCACCAGCACCCCTGCGGAGCGGGACGTGTTCAAGGCCGAGCAGTCCGCGGCCAACAGCATCGGCTTCCATATCGTGGACCTGCGGCCCGAGACGGTGGCGGCGATCAACCTCGCGCCGGCGGAGAACCTGCGGGCGTTGGACACCCTGGGCCGTCCGCGCCGGGCCGATGCCATCGGGGTGGGCGACATGCTGAGCATCGCGGTGTTCGAGGTCGGCACCAGCCTGTTCGGCGCGGCGTCCGGCGGCGAGTCCTCTGCCGACATCGGCGGGGCCGCGGCCAACCCCATCACCCCCGGCGCCGCGCGCCACACCATCCCCGGCCTGCAGGTGGACGCCGGCGGCAGCATCACCTTCCCCTATGTCGGGCGCGTCCGCGCCTCCGGCCGCACGCCGTCCGAGCTGGCGCGGGTCATCGAGGGCGGGCTGAAGAGCAAGAGCACCGACCCGCAGGTGGTGGTGACGGTCGCCAGCAACCTGAGCAGCACCTTGTTCGTGTCCGGCGACGTGGAGAAGCCGGGCCGGGTGCCGCTGACCCTGGGCCACGAGCGGCTGCTGGACATCATCGCGGTGGCGGGCGGGCCGAAGAAGCCGGACTACGACACCTACGTCCAGGTCACGCGGCGCAACGCCACGGCGCGCGTCCTGCTGCAGACGCTGACGCAGCAGCCGCAGCAGGACATCACCCTGATGCCCGGGGACCGCGTGCAGCTCATCTACAAGCCCCGCAGCTTCACCGCCTTCGGCGCCACGCAGAAGGTGGAGCAGGTGCCGCTGAACACCGCCAACGTGTCGCTGGCCGAGGGCATCGCCCGCACCGGCGGCCCGCTGAACGACCGCGCCGACGCCAACGCGGTGTTCCTGGTCCGCTACGAGGGGCCGGCGGTGGCCCGGCGCCTGGGGCTGGTGGTGCAGCCGGCCGGGACGCCGGTGATGTATCGCGTGGACATGCTGAACCCCACCAACTATTTCCTGACGACCAAGGTGGCGATGCGGGACCAGGACGTGCTGCTGATCGCCTCGGCGCGGACGGACCAGATCAACAAGCTGTTCTCCCTGGTCAGCCAGCTCGTGCTGCCGATCCTGGTCGGGCGCCAAGTCACGCAGTAGCGGCGGCAGGGCGGGCAGGGTGCCGCAGCCGCCGCCTGCCCTGGCCCCGCCAGCCGCCGCGCCTGCATGGGTGCCGTCCAGCGCCGCGCCCGTGGTGGCAGCCATCGCCATGCTCGCGCTGGTGCTGTTCGTGCCGGGGGTGCTCAACGACGGCGACACCTTCTGGCACATCAAGGCCGGCGAGTGGATGATCGGCCATGACGCGGTGCCGCACACCGACCCGTTCTCCTACACCAAGGCCGGCGCCCCCTGGGTCGCGCACGAGTGGCTGGCGGAGGTCGCGCTGGCGCTGGCCTTCCGCGCCGGGGGATGGGGCGGCGTCGTCGCGCTGACCGGGGTGGCGGTGGCGGCGGCGTTCTCCCAGCTTGCCCGGCACCTCGGCCGCTGGCTGCCGATGGGCGCGGTGCTGCTGCTGACGGTGCTTGCGGCGGGGTGCGTCACGCCGGGGATATTGGCGCGTCCGCACATCCTGGCGCTGCCGTTCTTCGAGGCGTGGGTGGCCGGGCTGTTCATCGCGCGCAAGGAGGGGCGGGCGCCGTCCTGGTGGCTGCTGCCGGTGATGTGCATCTGGGCCAACCTGCATGGCGGCTACATGCTCGGGCTGCTGCTGGTGCCGCCCTTGGCGCTGGAGGCGCTGCTGGCCGCCCCGGCGGACGCACGCGGCGTCGTGCTGCGGTGGGGCGGGTTCGGGCTGGCCGCCCTTGCCGCCGCGGCGCTGACGCCGCACGGGCCTGCTGGGCTGCTGTTCCCGTTCCAGCTCGTGGGCATGGCCGAGCTTGGCATGATCGTGGAATGGCGGCCGACAGATTTCAGCACGGTGCAGCCGCTGGAGCTGGTGCTGGTGGCCGGGCTGTACGTCGCGCTGACCCGCGGGGCCAGGCTGCCGCCACTGCGGCTGCTGATCCTGCTCGGGTTGCTGCACATGGCGCTGACGCACACGCGGCACCAGGCGCTGGTCGGCGTGATCGTGCCGCTGCTGCTGGCCGGGCCGCTGGCCACAGCACTGCCGGCGCTGCGCCCGGGGCGCGGCTGGGCCGGGTGGACCGCGGGAGGGCTGGGCCTGGCCGGCGGCCTGGTCGCCCTGCGGCTGCTGGTGCCAGTGGCGCCGGGGGGCAAGACCCCGGTGCCGGCGGCGGCCGTGGCCCATGTGCCGGCGGCCCTGGCGGCGCAGCCGGTGTTCAACGAGTACTCGTTCGGCGGCTACCTAATCTATGCCGGCATCCGGCCCTTCATTGACGGGCGGGCGGACCTGTACGGCCCGGCGTTCATGCAGGATTACGCTGCCGCAACGGCCCCGAACAGGGCGGTGCTGGAGAGGGTGCTGCAAACCTATGGCGTACGCTGGACCCTGCTGTCGCCGCAGAACCCGGCGGTCGAGCTGCTGGATCTGATGCCGCACTGGTGCCGGCTGTATTCGGATGAGATCGCCGTGGTCCATGCGCTGTCCTGCTGAGGCGCGCTGCGGACGCCCCTGGCCGGATCGCCGGGTTTCGATCACACTTGTCCCGCAATCAACCGCGCGCCCCAGCGCGGCCGGGACAGGAGCATCCGATGCGGGACGGGACAGGGCTGACACGGCGGGCGTTGGGCGGGCTGGCTGCCGGGGCAGCGGTGGGCGCCCTGGCCTGGCCGGCGCTGGCGCAGGGTGCGCCGCTGCGCATTGGGCTGATGCTGCCCTATTCCGGCACCTTCGCGCAGTTGGGCGAGAACATCACCACGGCGTTCGAAATGTACCTGGCCGAGCGCGGCGGCAAGCTGGGCGGACGCAGCGTGACGGTCATGAAGCTGGACGACGGCTCGGACCCGGCGGCGGCGCCGCAGAACGTCAACCGGCTGCTCAACCGGGACAAGGCGGACGTGCTGGTCGGCACCGTGCATTCCGGCGTGGTGATGGCGCTGGTGCAGGCGGCACGGGAGAAGGGGGTGCCGCTCATCATCCCCAACGCCGGCAACGTCGCGGCGTCGCGGGAGCTGTGCTCGGAGAGCGTGTTCCGCACCTCGTTCAGCAACTGGCAGCCGGCCTATGGCATGGGCAAGGCGCTGGCGGCGACAGGGGTGAAGAAGGCGGTCTGGGTGACGTGGGACTATGCCGCGGGCAAGGAGTCGGCAGAGGGATTCCGCGACGGCCTGAAGGCCGGCGGGGCGGAGCTGGTGCAGATTTTGACGCTGCCGTTCCCGGAGACCAACTTCCAGCCGATCCTGGCGCAGTTGCCGGGGCTGGGGGTGGAAGCGGTGGGGTCGTTCTTCGCGGGCGGCGGCGCGGTTCAGTTCGTGCGGGACTACGCGGCGGCGGGCCTGCGGGACAAGCTGCCGCTGTGCGGGTCGGGGTTCCTGACCGAGGGTACGCTGGCCGCCCAGGGCGCGGCGGCGGAGGGCGTGCGTACGGCGCTGCACTACGGCGACGGGCTGGACATCCCGAAGAACACGGCGTTCCGCAAGGCGTTCAAGGAGAAGGCCGGGCGGGAGGCGGACGTCTATGCCGTCCAGGGCTACGACGCCGCACAGTTGCTGGCAGCGGGCGTGGACGCCGTAAAGGGCGACATGGACGCGGACAAGGCGCTGTTCGCCGCCATGCGCGGGGCGCGGATAGACAGCCCGCGCGGCGCGTTCACGCTGTCGGCGTCGCACAACCCGGTGCAGAACATATACCTGCGCGAGGCGCGCGGCGGCGAGAACAAGGTGATCGGCATCGCCGCCGAGGCGCTGGCCGACCCCGGCACCGGCTGCAAGCTGGCATGACGGCAGGCGTGCCCCAGGAGGCCAGGCGTGCGCCGCTTCTCCTTCTCCCTTCGGGAGAGGGCCGGGGTAAGGGGGTCTTGAGGCGCAGTCCTGGATCGCAAGCAGCCCCTATTCGTGCGGCGCTGGCCGTCTGCTGCTCCGCGGCCAAAACCCCCTCACCCCGGCCCTCTCCCGGAGGGAGAGGGAGCAGCAAGCAGCGTCCGTGACCGCCGCGGGCGTTCTCGTGCAGGTGCTGAACGGGGTCCAGTACGGCCTGCTGCTGTTCCTCATCAGCAGCGGCCTGACGCTGGTATTCGGCGTGCTGGGCGTCATCAACCTGGCGCATGGCAGCCTGTTCATGGTCGGCGCCTACGTCACGTTCCTCGTGGCGCAGGCGGGCGCCGGGCTGTGGCTGTCGCTACCGTTGGCCGTGCTGGGCGGGGCGGCGCTGGGCGTGCTGCTGGAGCGGTTCCTGTTCCGCCGGTTCTACCACCGGGAGCACCTGGACCAGGTGCTGCTGACCTTCGCGTTGATCCTATTGTTCGAGGAGGCGCGGTCCATCATCGCCGGCAATGGGTTCCACGGCGTCGCCGTGCCGGCGTGGCTGGACGTGCCGGTGCCGGTCGCGGCCGGGTTCTCCTACAGCGCCTACCGCCTGGCGGTGCTGGCGGCGTGCCTCGTGGTGGCCGGGCTGATGTTCTGGACCATCGAGCGCACCAAGGCCGGGGCGGCGATCCGGGCGTCCGCCGAGAAGCCGGAGATGGTGGACCTGCTGGGCATGGATGCGCGGCGCGTCCACATGCTGGTGTTCGGCGCCGGCACGGCGCTGGCGATGCTGGCCGGGGCGTTGGCGGCGCCGCTGTATTCCGTCTATCCCGGCATGGGCGACGGCTTCCTGATCGTGTCCTTCGTCGTGGTCGTCGTGGGCGGGCTTGGATCGGTCGCCGGCGCGTTCTGGGCGGCGCTGCTCGTGGGGCTGGTGGACACGCTGGCGAAGGTGTTCGTGCCGGTGGGCGCCGGGGCGGCGGTTTACGTGCTGATGGCAGTGGTGCTGCTGGTGCGTCCGGCGGGCCTGTTCGCCTCCTCAAGCACCGGCGCGCGGGCGTAGATGCAGGTCGCCGGCCGCACTGGGACCCTGCTGCTGCTGGCAGGCGCCGCCGGGGTGGCGTGCCTGCCGCTGTTCGCGTCGCAGTATCATGTCGAGTTCGCCTCCGCGTCGCTGGTGGCGGCGCTGTTCGCGCTCAGCCTGCAACTGCTGGTGGGCGGCGCCGGCATGATAAGCCTGGGGCACGCGGCGTTCTTCGGCCTGGGCGCCTATGCCGTCTGGTTCCTGGCGCCTGCGGGCGGCGCGGCGCCCGGCATCCTGCTGACCCTGCCCGCGGCGGCGCTGGCCGGGGCGATGGCGTCCCTGGCCGTGGGCGCCCTGGCGCTGCGGACGCGCGGGTTCTTCTTCCTGATGGTGACGCTGGCCTTCGGGCAGATGCTGTTCTTCGTGTTCCACGATACGCCGCTGGGGGGCGGGGCGGACGGGGTCTATATCACCCGTCCGGCGCTCGGCGCGTTCGGCTGGGTGTGGGACGTGCCCCGGCGGCAGCGGCCCGCCGTGCTGCTGTGGATCAACCTCGGGATGCTGATGCTGGTGTATGCCGGGCTGGCCGGGCTGTTCCGCACGCTGTTCGGACGCGCCCTGCTGGGCATACGCGCCAACGAGCATCGCATGACCGCGCTGGGCCTGCCGGCGCTGCGCTACAAGCTGGCGGCCTTCGTGCTGGGGGGCGCGCTGGCCGGGGTGGCGGGGCACGGGCTGGCGATGACGCTGCCGTTCGTCAGCCCGGAGCTGCTGGGCTGGCACCGCTCCGCGCTGGGGCTGCTGGCCATCGTGCTGGGCGGCGTCGGCTGGCTGCACGGGCCGGTCCTGGGGGCGCTGGCGTTCGCCGTGCTGGGGGAGGCGGCCGGTCTGGTGACAGAGCGGCAGCACCTGGTCGAGGGCCTCGTCATCCTGGGCGTCGTCCTGGCCCTGCCGCAGGGACTGAGCGGGCTGCGGCTCCGCCGTCCGGCACCGGCGCCCGTTGCGGTCGAGGACCCGGCATGATCGCGCCCTTGCTGGAGGCGGACAGCCTGGTGCGCCGCTTCGGCGGGCTGGCGGCGGTGGACGGCGTGTCGCTGGCTCTGCGCCGCGGCTGCCTCCATGCGGTGATCGGGCCGAACGGGGCAGGCAAGAGCACGCTGACCAACCTGCTGTCCGGGGAGCTGCCGCCGACCAGGGGCCGCATACGCATTGGCGGCGTGGACGCGACAGGCTGGCCCAACTGGCGCTTCGCCCGCGCCGGGGTCGGACGCAGCTTCCAGCGGACCAACGTGCTGCGCGAGATGACGGTGATGGAGAACGTGCGGTTGGCGGCGCAGGTGCGCTGCACGCCGCCGGGCCGGCTGCTGCGCCGGGCTGCGCGGGAGGCGCCGCCGATGCGGGCGGCGGGCCGGGCGCTGGAGCGCGTGGGGTTGCAGGCCCATGCCGGGCGCCTTGCCGCGTCGCTGAGCCACGGCGGGCTGCGGCAGTTGGAGATCGCGATGGTGCTGGCGACGGGCCCGCAGGTGCTGCTGCTGGACGAGCCGCTGGCCGGCATGGGGCCGGAGGAGGCGGAGCGCATCGTGCTGCTGCTGCGCGCCCTGGCCGTGGACCATGCGGTGCTGCTGATCGAGCATGACATGGATGTCGTGTTCGCCGTGGCGGACACGCTGACGGTGATGGTGGACGGCCGCGTGCTGGACGAGGGGCCGCCGGAGCGCATCCGGGCGTCGGCGCGCGTGCAGGATGCTTATCTAGGGCACGCAGCCTGATGGCCGCGGCGGCCTGCCTGCTCCCTCTCCCTCTCCCTCCGGGCTACGGTGGTCACACATCTCCGGAACGATCAAAGAAACCAAGCAATAACAGGCACTTGTCGAATGCCACCAAAGACCAAAGCTTGTGGGCTGAAAACCGGCAAGATGCT
>JAABUK010004932.1_pt1 | contig 21275 bp, 23 predicted proteins | sample 5559141 | NCBI WGS metagenome assembly JAABUK01 (sample SAMN10711869, study PRJNA513367) | rock metagenome | isolation source: Antarctica rocks | place: Antarctica: Victoria Land, Pudding Butte nord | collected 2016-01-03
AAGCTGGGCCGGAGCTGCGGCGGCTGGTGCAGTTCCGCGAGCTGAACCTGGTCGGCGGCGCCTGGCCGATGCGCAGCGGCTTCGACGCCATCATGTGCCGCAACGTGGCGATCTACTTCGACGCCGACACCCAAGCCCAGGTCTGGTCCCGCTTCGCACCGCTGCTGGCGCCGGGCGCGCACCTGTATATCGGCCACAGCGAGCGCCTGTCCGGCCCGGCGGCTGCAGGCTTCGTGCCGGCGGGCACGACGATCTACCGGCGGGTGGCCCAGTGATAACCGCACCCGTGCGCGTCCTGGTGGTGGATGACAGCGCCACCATGCGCGCCATGATCCGCCACTCCCTGCGCAACGACCCCCAACTGCTGGTGGTCGGGGAGGCCGCCGATCCGCACGAGGCCCGGGCGGCGGTCAAGGCGCTGAACCCGGACGTCATGACCCTCGATATCGAGATGCCGGGGATGGACGGGCTGGACTTCCTGGAAAAGGTGATGCGGCTGCGGCCGATGCCGGTCGTGATGGTGTCCTCGCTGACCAGCCGCGGCGCTGACGCCAGCCTACGCGCGCTCGAACTGGGTGCGTTCGAGTGCGTGGACAAGAGCAGCCTGCAAGGCCCAGCGTTGGCCGCGACCATACGTGCCGCCGCTGGCGCACGCCCGCGCAGCCCCGCCGCGCCGCGTGCGCTGCCGCGGACGGAGCTGCGCGGGCAGGGCCGCCTGCTCGCCATCGGCGCGTCCACCGGCGGGGTGGAGGCGCTGCTGGCCATCGTGCCGCATCTGCCGCCGAACGCGCCCCCGGTCGTCATCACGCAGCACATGCCGGCCGCCTTCACCGGCAGCCTGGCCCGGCGCCTGGACCGTTCCGGCGCCGCCCGCGTGGCGGAGGCGGAGGACGGCGCCCCCTTGCTGCCCGGCCATGTTTACCTGGCGCCCGGCGGTCCGGCGCACCTGACGGTCAGCGGTGGGGAGGGAAGTGGCCCTTGGCGCTGCCGTCTGCGTGCCGGGGAGCTGGTGAATGGCCACCGTCCCGCGGTGGACCCGCTGTTCGCGTCCGTGGCGCAGGCCGCCGGGGCTTATGGCGTCGGCGTCATCCTGACCGGCATGGGGCGCGACGGCGCGCGCGGTCTGCTGGCGATGCGCCAGGCCGGCGCCCGGACCCTGGGGCAGGATGAGGCGAGCAGCGTTGTTTACGGGATGCCGCGGGTAGCCGCGGAACTCGATGCCGTCGAACGGCAAGTTTCCCTGGATGCAATGGCCGGCGCGCTGCTGGCGTTGTGCCGTGCCGATGAAAGGATATCAGCCTGATGCCCGCCCCAGCGACGATGAGAGTGATGATCGTTGACGACCAGCTCAGCATGAGGCTGCTGGTCCGCGAGGGCCTGCAACAGCTCGGCTTCCGCGACTTCGACGAGGCGCCGGACGGGGAAGCGGCGCTGCGCATGCTGCTGCAGCCGGCAGCCGGTGCGGCGATCAGCCTGATCATCAGCGACTTCAACATGCCCAACCTGGACGGGCTGGCGCTGCTGCGCGCCGTGCGCGTCCATCCGCCGATCTGCAAGACCGCATTCATTATGCTGACCGGCCGGGGCGACAAGGACCTGGTGCAGCGGGCGGTCCAGTATGGCGTCAACAACTTCCTGGTGAAGCCGTTCACCATCGCCAACCTGCTCGAGAAGGTGACGGCGGTGTTCGGATCGCTGAAATGAGCGGCACCCTCCTCGCCGGCAGGACGCGGACTCCGGACCTGCCGGAGCGGCGGGTCAACATCGTGCAGGGTGAGCAGCATGTCACGGAGGACGCCGGGCTATGCCTGACGACCATCCTGGGATCCTGCGTTGCCGCCTGCCTGTGTGACCCGCTGGCCGGCGTCGGCGGCATGAACCATTTCCTGTTGCCTGGCGCCGAGGGGGATGGGCGGGGCATGCAGCATGGCGTCCATGCGATGGAGCTGCTCGTGAACGCCTTGCTGCAGCGGGGCGCCCGGCGGGAGCGGCTGCAGGCCAAGCTGTTCGGCGGCGCCAGGATGGTGCGCGGCCTGACCGACGTCGGCGCGCTGAATGCGGAGTTCGCCACGCGGTTCGTGCAGCGGGAACGCATCCTGCTCGGCCCCGGCAGCCTGGGCGGGACGGCTGGGCGGCGCATTCAGTTCTGGCCTATCAGCGGACGGGCGCGTCAGCACGCCATCGGCATGGACGCCAACGTGTTCGCAGCCGAGCGCAATGCGCCGCCGGTGCCGGACACGGGTGGGGTGGAGCTGTTCTGATGGCGCCGGACCTGCATGAGCTGCTGGAGGCTGCCGGCGCCGAGCTTGCCACGCTGGGCCGGATCGTGGAGGGCCTGCAGGACACCCTCACGCCGGGGCAAGCCGGCGCGGCCGACCTGCAGGCTCTGGACAGCCTGACGCAGCACCTGTTCGCGTTGTCCGGAGTGCTGTGCGGATTGGGTCCGGCATGGGACGGACAGATGACGGCGGTGTTGGACACCGTGCCGCTCGGCTGCCTCCAGCGGCGTTTGCGAGGTCAGCCGGCGCCTGCCCCAGCCGATGCAGAAGACTTCGAGCTGTTTGGTCATGGCTGATGCCGGGCTGGACGTCCGGCTTCACCTGGGCGGCCTGCAGGTTGCAGTGATCGAGGCCAACGGACTGGAGCTTGAGGTGTCATGCGAGATGCTGACCGGCCTCGGGGTGCGGCGCCTGGTGCGATACCGGACGGCTGCGGAGGCGCAGGAGGGACTCATGCGGGACAGGGCGGACCTGGTTGTCGTCGGCTCGGTTCCCGGCAGCCCGGATGAGTACGGGCTGATCGGCTGGGTGCGCCGGGATGCGCCGGAGGCAATGAGGGCCGTGCCGCTGCTGCTGCAGACCGGCCATACCCAGCGGAGCGACGTGCTGCGCGCACGGGACTGCGGCGCCAGCGTCGTGCTGGCAAAGCCGGTTCAGCCCTCCACCTTGTTCGAGCGGGTGGGATGGCTGGCCCGCGACCAGCGGCCCTTCATTTCCGTGCCGTTCTATGCCGGACCGGACCGGCGGTTTCAGAAGCTCCGCCCGCCATCCGGCACGGCCGGCCGCCGGGCCGACGACCTGCCTCTGGAGGTCGGAGAGGCAAGCGGAAGCAACATGTCCCAACAGGAGATTGATGCGTTGCTGAACCCGGTAGGCGTCCGATGACCGCATCCCGCCTCTCCCTACTGCTGCGTCAGCCCGGCGGCATGACCGTGGCCGAGGCCTCCGCCGCGGCCCATGCCCGGTTGCGCAACATGCAGCCGATGGCCCTCGCCAGCATAGACGGCATGATCGCCCGCATGGCCGCCCTCGGCCCACCTCTGGCGCAGGGGCCGGACAGGGCGGCATTGGACGAGCTGTATGTCCTGGCCAATGCCGTGTTCGGCACCGCCGGGCTGTTCGGGCTGCATGAAGTAGGCGAAGTGGCTTACAGCCTGTGCGACCTGATTGACCGCCTGCGCGCATCTGGCGCCTGGCATCCGCTGGCGGTGCAGGTCCACCTGAACGGCCTCGCTTTGGCGCGCGGCACCGGGGGGGATGTCGCCCGCGCCGTGACCGAGGGCCTGCGGCGCGTGGCAGGCAGCATCGGCTGAGCCTCCGGTGCAGCTACAAGCTCAGCATGCCGCGTGCCAGGCTGATGACGCGGTGCGCCTCGCTCCACAGGCCGAATGCAGCGAGGCTGTCCAGCGGGGCAAAGGTTGCGTCCGTGACGTCGCCGCCGGGCCGCGGCTCGCCGTCCGTCCAGCGGGCAGCGAAGTCCAGTATGGTATAGTGGAATTGCACGGCGCCCTCGGCGTCCCGGGTGATGCTGTCCACGTGGGCCAGCAGGTGCAGCGGCCCGGCATGCAGCCCGGACTCCTCCAGCAGCTCGCGCCGGGCGCCGGCCTCGGCCGTCTCGCCGAGCTTCTGGGCGCCGCCAGGGATGCTCCATGCGCCCATGTTGGGGGGCTTGCCGCGGCGCACCAGCAGAACGGAGGGGCCAGGCCGTAGCACAACGACGCCGAGGCCGACCAACGGCCGGGCAGGATACTCGCGGGCGCTCATGGTGCGGGATTGGCCAACATGGTCCAGCGCTCCGGCAGTGTCGTGTGAAGGTCACTACCCGCATCTGCAACGATCTGCTGGCCTAGTCTTTTAGACAACGTGCCGCGCTGGGTGCCAGCCGGATCGGCCACAATCCCGCCATCCTTGGTCACCCGTGCAACGCAGGCACAGAGGGTTGGATGTTCAGCCCTCGGGAGGCCTGGATTTGCATAAGTTCGATACAGTCAGGCCACGCCACTGTCAACGCAACTGTGGGTAGCAATATTGACGCTTATACGCAAATTTTAAACGAGTAGAAGTATTTTTTGAAATAAACATTGCCTTATACGTTCGATAATCGTATCGAACCGTCCGCGATTGAGTTCACCGGTGGAGGGCTGTCATGAAGTTATCTCGTCGTGCTGTGCTTGGCTCCATGTTGTCCGCTCCGGCATTGCTGCGTTCCACCGGCGCCCGTGCTGCCGCACGCACCCTCAGGACCAGCCACCAGTTCCCAGGCGGAACGCTGGAGCAGGGCGACTTCCGCGACCGCCTGGTCCGCCGCTTCGCCGTCGCGGTGCAGGAGCGCACCCGCGGCGCCCTGGGCTTCGAGATCCACCCCGCTGCCACCCTGATGAAGCCTGTCCCGCAATTCTCGGCCCTGGGCCGCGGCGCCCTGGACATGAGCGTGTTCCCCCTGGCCTATGCGGGCGACGAGATGCCGGAGGCCCGGATCGCGTTCATGCCTTGCGTGGTGACGACCTACGAGCAGGGCATGGCCTGGAAGACGCAGCCGATCGGCCAGGCGCTCACCAAGGCGCTGGACAAGCGTGGCGTGAAGATCGTCACATGGATCTGGCGGGCCGGCAGTACCGTGTCCCGGGCTGCGCCCCTGATTCGTCCCGAGGATCTGAAGAGCATCACCATACGCGGCGGCTCGCACGAGATGGACCTGATGCTCCGGGCGGCAGGCGCCGGCATCAGCACGGTCCTCAGCAACGGGATCTATGGCGCGATGCAGGCGAAGTCGCTGGATGCGGCGGTCACCAGCAGCACCACCCTCATCAGCTCCAAGATGCCTGAGGTCGCCAAGGCCGTCACCGTCGGCGGCACCGGTAGCTTCTGGTTCATGTTCGAACCGCTGCTGATGTCCAAGCAGGTCTATGACTCGCTGCCACCGCCGCACCAGAAGGCGATTGATGAGGTCGGCGCCGAGATGGAAGCCTTTGCCATAGAGGCCGTGCAGGACGACGACGAAAGGCTGGCACGCGTGTTTGCCGACGCCGGCCTGGCGGCCCGGGACATGGACGAGGCCGCGATAGACCAGTGGCGCACCCTTGCCGAGGCGACGGCCTGGAAGGACTTCTCCGGGCGCAGCGCCGAATGTGCGGCGCTCCTCAAGCTCGCGCAGGCGGTGGCCTGACTGCACCCGCCCACTCGCTATGTTGTGTCCAGCCAAAGCGCGGCGTGGCCCCGGGTTTAGCAACCGCCACCCGCCAATCGCTTGCGCCCACCCCCGGCCCGGCGTATCCGTCCTACTAACCGTCACAGCGCGGACCGTAGGAGGAACGCCCATGCCCATCATCCGACGCACTGCAATTGGCTCCCTTCTGGCCGCCCCGGCGCTGCTCCGCGCCACGGGCGCCCAAGCCGCCGCGCGCACCCTCAAGATCAGCCATCAGTTCCCTGGCGGGACGCTGGAGCAGGGCGACTTCCGCGACCGCCTCGCCCGCCGTTTCGCCGCCGAGGTGCAGAAGCGCACCAACGGCGAGCTGGCCTTTGAGATTTACCCCGGCTCCTCCCTGATGAAGACCGTCGCGCAGTTCTCGGCGCTGCGCCGGGGCGCGCTGGACATGACGATCTATCCCTTGGCCTATGCAGGCGGCGAGGTGCCCGAGGTCAACATCGGCCTGATGCCCTGCCTGGTCACCACCTATGAGCAGGGCTTGGCCTGGAAGACCCAGCCCATCGGCCAGGAGCTGACGAACCTGCTGGACAAGCGTGGCGTAAAGATCATCACCTGGGTCTGGCAGGCCGGCGGCACCGGCTCCCGCGTCACATCAATCGTGCAGCCCGACGACGTGAAGGGCCAGAAGATACGCGGCGGCTCCCGCGAGATGGACCTCATGCTCAAGGCCGCCGGCGGCATCATCAGCTCGGTCCCCAGCAACGAGATCTACGCCGCGATGCAGACGGGGTCGCTGGACGCCGCCGTGACCAGCAGCACCAGCATCATCAGCTTCCGGCTGGAGGAGATCGCCAAGGCCGTCACCACCGGCCGTACCGGCAGCTTCTGGTTCATGTTCGAGCCGCTGCTGATGTCCAAGCAAGTGTTCGATTCGCTCCCGGCGGAGCAGCAGAAGGCCATCACCGACGTCGGAACCGAGATGGAGGCCTTCGCCCTGCAGGCCGCCCGCGACGACGACGAGGAGCTGGCGCGCGTCTTCGCCAAGGTCGGCGTGACGGCCCGGGACATGGACGCGGCCGCCATCGGCAAGTGGAAGGATCTGGCCCAGGGCACCGCCTGGAAAGACTTCGCCGACCGCAACGCATCCTGCGCCGGGCTGCTGAAGCTGGCCCAGGCGGTCGCCTAGCGGCATGAGCACGCACGGGATAGACGCGGCCTCGGGCGCAATCCCGGAGGCGGATGTCCCGCGGCGGGGCGTGCTGGGCACCGTGCAGGCCGGGTTGGACGGGATCAACGCCGTGATGGCCGTGCTGTCGGCCATCGCCATCGCCACGGCCGGGCTGGTGCTGACGTGGGAGGTCGCAGGGCGATACTTCTTCAGCATCGCCAGCGACTGGCAGGACGAGCTCAGCACCTTCCTGCTGATCGGCGCCACCTTCGCCTCGGCCGCCTGGATACAGGCCCGGCGCGGGCACGTGGCGATTGATGCCCTGTCCCATGTGCTGCCCCCGGCGGCGGACCGGGTGCGCGGCATCCTGGCGGACGCGCTGAGCTTCCTGTTCGTGTCCTTCTTCGCCTGGAAGAGCATCACCTTGCTGCTTGAGGCGCTGGCGGACGGGCAGACCACGCCGTCCGCCTGGGGGCCGCCGCTGTGGATACCCTATGGCTGCATGTCCGCAGGGATGGTGCTGCTGGCGGTGCAGTTGCTGCTGCAGGTGCTGGCCAGCCGCCACCTCAATAGCCAGCCCGCGCATCTCGCGCCGTCCCCGCACTAAGAGCCTGTTTAGGTAGGCTCCGTGTCGGTCCAGCGGTGCTCTTTCGCACCGCGTGCGTCAGGGCCCTGCCCCGATGCACCGGCATCGAGGCTGCGGCCCTTCCTACCCAGCACGAATAACCCCCTGCTGGCCCCCAACCGGCGCCCACTCAAACCCGCTCTAAGAGACCCTCATGGACACCTTGCAGATCGGCCTGATGTACGGCGGCGCGACACTGGCCGCCCTGTTCTCGGGCATGCCCATCGCCTTCGCGCTTGGCGGCGTCGCCGTGGTGTTCATGATCCTGTTCATGCCTGGCGCGTCGCTCGATACCGTGGCGCAGAACGTCTATGAGGAGCTGGCCAGCATCACCCTGCTGACCATCCCGCTGTTCATCCTCAAGGGCGCCGCCATCGGCAAGTCGCGGGCGGGCAAGGACCTGTATGACGCCCTGCACACCTGGATGCACCGGGTGCCCGGGGGCCTGGGCGTCGCGGTCGTCCTGGCCTGCGGCCTGTTCGCGGCGATGGCCGGCAGCAGCCCGGCGACCTGCAGCGCCATCGGCAGCAGCGGCATCCCCGAAATGCGGCGCCGCGGCTACTCTCCCGGCTTCGCGGCCGGCCTCGTGGCGGCCGGCGGCACCCTGGGCATCCTGCTCCCGCCCTCCATCGTGCTGATCCTGTATGCGGTCGCGGCAGAGCAGTCGCTGGGCCGCCTGTTCCTGGCTGGGATCGGGCCGGGGGTGCTGCTGCTGGGGATGTTCTCGGCCTATGCCGTGGTGCGGTGGAAGCAGGAGTTCGGCCGGGCTACGCTGTCCGCCGCCGGCGGCGCCGCACGGAGCGAAATCCTGCGCCAGGACACCTACTCCCTCAAGGACAAGCTGGCGTCGCTGCCGCGCGTGCTGCCCTTCCTGGTGCTGCTGACCGGCGTGATGGTGGCACTGTATGGCGGCATCGCGACGCCGAGCGAAACCGCCGGGCTGGGCGCCGTGCTGGCCTTGGCGCTGATCGCCGTGGTGTATCAGGCCTATCACCTGGGCGACCTAAAGCCGATCTTCGCCGGCACCCTGGGCGAAAGCGGGATGCTGCTGCTGATCATCGGCATGAGCCTGCTCTACAGCTACGTCATGAGCTACCTGCACATCAGCCAGGGCGCAGCCGGCTGGATCGTCGGGCTGCATTTGTCCAAGTGGATGCTGCTGTTCGCGATCCTGGTGCTGGTGGTGCTGCTGGGGTTCTTCCTGCCGCCGGTCAGCATCATCCTGATGACGGCGCCGATCATCCTGCCGCCGCTGCGGGAGGCTGGGTTCGACCTGATCTGGTTCGGCGTGGTGATGGCCGTCGTGATGGAGATGGGGCTGATCCACCCGCCGGTGGGCCTGAACATCTTCGTCATCAACCGGATCGCGCCCGACATCGGCCTGGGGCCGATCATCTGGGGGACGCTGCCCTTCGTGGTGCTGATGGCGGTGGCGGTGGTGATCCTGTCGGCCGTGCCGGGGATCGCGATGTGGCTGCCGACCTTGGTTTACGCGAGATAGGTGCATCCGCTCGCAGGTTCGGCTAGATTCTCGTCATGAGCAAAGCACAGCTGATGCCCGATATAGATGACGACGCCGCCGAGACGGAAGCTTTGCGTCGCGCTACCGAAGACGCTCGGAAGGACTGTCGTGGCCTGCCTCATTCCGAGGTCCGGGAGTGGCTGGTGCGCATTGCGGCGGGCGATTTCAGCGCCAAGCTTCCTCCGCCGCGCGACCTTTGATTGTTATTTGGCGGGCGCGGGCGCTCTCCGACCTCAGCAGGATCGTTGATCGGATCGTGGAGGAGAACCCGCTTGCAGCGCGGCGGGTAGCACGAGACCTCGTGACTGCCGGCAACAGTTTGGCCTCGTTTGCGCGTCGAGCACGGCTGGGCCACATCCCGAACACACGTGAGTTGATCCTGATGCGGCCCTACGTGATCGTCTTCGAAATCAATGAAGATCGCGTTGAGATACTTCTCATCTGGCACGCTTCCAGGACCGTCCCTAACACCTCCTGACCCAAATCATCCAGTCGTGCCTTGCACCGCACCATCGGCACGGCGATGCTCCCGTAATGGACACCCACCTCTTCGACGCGGTCGTCATCGGCGCCGGGATCGCAGGCGCAGCCGTCGCGTCCCACCTGGCCGGCGGCCGCCGGGTCGCGCTGATCGAGGCAGAGGATGCGGCGGGCTATCACACCACTGGGCGCTCCGCCGCGATCTGGGTGCTGAACTACGGCCCGCCGGACATAAGGGCGCTGACCGGCCTGTCGCGGGCCTTCTTCGAGGCTCCGCCGCCGGGCTTTGCCGCCACCCCGATCCTGAACCGCCGCCCCGTCCTGTTCCTGGCGCCGCCAGAGCAGGGGGGCAGCCTGGACCAGCTGGTGGCCACGGGCGTCGGCATCCGCGAAATCCCGGTCAGCGAGGCCGCAGCCCTTCTGCCAGCCCTGCGCCCAGGCTACGCTGCCCGGGCTGCGGTCGAGGACGACGCCTTCGACATGGACGTGGCCGTGCTGCACCAGGGCTTCCTGCGCCAGCTCCGCACCGCTGGCGGCGTGCTGGCGCTCCGCAGCCGGACCGGACGGATCGAGCGGCAGGGTGCCCGCTGGCATGTCCAGACATCGGGCGGAGACACTTTCGCCGCCCCGGTCGTGGTCAACGCCGCCGGTGCATGGGGCGACGAGGTCGCGCAGCAGGCCGGCGTCGCCCCGCTCGGCTTGCAAGCCAAGCGCCGCACCGGCGTCATCATTGACCCGGCGCCCTGGCAGCCCGCGCTTTGGCCCATGGTCCAGGATGCCGACACCACCTGGTATGCCCGGCCCGAGGCGCGCACCCGGCTGATGGTCAGCCCCGCCGACGAGACCCACATGCACCCGCACGATGTCGCTCCCGACGAGATGGACGTGGCCGTGGCGGTGGACCGGATGCAGCAGGCCCTGGACATCCCCGTCCGCCGGGTCGAACGCTCCTGGGCGGGGCTGCGCACCTTCACCCGCGACGGCAGCCTGGCCATCGGCTGGGACGCGTTGGCGGACGGCTTCTTCTGGTGCGTGGGGCAGGGGGGCTACGGCATCCAAACCTCCCCGGCTGCCGGACGGCTGGCGGCGGACGTGATCGCCGGGCGGGACCCCGGCCCGGCGGGCGCGGTCTTGCCGGCGGTCAGCCCGCGCCGCTTCACCCTGCAAGCGGCATAGGCGCCACCATGGCCGTCCTGGACGAGATGGTGGACGGGCGCGGCGGCATCCGCCCGCATTGGCGGCCCGTGCTGGGCGTGCTGTCCTCCATGGACCCTGGCCAACTGAACGACCGCGCCACCCGCCTGGCCCGCGCTGCCGAGGAGGAGGGCGCGGCCCCGTCCTGGCGCCTGGACCCCGTGCCCTTCCCGATCTCCGCGTCCGAGTTCGCCGACCTGGAACGGGGCCTGTGCCAGCGCGCCGGCTTGCTGGAAGCCGTGCTGGCCGACCTGTATGGCCCGCAATCCCTGCTGGCCGACGGCACCGTGCCGCCCGCCCTGGTGTTCGCCAACCCAGGCTTCCTGCGGGCCTGCCGCGGCAGCCCAGCGCCGGCCGGCCGCTTCCTGCAAGCCTATGCCGCGGACCTCATACGCGGCCCGGACGGGCAGTGGCGCGTGCTGGCCGACCGCACCGGCGGCGTGCTGGGCATCGGCTATGCCCGGGAAGCCCGGCGCCTGCTGGCCCGCGTGCTGCCGGAGCTGTTCCGCTCCACCCAGGTCCGCCAGCTCCGCCCGTTCTTCGAGGCATGGCAGGACGCCCTGCTGCAATCCGCTTCAACGGGCGACGGCCGGACTCCGTTTGTAGCGCTGCTGACGCCCGGCGTCACCGACCCGCATTGGGCCGAGCATCTGGCACTGTCCCGCGACCTGAACTGCGCTCTGGTGGAAACCCGGGACCTAACGGTCCGCGGCGGCGCCCTGCACCTGCGGACCCTGCTGGGATTGCAGCCCGTGGACCTGCTGCTGCGCCGCCTGCCGGGCGACGCAATAGACCCGCTGGAGCTGCACGCCCCGGGTCCCGGCATCGCCGGCCTGCTGGACGCCGCCCGGACCGGCAAGGTCCGCATCCTGAACCACCCCGGCACCGCCCTGGTCGAGGCGCCGGGCTTGGCTGCGATCCTGCCCAGCCTCAGCCGCCGGCTGCTGAATGAGCCGTTGCGCCTGGCGACGGTTCCTACGGTCTGGCTGGGCGACGACGGGATGCAGCATCTGGTATCCCAGGCATACCGCCGCTGGTCCATCCGCCCGGCGATGGACCCGCACCGCCCGCCGGTGCCGTTGTCCAGCCTGTCCGCCGAGGAGCGCCATGCCCTAGGCGACGCCATCGCCGAGCGGCCCTGGGATTACGCGGCCTGCACGCATATCGAGCCTTCGGTTGCGCCGTGCTACGGCGGTGATGGGCTATCGCCGCGCCCGGTGGTGCTGCGGCTGTTCCTGATGCACGACGGCCAGCGCTGGGTGATGATGCAGGGCGGCCTGGCGCGCGTGCTGCGGGACGGGGAGCACGTGACGGACGCCCTGCCCGCCGGCGCCCTGTTCAAGGATGTTTGGGTGTCCACCCAGGAACGTGCCGAGATACGCGGGCCGCAGCCGGTGCGCCAGCCGCCCGTCGCCATCCGCCGCAGCGTCGGCGACCTGCCCAGCCGGGTGGCGGACGACTTCTACTGGCTGGGCCGCTACGTCGAGCGGCTTGACATGCAGGCCCGGCTGGCCCGCGCCGGGCTGCTGCGCAGCGCCCGTGGCGCGCCGCTGCCGCGGGAGATGGCGGAGACCGCGCTGCTGCTAACCTGCCTCGCCCAGGTCGGCATGGCGGATGACGAGGACGGCAGCACCTTGCCGGCGGCCGTGCAGCTTGCCCTGATGCCGGACGGCGCGGCGTCGTCCGGCCTATCCAACGCCCTGCTCCTGACGGAGTCGCTGCGCGACCGGATGACGCCGGAAACCTATACCGCGCTGACCCGCGCCCACCGCGCGGCACAGGCCGACATGGAGGCCGCGCTGCGCCCGCGCCAGGGCGGCGCCCGGATGGACAGCCCCGGGGTGGACGCCTTGATGCACGCCATGACCGGGCTGCAGCGCCTGGCAACCACCCTCGCCGGGCTGGCGTCCGAGGGCATGGTGCGCGGCGGCGGCGGCCTGTTCTTGGACCTGGGCCGGCGGATCGAGCGGGCCTACCTGTCCACCCAGATGCTGGCGGCGGTCCTCGGCCAGCCCGCCGCGCGCATGTCCGGCACCCTCCAACTGCTGCTGGAGCTGTGCGACAGCGCCATCACCTACCAGAGTCGCTATATGTCCGCCCTGCAGTCTGCACCGGTGCTGGACCTGGTGCTGGCGGACCAGGACAACCCGCGCGCCCTAGCCTTCCAGTTCGCGCAGGCCGCGCGGCTGCTGCACCAGGCCGGCTGCGGGCTCCTGGCTGCGGAGGCGGAGGCGCTGGTGCAACGCACGGACGACCTGGTGGACGAGGTGCTGCGTGCGCCCGACCCGGCGGCCCGCGCCGCCGCTCTGCCGGACGATCTGCTGGCCCTGGGCGCCGGCACGGCCGCCCTGTCGGCCGGGATCGGCCGCCGCTTTTTTGCGCTGCTGCCTGCGTTGCAGTCGGTCGGGTTCGAGGTGGCTTAGACGTGTTAACGGTTTCTATGCCAGGGATGGCCGATGATGACAGGGGCGGCAGGGGTATAGCACGGCGATGATCCTGCAGGTTCTGCACACCACAGCCTACGAGTACGCCAACCGGGTGGAGCTTGCGTCGCACCTGCTCCACCTGCGCCCGCGTGACCTGCCGCAGCAGCGCGTCCTGCGCTTCGACCTGACGGCGGAGCCGGCGGCCTCCCGCACGACCTGGGGTACCGACCACTACGGCAACCCCGTTATCTGGCTTTCAATGGACACGGCCCATCACGCTCTGCGGCTGACGGCCGCAAGCCTGGTTGAGGTCCTGCCCCGCACGATCCCCGGTCCGGCCGCGACGCCGGCATGGGAGCACGTGGCCACCCTATGCCGCCAGCGCGCCGCGGCGGCGGAGGTCGCGGAGTTCAGCTTCTGCAGCCCCAAGGCGCCTAGCCTGGCGGAGGCAGGATTATGGGCTGCGCCCAGCTTCCCGCCAGGCCGGCCGGTGCTGGCGGGGCTGCTGGACCTGATGGCGCGGATCGGACGGGAGTTCCGGTTCCAGGCCGGCGTCACCGGCGTCGGCACCACGGTGGCCCGCGTGCTGGAGTTGCGTGCCGGGGTTTGCCAGGACTTCGCCCACCTGATGATCTCGGCGCTCCGCTCCCTCGGGCTGCCGGCCCGCTACGTGTCCGGCTACATACGCACCCGCCCGCCGCCGGGGCAGCCGCGGCTGCGCGGGGCGGACCAGTCCCACGCCTGGGTGGGCTGTTGGCTCGGGCCGAAGTGGGGGTGGATAGACCTGGACCCAACCAACGACCTGATCGTAGGCGAGGAGCATGTCGTGCTGGGCTGGGGCCGGGATTACCTGGACGTCAGCCCGGTGCTGGGCATCCTGCTGGGCGGCGGCGAACACACGCTGGACGTCGGCGTGGATATCGAGCCGGTGGCCGAGGCGGCACAACCCGGCGGCGGCTGGTCAGGCGATCACCCCAGGTTCGTGATCGCCAAGTAGGTGTTGCCGCCGGCACTGCCGGTGGTGATCGAAAAATGCCCGGTGTCCGCCGCCGTCAGCCCGGCAAAGGTAATGGACGTCGTGATGCCGCCGTTGCCAGCGAGGTCCGCATGGATCGTGCGCCCGGCATACCCCGTGGCTCCCTCAAGGTCTGCCCAGGCATAGCTCGACTGCCCCGCCGCGTATCCCCACAAGGTCGCGGTGTCGCCGGCGTGGAAGTTGACCAGCGTGCCCCAGGTCACCTGCCCCCCGCGCCCATCGAGGTAAAACTCGTCGTTGCCGCTGCCGCCGGTCAGGAAGTTGGAGCCTTGGCCGCCGTCCACCACGTTCTGTCCTGACGCAACGCTGATCGCATCGTCGCCGCTCCCGGTGCAGATGAACACGTCCGCAGCCTGGGCTGCCACCGCCATCCCATCCGTGCCGGCGTAAACGTATTGCTGCTGCAAATGGCTGATCGGGCCGGCGTAGGCGGCGCCGTCCGGATGGCTCGACATGCCGGCGGTGGTGTCGGTCATGGCGAAGGCAGCTGCGCCATACAGGGCGTGGATGCCGTCCAGGTCGGTCCCGTCGAAGCTACGGTTCGCGGCAGTTGCGACGGAATACATGACCGAGGATGGGTCGGTGGAGTGCCCGAGCCCCAACGCATGTCCGACCTCGTGCAGCACGACCTGGGCCAGGCTGGTTCCCGTCCCCGCATATAACCCGTCGCCGCCGACCGCGCGCTCCGCCGGATCCTCGATCCGGACCGTCACACCAGGGGTGAAAACCTGCACCGCGCCAATCGTGTAGGAATAGTCGGTTTCGCCCACCTGGCCACCGCTTGCGCCAAAGGTGCCGCATCCGATCCTGATGTCCGCCACCGCACTGTCCGCCACCTGCACCAGGGTGATGCTGGCCACGTCATCCCACTGCGCGACCGCCTGCTGCACCGCTGCCTGGTAGGCCGGACCGATGGTGTTGGTGAACACGCCCCCCGCCGCTGCAAGGCTCCAGGTAACCGTGCGGGCCGCCCACAGCGGCCCCTCCAGCGCATAGGTCGGCATTTCTCAATTCCAAGGGACCCCAGGACTTTGAAGGACTTGCCGCCACCATCGCTAGTATTGATGTGTTCATAGTTGTCATCACATGTCATTACTTAGCCGTAGCATTCTGCCAGATGCGAATCAGTTGCTATGCCGATGGTCATTTGGTCTGACCGCTCTCGCCGTCATTGCGAGGCGTGCAGCGCCGCGGCAATCCAGAGCCGCACGGCCTGCATGCTCGGCCTCTCCACGCCGGCAGCTTGCGCCGCCGGCCCGCCCCCATCAGGACGGAGCATCCGCCGGCGGCGTGACCCCCAGCCCGCGTCCGGTCGCAACCAGCGCGGCCCATGTCTCCGCCTGCAGCGGCACCCCCTGGCGCAGCCGCGCCTCGCGCGTCCGCGCCTCCATGTCGCCGGGCACAAGCACCTCGCCCCCAGCCTGCGCCGGGCGCGACACACGGACATACTCTGCAAAATCCCGCGCCGTAGCCGCGAAGCCCGCCCCCCCAAAGTGTCCGGGATCGAGGTAGATCGAGACCATCCCATTGACGATGCCCCCGCGCTTGCCCTCCGCAAGCGGCCCGGCGGTCGGGCTGCCGGCCAGGCATCCCGCCAGGATCTCGCACATGAAGGCGATGGCGGACCCCTTGTGGTCGCCGAATGCCCGCAACGCCCCCGTCCCATTGCCGGGGTCACGCACCGGGGAGCCGTCAATCGGGCCATACAGCACGGTGGGATCGCCAGACATCTTGCCGTCCGGGCCGATCAGCGCGTCGGGCGGGATCGGCTTGCCGCCGTTGCTGGCGACCATCACCTTGCCCTCTGCGACCAGGCTGGTGGCAAAGTCCAGCAGCAGCGGCGGAGCGCCGTCCGGCTGCGGCACCCCGATGCACATCGGGTTGGTGCCGAACCGCCGCTCGGTCCCGCCGAATGGGGCAACGACCTCGCCCATGCCGACGTTCACGAAGTGGATGCTGACCAGCCCGGCCTCCGCCGCACGCTCCGCCCAATCGCCGATCCGCCCGACATGCCCGCTGTTCCGCAACGTCACCACTGCCAGCCCGGCGGCACGCGCCTTGCTGATGCCCAGGTCCACCGCAATCGGCCCGATGGTCTGGCCAAAGCCGAAATTGCCGTCCAGCACGGCATGCGTCGGACTTTCCACCACGACCGTCGGCTGCTGACCCGCGCGCACCCGGCCCATGTCCAGCCATTGCACGTAGCGCGGCACCCGGATCACGCCGTGGCTGTCATGCCCGGCCAGGTTGGCGCTGACCAGGTGCAGGCCGATCCGCCCAGCCTCCGCCGCATCGCACCCCGCGGCCAAGAAGATCTCGGCAATGAAGCGCCGCAGGGCATCCGCTTTGACCGCGACCGTAGGCAGGGCGTCCATCAGCGCGCCGCCCCCGCGATGGCCTGCGCCGTCGCACGGTAGAACGCGTTGTCGGTGGGGGTGATCGTCATCTCCGCCATGCAGGTGCGGGCCGGCATCCGCGCGGCAAACACCGCGGCGTCGGCAATGTCCTCGGGCTGGATCATGATGGCGCGCTCCTCGGCGCTGGGCGGGCGCGGGCGGCTGTCCAGGATCGGCGTCGCGACCTCGCCGGGGTTGATGCACACGCTGCGTATGCCGTGGATGCCCTCCTCCGCATTGATCGTGGCCGACATGGCGCGCGCCCCGTGCTTGGACGCGGTATAGGCCGGCCCCGACACCGCGAAGATGCCGGTCCCGGCGACCGAGGCGACGTGGATCAGCAGCCCGGACCCGCGCTCCCGCATCGCCGGCAGCACCGCCAGGCTGCACAGGAACGGACCCTTCAGGTTCACGTCCACAACGGCCGCCATGTCCGCCGACGACAGCTCGCCCCAGTGGCGGCGGCGGGAGTTGGTGCCGGCGTTGTTGACCAGGATGTCCACGTCGCCCATCGCCGCGGTGACCGCCAGGTGCGCCTGCGTGACCTGGTGCGCGTCGGACACGTCCGCCATCGCCAGGGTGGCGCTGCCGCCCGCATCCTCCACCTGGCGCATCGTCTGCGACAGGCTCTCCCGGGACCGGCCGGTCAGCGCCAGGCGGCAGCCGGCGGCGGCAAAGGCCAGCGCCATCGCACGGCCGATGCCGGTGCCGGCCCCGGTGATCCAGACCGCCTGGCCCTTGAGGTCCTGCATCATACAACAGCTCCGTTCTCATCCATCAGGTGCATGGCATTCATGTCGGCCAGCAGCGGCAGCGGCTGGCCGGGCTGCGCCCCGGTGTCCGGCGACGCGCGCGCCACCACCGGGACGCCCGCGATCGCAAAGTGGACCAGGGTTTCCATCCCCATCGGCTCCACCACGTCTACCGTGGCCGTAAGCGGCGCCAGCCCCGGGCGGCCGGTGTCGCGCGCATCCGTCAGGTGCTCCGGCCGCAGGCCCAGGATCATCCCGGCGCCGTTATGCGCGGCATAGCGGTCCAGGCGCGCAGGCGGGATCGGCAGGCTCTGCCCGTCCGCAAGCTGCACCGCCCCCTCCGCGACCCGCACCGGCAGGAAGTTCATGCCGGGGCTGCCGATGAACCCGGCGACGAAGCGCGTGCGCGGCCGGTGATACAGCTCCTGCGGCGGCCCGACCTGCTCGATCACGCCGCCGTTCATCACCACCACCCGGTCGGCCAGGGTCATGGCCTCGACCTGGTCGTGCGTCACATAGACCGTCGTGGTGCGCACGGTCTGGTGGACCTTCTTGATCTCGGTCCGCATCTGCACCCGCAGCTTGGCATCCAGGTTGGACAGCGGCTCGTCGAACAGGAACACCTTGGGGTTGCGCACGATGGCCCGCCCCATCGCCACCCGCTGCCGCTGGCCGCCGGACAGCGCCTTCGGCTTGCGCAGCAGCAGCGGGGTGATGTCCAGGATGCGCGCCGCCTCCTCGACCCGCGACGCGATCTCGGCCTTCGGCAGCCCGCGCAGCTTCAGCCCAAACCCCATGTTGTCGCGCACCGTCATGTGCGGATAAAGCGCATAATTCTGGAACACCATGGCGATGTCGCGGTCCCGCGGCGGCACGTCGTTGACCCGGCGCCCGCCGATCCAGATCTCGCCGCCGCTGATCTCCTCCAGCCCCGCGATCATCCGCAGCGTCGTGCTCTTGCCGCACCCGGACGGCCCCACGAGCACCACGAACTCGCCATCGGCGACCTCCAGGTCAATGCCCCGCACGGCCATGACGCCGCCGTCATAAGCCTTCTCCACCCCGCGGACGGATACCTGCGCCATGGACGCCTCCCTGCCGGCCCGTGCCGGCCGGGCCAGGCGACAATGCCGGGCGGAGCCACGTGCGGCAAGCAGGCTGCCCATCTTCTCCCTCCCCCTCCGGGAGAGGGCCGGGGTGAGGGGGCGGGCAAGCGCTGTTCCTGTATGCATGGAACAGCGTGCTATCGGCGCTGCCGGCGCTCCGCGTCGCACCCAAGACCCCTCCCGACCCCAACGCCCTCCCTCCGGGCACGGCGATCGCATTCGGCAGGCCTGGTCACCGCAAGGGTGTGCATTTTCGCAGTGCAGAGTGGCGCGGCGCCGCCAGTCTAGATCCAGGACACCTCGGTTGCGGAATACGCTCGCGAGTGTGTATGGAACCTAAGCGTGGGTTTAGATTCCATACACCCCTCGTTCGAAACGAGGCGGCACGGGCGCGGAGCGGTGGAAACCACTTATGCAGCCGGTATAGAGGAACAAGACAACCTCGATTGGCCGGAAACCATGACCACTCACGCCTGGCTCGTCGCACTCCCTGCATTGTTTCTTCTCTCCTTGGTGCCTGGCCCGAACAACCTACTCGCGGCCAGCAACGGCCTGCGCTTCGGGGCCGGGCCAGCCGCCGTAGCGGTTGCAGGGCGGATTACGGCCTTCGTCGCCCTGATCGGCCTCACCCTCGTTGGGCTTGGGGCGCTGCTGGCCGCGTCGGAGACGGCCTTTGCCGTGGTGAAGTGGGGTGGTGTCGCCTATCTCGCCTGGCTGGGCGTCCAGACCTGGCGTGCGCCGCCCTTGCTGGCGGCGGCCGGGCCAGGGACAGCGGGACCGTCCGGCTTGTCGCGCCTGGCATGGCAGGAGTTTTTGCTTGCTGCTGGCAACCCAAAGGCGATCCTGATCTTCACCGCCGTCTTCCCGCAGCTTGTTGATCCGTCCTTGCCCACCCTGCCGCAACTCGTCGCCATCGGGGCGACATTCCTCGCCACCGAGTGGATCGTCGCAGCACTCTATGCGCTTGCCGGAAGCCGCCTCGGCCTCTTGCGGTCCAGGGCGCGGTGGGCACGGCTGCCCAACCGGTTGTTCGGCAGCCTGTTCATGGCCGCTGCCGGCCTGCTCGCCACCGCGCGCCGCGCATGATGCGTCGTGCCGTGCCGGGCGATGCTGCTTCCGTCCGCGAGCTGACGCGCGCAGCTTATGCCAAGTGGGTTGAGGTGATCGGACGCGAGCCAAAGCCGATGACCGCAGACTACGACGCGGCTGTGCGTGACCACTTGGTGGACCTGCTGCACGACGGCGGCGGGCTGGTGGGGTTGATTGAGATGCGACCGGAAGCAGACCACCTGCTGATCGTGAACGTCGCAGTCGCACCCACGTCCCAGGGCCAAGGATTCGGCCGCGTCTTGCTGGCACATGCCGAGCAGGTTGCGAGGTCGCTTGGACACGGGGAGATGCGGCTCTACACAAACGGGCGCTTCACCGACAACTTGCGGCTCTACGGCCGTCTTGGCTACCGGGTGGATCGTGAGGAAGTGCATCCGCAGCTCGGCATGGCCGTGTATATGAGCAAGCACCTTCCGGCGCATGGCGCCGGCCGCACACCAGCTCCGGAATGAGGTAGCCTCGCGTTCAGTGGAACCCTAGCCGAGATGGGGCTGTCCCACTTCGTCAGTTGGACGTTTGACGAAGTGGTACAGCTAGCGATGGTCCGCTTGCGACCCATTGCAAACCCTAGCCTCAGATGGTTGAGTACGTTTGGGGCAAACCTGGAGGTAACTGTGTCAACTTCTGAACTGTGTGATCGCCTATCACTTGCGCTTGCGACACATGCTTTAGCCACACGATTGCAGTCCAGCTCAAACCTGAATAATAGGTCCGTCTTATCTGAAACGCTCTTCCGACCGCTTTTAAATGCATTTTATGACTGGGAGCTTCAGAGTTCAAACGTCGAGAAGGCGACAGCACCGGCTGTCGATCTAACGGATGAGAAATGTCGAGTTGCCGTGCAGGTCACAACTCAGAAAGACGATCTTCCAGGTAAGATCAGAGATTCCTTAACGAAATTCGAGAAAGAGAAACTCGGTTTGAAGTACGATCAACTCTATCTACTCAGCGTTAACAAAGAACCCTCGTCAAAAACATTAGAGATGGCCTTTCCGGCAGTGATTGAGTTCAAACCAAAGAAACACATCATTTCTCCAGAATCTCTAGTCAGGAAAGCCACTAGCCTCAGTGAGGGTGCGCTTGCTCCGATTGTAGAGACTTTCGTCCGTGATGTAGGCATGTTGTATCCTTCTGTGGAAGACAATGATCCAATTGTCCAAGCCAACCTTCTTGTATTAGCGTTCAGACGCGGCACAAATCCTGGCGTTGATGGAGCATTTCAGCCCTTAAGTGCTTTTAAGGAAGGCAAAGTAAGGCTTAATAAGTTTGAAAGTAGTCCTTCAGTTGCCAGATTGCGCGACGATCCAGCTTCAAAGGCTAAAGATTTCTTAAAGCAGAGTTACGTCTGTTTGGATGCAACACGCAATTTTGCGAATACATCAGATGAGGACAGGACTAGATATTTCAACTCAGCCCTTGCAGCTTGGCGGGAGTTGGAGAAGGCTAGATCTGCTCTTCGCAAGAGCTTGGGATAGCTGAACGGCAATTATGTCTGCTAGCCGCCAGGTCCGGACATAGCTTCAAGTCGGAACCCAGGCGGTCCCTGTGACGCCCGGGGCCGCGCCTGGCTGTCCGTCAAACGGACCCTGGCGGACAGCGGGCCGCTCGCCTCTTCCTTGGGGGTCACGCCATGGAATGGGCAGGATAGCGCGATTCGTGGTATGGGCCGGAAACAAGCCTGCTAGGGCCGAGAAAGCGTCATCAGCACTGGCGGGGCTTGCCCCTTCTGGAGCATGGCGTGTGTTTCCAGCCCCGTGCCGATCAGGAATCCCCCCCATGAACCCGCCAGCGACTCTGCTGCTGACCATCGCTGCCACCATAGCCGTGCTCAGCGTGCCCAGCGTGGCCGCCGCGGCTGCCCAGCTTGAGGTATGCGTGCGCCAAGATAGCGCCGCCGATCACGAGTAAGCGTCTGGTGATGGCCGTCTTGTTGGCCTGAGACTGATTTGGTCTGCTCTTGGCGTTCAGGGCGTCGGGGGCATGATGACGGGTGTGGCAGCCACAGTGGCAGCTTCGGAGCTTCGGGTTGA
>JAABUK010004933.1_pt1 | contig 21275 bp, 18 predicted proteins | sample 5559141 | NCBI WGS metagenome assembly JAABUK01 (sample SAMN10711869, study PRJNA513367) | rock metagenome | isolation source: Antarctica rocks | place: Antarctica: Victoria Land, Pudding Butte nord | collected 2016-01-03
TACGACCGAGAGAACGAATGCATGTTCTGAAGACGATGAGCCGGTTAATCTTTCGGATGAATCAGAACCATCTACAGAAAGCACCTGCGCCTTTTCAACCACCCCGGCTAAAACCTTCACCTCAGCCAACCTCGAAACTGTACGGGAAGAGATCATCGAGAGAATGGATTACTCTTTTGATTCACTCTATATCGCCTGAGCCACGCTGTCGGCGATACTACGCGACCACGGTATTCGCAACATTCTTCTGTCTTGTGAATCCATCCAATCGTTTTTTCCGAAAAGGTATGAAGCTTTCAACATCGATGCTTTCATCTCTGATGTTGAATCCACTGCCAATATCACATTGGCATTACTTATCGTTGCCCGTCTCCAGTTGATTGAATTGAAGAAGTTATTACAACGAAATTCCAACGACAGCCGGCTTCCGCTAAAGGCCTTTCCCGGAAGAACTGCCGCATCCAGCAAGCCCTTTGTGAGATGTTTCTTGGCCTGGCAGGACTGTTTTCCCCCTGCTTCGTCCATCGTGACGAAACAGATTCAGGAACAGCGATCACCTGCCTTTTACCAGGACGCATGTCTCCGACAACAGGGAATACTTGGCTCTGCACCCTCTCTAAGCTTCGATGAAACTCACGACATTCTCTCCTCTACCCTGCACTGTGAGGTCTACAGAGTAAAGGATTTACTTGGCTGATGAGGAGACTTCCCGAGAGTTCGCTCTAAAGCGATATCGACACGCCAAGTCATCAAGTCAGGTGTATCAAATCTACAGAGAAGTAGCCATACTTAAGGAGCTCGGAAAATTCCATCACCAACATCTTCTAAGCCACATTCAGGCCTGGTATGACGATTCGTATTATTACACGCTACTCCCATTAGCCTACTGTGACCTTAGGACAACGCTGCAGGAAAACGAAGTCCTCCAATTGACTTCAGATGAAGTCTTGTGGCTGCTGACCCAGCTTGCAGGATTGGCCGACGCCCTCAAGACCGTACACAACCCTTCGGCTGCAAACTCGCCAGGGCGCACCAAACTCAAAAAAACGACAGGGTACCATGGAGACCTGAAGCCTGACAACATTTTGGGCTTCTTAGACCAATTTAGCGGTGATTCAAAACTTGTGATTGCTGATTTTGGATCTTCTGCCTTAGCCTCGTCTACAGAATCTGAAGAGCCGGAATCATTGATCGGATACCCTCCACTAATATCCGGAGGCATATTTTCAGGTACCCCTGCCTATCAAGGTCCCGAAGCAGCCTCGGCCGGCCTTCTGATATGTGGAGCCTGGGTTGTATTATGCTTGGGATATTAGCCTGGATAATGCATCCTCCAGGCTACACCCCCGAAGGATTTGTTCGTGAACGCATTGCTGACTCGCGGAACTCCGGTAAGTCGACCAGCAATTCGGTTTATCCAGATGCATCTTTCTGGTACATTAATTCTTATGGCGATGCACGACTAAAACCAAGCGTCGCTGCCCTCCTCCAAGAGCTGAGGATTCAGTGTACGTGCCAAGAAGGACTCTATGAAGTCCTTGTTTGTATACGGAAGCTTCTTCAGGCCAACCCGGAAAAGAGACTCAATTCGAGAACCTTAGTACGGTACTTGAAACAAATCCTCCTAGAGGAGACGGAAAGAACTCGAGGAAGATCCAGATTTCTTCGCATTTCTTCCAAAAAAGAACGTGAGACGACGTCCGAGTGGCAATTATCACTCCTTCCAGATTTTCTGCGAGCGCTCGGAATCGGAATCCGATGGCAGCAGAGATGCTGACCCTGCATCTTCTTTTCCGAAACCACCAACATTCCACTCGCCTCTGCAAAGCAAGAAAAAGGTTAAAAAATCAATATCACCGAGAAGGCAACGACAATTCACAGCCCGAAGAGAGTCACAAAGGTGGTTACTTATCAGTCAAACCTACGGTGCACTCACCTCTATATCCCACTGTTCGCTTTCACACCACCGCTCCCAGCGACCCGTCCCATCTCTCACTATCAGTCAAGCACGCAAATCAACCCCTTCCCGCAGATATCTTCGCCACTGTACCCGCAAGACTTCCAGCTGAAGCCAACAAACAGGTCCGCAGACGCACCTGTCTTGCGGGCCTGTGTCATTTCAGTAAGGAGAGTGTCAGCCGAGAGACAGCCGACACTTGACAGAGCTCTCCCCATGCGAAGTCGGGTTCTAGGTGGCAGCTGACCGCTAGGAAGTGATTTGAAAACGCAAGCGGTGTGCACATTCCGATCTGATGCCGCGCCTACTGCAGTATCATCTCTGCGAGGCTTTTGGGTTGACGTAATCCCATCATTTTGGCCTTTGCTGAACGTTTATGGACCGTCTACTATATTGGAATTAGATCCATCAAAGCTTCGTGACCTGCTTTACGACGAAACTCTTCGATGTCCCGCCAAAATTTCAGGCAGAAATACATGTCTTGGGACACATCTATTTGGTAAGAGGCCAGCTTTCAGGTTTCTGTAATCGAGCAATTGTTGAGCGATTTTGGGCGTGAATGGAAACTCGAACTCAAAATCTGCTTGCCGCTCAAATGCATTCTGTGTAGTACCTGCAAAGAAGGGAAAAGGTTGGTAGGCAGGTTGGAAATCTTCATCCAATTCCAGGAGAAGACTACGCAATTTCAGGTAAGATGGTGACCTTCCAGCACCGACAGCAAGCCATTTTGTTACGACCAGCGCAGTTCCTTGGCCTTCAAATTTTTTTAACATGGTATCTGAACTTCCATCGGACAATATCAGCATTGCTTCAGGCCTGTGCACTCTATGCAAGGGTCTTCATTTTTTGTTGATGTGCTCAACTTTGCAGTGTAGCAGTTGGGTCAGCGTGTTGTCATCTTCGTAGTAGAAACTACTAGTCAGGTGGGCACAAACTCGAGGGCAGGGGTATATCTTTCTCGGCAGCTTAAAGCCCTGCCCAGCAGGCGTTAAAGAACCAATGCTGAGAGCGAATAAACATCTCATCCGAAACCACACGAGCCTCGAAATCTTGAGGTTAGGAAGCTCGCGGGTACTCTTCTCGACACATGCAAGTGTTGCAAGATATTTCTTGACATCTACTCTGAGACGATGAAGCTTCATGGCCAACTTGGACGTGCTCGAATTGGAAGGTCAATGCGTAGTATTTAGTAACTAGTCTGTGTTAGCCTTGAAATCCTCTTCAAAGCATCGACGTCGCCGCCTCCGACGGAATTTACTTCACATACTTCCAGCCATCCCTGGCCCTGTGGGTCGATGTAGTCGAGCGCAACGGTGGCAAAAGAGCTGCTCGGAAAGGTCACGATCTAGCAGTTGCAGAAATACTTCCCGTTCTTTACTCTCGTAAGATTCACGTAACTTTGTCCAGTATCCAGTACGGACCGCTTGACCAAGGAAATGAATGCACGGAGCAAATGCGCCACGGCGCTACCAGGCAGATGGCTCGCGATATGTTGTGTAATTTCTAGAGGGAGATTGTCAAACGGTTCCGGATGTTGCAAGTGTATCCTTTCGAAGGGACGTCAGACCCAGAAGGCGCAGGAGCCTCCACATTGTGTAGTGTGAAGCTGAGGCGGATAGGGAGCGCTCAAGGAATAAACTCCATGCTTGGAGATAACAGAACAGTAGTATGGTCGACAGCCCAAAAGTGATGGAGCTAATCTGCTGAGCTAAAAGCGAAATCGCAGTAGCCAGTGCTACTATAATAATTATGTACCTCGCCACAACAATTCCGACAATACATCTTCTTAATGAGGCGAGTGAAATAATTGCTCAGCAGTGTGGATTAGACACTATCTCTAAACATAAATAAGCCTTCAATTTCATTACGGATAAATTGACTTTAGAATGCTTTCCCAGACTCGAACTTGGAACGTGTGCGGGTTATTAGTCATAGTATAAATGCAGCTAGATCAGTCCTTAATTTTGTGCGCGCGGTAATCAAGACGCTTAAGAGCTTATAACCTGATGAAGCTAATCTGCTAGGCTAAAAGTGAAATCACAGTAGCCAGTGCTACTACAATAATTATGTACCTCGCCACAACAATTCCGACAATAAAAAGGGGGAGGTTCGAGGTGCTGCATCATTTACTGAAGGCCTGCACACCAGCCAGATTCTCGGTCACCATACTCACATGACTCCTGACTGCAGATTTCAGTCGAACTCGTCATAAGTATTCCCATCTGCGGCTCTCCGTTTTGAGGTCGAGAACAAGTCATCAAAAGGTTGAAATGACTCGAGTATAATTCCGCTCACTTCTCAGGAGGGCCAATTCAATGATCTGGGCGACGAGTGTGTATAGCTAACCTATATAGCCAAGGAGCTCTACACAGATTGGACCCATAACTTTACCGACCCACTACTCTCCACTTGGATAGTTGAAAAGCTTCTTGAACCCGCCTTACGGGTCCCATGTCTCTTAAGCATCACCCAGCAGAACGCAGCATGTCCCAGACAGACAATCAGACCGCGGCCGTATCACAACGAGATCCCCTACCCACGTCCCAGCCTCTCCATCCACTAAACCAAGCCCGACGAGGGGAAATAGCCAGAAGAACCCCCACGGGAACCGTCCCCAACGTCCTCGCCATAACCCTCGAGCCCGTACCGGCATCACCAGCGCCCAGCCCCTCGGCAACTTGCCTCCCACATCCCATTCCATCCCTGGCTCCAGACGTCTGCTCCGCAAGCTCCGCCTCATTAAATGCTTGGTGCTCGCCGGTGCCTGTTCCCTTCACTTGAGTAATTTAGAAGGCGGAAAGATTTACATCCTGAACATAGCCTCCCAATCCAACCAGGTGGCGGCGTTCTCCATGGCGCCTCCGCCCAGGAAGGTCTGTGTCTCCGAAGGACGCTCTATTCGTCCTTGCTTAAAAAAGCAGAGTTCTACCGCACGCCCCTCGACGCTGTACCACACACATCCGACGTTCTGGTACTCCAGAGCAAGGGCCCCAGCGCTTGAGATCTGGAAGCTGGAGGACTGGCTCTTTGCTGATGTGATTTTCTGTGCTGCAAAGGGACGCCCGACGCGGATATTGAGCGCGGGACTGGGAAAAAGACGTATAGAGATGCGAGGGATAGGGCATAAGTGGATAGGAAGGTGAGATACTTGACGCGTGCGGCGGCCAGGGCGGGTTATCGGAGGGTTGTGCTGGGCGCGATGGGTTGTGGTGTCTATGGGAATCCGGTTTGGGAAGTTGCGACGGTCATGCGGAAGTTGCTTTGTGGTCGGAAGGGTGACAGGTGAAGTGGGGACGAGGAGGGTCGGGATGGCGTGGAGGATGTCGTGATTGACATTTGAGATCGACAGAAAGAGAAGCCGGTGCGGAGCGGATTTAGCGAGGTGTTTAGCGTTGCGAAGGGGGTGGAGGCAGTAGAGAAACAGGGTTGAGGGCTTCGGATGTGGGGTAAAGATTGTGAGGTAGCAATTGAATTACATTGCATGAGCATCGGTAAAGGCTGTGTTCCCCGAGGGCGTCTGCCGATAGGGCGACTCTGGCAGTCTGGTTCCATCGTATCTTCTACAACTCCTTGAACTCCTTGAACTCAAAAGCGCCTTCCATCTGGACCTCGGTTGTAGGGCCGTTCCACAACCCCTCCGTTGTGTCACCTGCGGAGCACGCTTCCATTGCATGATTGGGTTCTCCTTTCCACAGACCCTGCCATGCCCACTTGGCCACAACGTCATATCTCTTGCCTTGCTCCAGTGTATGCGTCCTCAGTGGAATCTCGACTTCAATCCTGTCGTTTGGCGCAATCTGAACGAAGGCATCTCGAGGTGGCGGCCAGACTCTCCGGAATTGGACCACTTCGGAGGAAGCTTCTTGCCCCGTAGAGCTATCCTCCACATGAATGATGCCCAACACTCCGGCTGCTTTGTCGAGCACGCTGTTGTAGGTCAAGATCGTGATGGGAAACGGAGCTACACTCTGCACTGAAGCTTGTAGCGCTGGGATATCTGATGGCCCCAGAAGTTGTTTGATGGGTGTGAGGGTTACGGGGAGAAGGTTCGACAAATTCATCTCCGAACGGACTGCTGAATTCCAGGTCATGTGGTGAAGGACTCTCAATAGAGCTGTTCAATTCGTGGCCTTTTAGGCGTGATGTGGTGGCCGGGAGCAATAGTGTCTGGAAACCTGGTCGATTAAGGAAGGAGTCCAGAAGAAGAATCGCAGTCTTCCACTTCCTCTCTCACCCTCTGCGGGGGAGTCTTATCTTCGTCTAGTCATCCGAAAGCTAGCATCAAGAAATGTTTGCTGGCACAATTTGCTAATAAGGCTAAGTGTCTGATAATCGCCGAGGTCTACTCACACCTTGCATGGAAGCCGTTGAACAGGTGCAGGACTCTATCCTCCGATTACGCATAATGAAAGGGTCATGTACCCAGCAGCCCACTCGTGCTGTTAGCCTGTTTCGGCGGTTTGCCTGATTATATGTAACGCTAAATCGTCTCATTGCTATGTTTTGTTTCATGCGGGATGCGATCCAAGCAAGGACATTGTTCCGGTGTTGGTCTCCGCGGTCCGGAAGCTTGGTATGCAAGAGAATGGCACTTGAATAGCCTCACGACGGTCAACGATTCGTCCATTGAGGAGATTGATAATGATTATTGGCCCGTAGATGAGTCGGGGAAGTCCCTTGCAGTGGCGCCAAGAACATAACGGGGCTTAGCACGAAACGTTCTTCCAACCCCTATATCTCATAATCTACCAGATACACCCCAGTCACGCTGCAGAGTCCCACCTGACCACATTCTATCTTAGCAAGAGGGTTCCAAAAGACGGCCGGAGCAATGATATCGCAGGTCATGATACATTGCTGGCACTCCGTCCCAGCTCTGCTAGAATGTGGCTCAGTGAAATGGCTGACGAAGCTGTCATGCTGTTATTTCAATTCTCAATGCGGAACCCCAGTCAATGCCGTAAGCTGCCCATCCGGCCTTTGAACTCAGCAACGGCTCACAGCACACGGGAGGTACGCGGCATTGCAGACGAGGACACGGGTCGCTTGTTACAGCGTTCCCCACCGGTCACCTTTGCTCCGACGCGACGCAGGTCATCAAAAACGTGCTTCACAACCCTTGCCAATTTGATATTGACTTGGAGCACCAATCACTTTTACCGATCTTCATATCTACCCAGACCCTTCCATCTGAAAATGGTCACCTCAATACAGCTCCCTGCAATGCTTCCCTACTAACGAGCTTGTCATTAAGTCTCCTTAGTGGCATCTACGATTACCGCGTTTTCTTTCATTGGCTTGAATTCCTCACTGTCCGACGCATTCTCTCTATCACGCGGATACTTCCCACTATTCCGCCATGGATGGGTTCCACTTTGCTGATTGAATACCGGTCAAAAATCAACGCACTCTTCGTCAACCTTAATAAATTGTCCGTCCAGCAGAAAGATTGGATCCATTTCTTTAGCCAATCGCTTAATGTCGCTCATCTCGAATTACGCTTGCTATCTTCACGAACCATCCAAACTGCTAGTCTATGCGCATCATCTCACAGCCTGTTACTACCTAGTGGAGGCGGCCGGCCACGAGTCTAGCTTGGCTCTTCCTGAGTTGTTGCATCGGACCCAGCTTGAAACTGTTAATATCCCTGCTTAATCTCGTTTTACTCATAGGAGAGAACTTATAAAGAGGGTGTCTTCTGGTCTCAGAAGTCAAAATGTTTTGACAGCTTTCCATCCACCTTGCTCTTTTGTCTTCCCTAAGAACCCGTCGCGGCTCAACACTTGATAACTCACTTCAGCAAAGGAAGTACTAGCCGGCAGGTGGACATATATCCTCAGCTTCGCTTACACACCTGCATCCGTCATGCAAGCTCTTGTGTCATTCGCGGCTATTGCTGCTTTGGTTGCACCTTCGCTCGCCGCTGCTTTGCCACGGATCAACGAGCGGGACGCCGAAGTCAAAGTCGAGCTGTCCCAGGTACGCACGACCGAGGTCACCGCTGTGTTGACAAACACAGGCAGTCAAGCATTGAAGCTGCTCGACTACGGAACGCTAATGGACAAGAATCCCGTTCAGAAGCTCAACGTCTTCAAGGATGGTGGGTCGTGCGACCTCTTGTTCTTTCCCACACTAATCATCGCCCACAGGAGTCGAGGTTGTGTTCACTGGGATTGGTCTGCGATACAAGATGTATGACCTCTCGGAGGATGCTTTCACAACCCTCGCACCGGGTGGAGTATTCACATCTGTCATCAACATCGCTGCGCTCCACGATGTGAGCGGCGGCGACTACACCGTCTCAACTGTCGGCGCGATTCCTTTTGCAACACCGAACACTACAGAAATCGCTGGTTCTATTGCGTATAAGAGTAACGTCCTCAATTTGGCCCTCTCGAAAGCCAATGTTGCGGTTGTTCCGCGCGCCGTTCCTGTCAAGGACAAGAGAACTGTTCTCCAATCCTGCTTCGGCAATAAGGACCAGCAACTCAGAATGTCTCTCGGACAGTTAGTCAATGTTGCACAGATTGCTGCTGCGGCCGCAAGAAACGGAGACGCTGCCAAATTTCGAGAGTTCTTCAAAACCACCAGTGCAAGGGCAAGACAAAATGTTGCTGCTAGATACGACGCAATTTCACGTGAAGCCGGCTCAACGACAAGCGGAGCGACAACTTACTATTGTGACGATCAGTTCAATTATTGCTCCTCGAATACTCTGGCTTATACACTTCCCAGTCAGAATCTGGTTGCGAATTGCCCACTCTACTACACTCTTCCCACATTCAGCCAAGTCTGCCAAGACCAAGACCAGATCACCACTTCTCTCCACGAGTTTACCCATGCCCCTGGGATCTTCAGCCCTGGCACGCAGGATTATGCCTACGGCTATTCTGCGTCAACACAGTTGAGCTCTGCTCAAGCAATTGCTAATGCTGATACCTATGCACTATACGCGAATGGTGAGTCCGTACTGAGTCGTTCATTGATCATATACTGACCGGTCATATAGCTATCGTGAATGGTTGCTGAACCTTTTCAGTCTTGGCAGTAGCATTTGAGGGAGGTAGACTCCTCTCAGGGTACGATCTCCTCCTCCGGATACAACCTGCCGCCCGAGAGATCTCTCACCATCGCTTCCAAATCCAGCTCCTGCAGGAACTTCAGCGCCCCTTGCAGCTTTTCTGGCTCCTTCAAGCTCATCACGCCAAGCGTCAGTCTGGAGTAGAGTGAAATAGCTTTGCCAAGGCTTCACGGCACGATGGGGAAAATTTAAATGCCACATGGTGGAGTTTTCATTATGCATACGATCAACCTTTAGGTTCATGACTTTTCCCACTCCTTTTCTGTCTAGATCTCGTTCAGAGAGAGGATTTTTTGCATCCAGACGGTTTGAACATCGTTATCCGTAGCATTGTTGACCAACATCGATGTTTATGATAGTTTCTCAACTTTTGCGTTATCCAAGTTTAAAGCAACTGGTGGTCAAGCTTATAAAGTCTTACATCTCTTCGCTAGGTAGTCCGTAGAGTGGACTGTTGAAAGACTGTTGCGCCACTTGAGGATCTCCTTGGGACACTTAACGGGCGCTTATGTAAGATGGTCAAGCTTGGCAATTACTGAAGCAAAAGGGCGCACTGACAATGCTCTGCTTCTTTTCCACTGCCTTCAGGTACCACTTGAAGTATTCAGATGCAACATATCTACCCCATCCAATCGTTAAATACCTGCGAATTCCGGATCCGACGCGTGCATGAGGGCAAAACGTCTTCTATTTGGTCAAAGCGACCCTTGGAGCACGAACCTGCAAAGCTACAGCTAAACCAACACTTCTCGCAAGCAGAAATGAACTCCCATTGAATATGAGACCGAGATTGGAAGTCACCGTCTCATGCCCACCATCCTGACCGTTGCTCTCAGCCACCGGCAACTATATCCGCAGCACGTTTCCAACGAAGCTCGCCTTGTCACCTCGCTACTTCCTGTCTCCGCAACACCGTCGCCTCTTCGCCGATGCGACGGTCATTTGGGAGCATTGCGCATCATGCTCACTGCTGGCAGCACCCCGTGAGACTACTTACGGTACCTCGGCAGTCACTCAGAAGCACGAGTGACTTTTGGAACCAGCGGCCTGCGACGAGTCAAGGCAAGCTCATGAATCTGATCATCAAGCGATGTCGGAGCTCGCAAGCGCGTAAAGCACAAGGCCGATACGCTCAACTGAAATCAGCCAAAGGCTCTGTCAAAGAGGCTTTTGCGAGCGCATTGCAGGCGCATGAAGAGAGCGGTGACAATATTCTCACGGAAGAAGACATCTCGGAGATAATAAGAGTCCTCGGTATTGTTCGCGACGATCACACTGGGCTCAAGGTACCGCTGAGCGAGGAAGGCGCGAAGTCACCAGATTGGAGGAAAGGTGTGAGTTTATACAAAAAGCTTATCACCATTGGCACGTTTCACGTCACAAAGGAGCACCTTGAATCAATCAGGCGTCTAGAAAGGGAGGTGAAACCAGACGTGGTTGTCGTCGAGCGGCGAGACGAGGATCGGTTCTCCAAAGACCGCTATTATTTCTTGGTTATCTTTATATTCCTCATAGGCATGGAGGTCCTCCGTCGTCTGTTCTTTCGTGAAAAATCTGGCACCAATGGCACTGGGAATGAAACTTCACACGATGACTTGAACGATGACTTGAACGATTTGCGAAGCTCTACAGGTGATGAGGGGCATGTCGACGAGGCATGATGCGCAATCCCAACCACCCAGCCACTCCAGACTATCGGGCAGAAGGAAGTACTAGACGAGTCGTTCATCAAGGTTGAAAAAAATCAAATGGTCATCCAGGACGCTTGAGCCAGAACGGACCCTCGGGACGCAGCAAGCCAGGTTCGGGGCGGCGAGCTGCTCGAACATCCTAAGTTAGCATCCATGAGCAAGACGAAAGCAGCAGACTCCCTGGAGGAAGTCAATCCAAAATCTCACCCAAGTTGACACAGACAACTCTGTACTGCGCAAAGGAGGGTCCGCTCGGCCACATAGAGAGCCAGTGGAGACCTCTCGCCCACGCACTCCATACAGTGCACTAGGTAGTCAAGGTTGAAGGGCGCAGCAACACGTAAGCGAGAAGCTCGCCAGCGGCTACCTGCATTGCGTCCCAGGCAATTGACCATCGAAGTCTAACAAGATCCACTTTTCGAGACAGAGTGCCCTAAATCGATCGTCGGAGGCAATTTAGTCCGTCAATATTCAGTAGTAATAGTTACTTCTTTTTCCAAACGTTGATACAGGAAGATGTGATTGGACAATACGGGAACATCAAAGTGAGTGCCAAGTTTTCCAAGCAAAATAAACCACTGCGATTAAGTGCCACATCCTCAATGCCCTACCAGAGTTCTACAACCGCGCGATCATCTAGAGTTTCCTGCCTGGCTCATGATTGTTAACTTGATTTGGGTAGAACGATTGAAAGTTCGTGTCAGACAGGCCTCGTCTTCGTCTTTGCTTTCCTAGCGACTCTGCTTGTGGTCGGAGGTTGGAAGATGAAGAAGCACTATGGATATCACTACCTGCGCGAAATGAATGAAGGAGCACAGCATGCGTGGGAGATCACCAGTGTCAGAAGAGAGGAGGGCGGCAGAGAGAAGAGGAGATTTCGATTGCCGTTTTGGGCAATGTGCACAACGTTTTCGTTCTCGATATTACTGTATTGTGGGATGCTAGGTTGGCCCAGCATCTCCTCTCCGGAGAACCCGCCATCTCACGACCTTGCCCAAGACGAAAACCTGATGAACGTCTTCCAAGTCTACCGCCCACCCCCAACTCCACCTCCAAGCAACCACCCCTGCACCCTCCTCATGTCCCACATCTTCGCCTACAGCTACAACCACCCTTTCATCGGCACCTACCAACCCCCCTCCCCCAAATTCTGCCCTTTCAACACCATCACCCTAACATTAACCATCATCTCGCGCGGCCGCCAATTCGATCGCCTAGCCCTCATGTTCCTCGGCGACATCGAGGTCTTCCGCACCTCCACCGCCGAGCCAACAACCACGGGGATCAAATGGACGTACAGGAAGGATATGACGGCCTACCTGTCGCTGTGGCGCGAGCCGCAGAAACTGATTTTTGATCTGGGCAATCTGGTGGATGAGCGTATACGGGGACGTTCAATGCGACGTTGACGGCGAAGTTTCTTGAGGTGGAGGAGCCGGCACGGACGGCAGATTTGGTTTTGCCGATTTCGAGGCGGAGGTCTGGCTTTGGGGAGCCGAGTGCGTTTAGTCTGCCGTTTGATGATGCTACCGTGGGTCAGACGCTTCCAAGGGGGATGGAGAGGGCGGTTGTCTCTATATCCGCATGCGGCCAAGCGACGGAGGAGTTCTGGTACTCGAATGTTCTGTCGACGGATACGGATACGTTTCTGAATACGACGGGACCGCTCTATGGATTCTCGCCGTTTCGAGAGGTCCAGTTGTTGATCGATGGCTACTTGGCGGGCGTGATATGGCCATTTCCGATAATTTTTACTGGTGGCATTGCACCTGGGTTCTGGAGGCCTGTCGTTGGAATCGATGCTTTTGATTTGCGCGAGCCGGAGATCGATATTACACCATGGATGCCGTGGTTGAGTGATGGCCAGGAGCATCGTTTTCAGATCAGAGTGCTTGGGCTGGATGGTGGAGATGGTAATGTGAGCTTGTCGAGAGGAATTGGTAATTATTGGGTGGTGACAGGGAAGATATTGGTGTATCTTCGGGACGGACAAAATACCGCCAGGAATGCAGGTGGTTATACTTTACCGTCGATATTTGCACCTGATCCAAAGATCAGTACACAGTCAAGTATCGAGCAGTTAGCAAACGGCACCAATGAGACACTCTCGAATTCCGTGACGGGCTCTCGAACTTTGGTGATAACGTCCAAAGCAGGATCCTGGGTACAGAATCTCGAATTCCGCAACGACAACTTCTTGACATCTGAAGGTCTAACACAGTCCACCAAACAACATACTGAAACCAATTCCGCCGCCATCAACTTCAACGATCCTCGTCTGAGCTTCAGCGTTGCAGCTTCCTATCCACTGATCGTCAATACCACTATCGGGGTGTTCGAGGACAACTCTAGAATATCTGTTGATGCATCGCTATCTCGTGGACTTGCGATAGATTCGACAGGCAGGCTCGATGTGTCGCTTTTCACTCTCACATCCGGCGAGAGCAAGCTAGACACGTCCCAATCCGGGACGGCACATTACTCGAGCCAACCGAACAGAAGCTATTCATTTGGAGACACGACGCAGGATTTCTTGGAAAGCTCGCGGCATGCAATCTCCATCGTGCATGTGGAGGCTGTGAATGGATCTGTTGCTTTCGCGGATGGCGATATTGGGCAAGACAAAAGTGGATGCGGCGATTTCGGTGAGGGGATGCTTCCATCAGAGCCAGCTCTGCCATATCGAAGCCTAAGAAGCATGGTGGGTAGAGGTCCAGGAAGGCCCATCAGCTTCCCGCCTTAGTCAGCATCCACGCCGCGACTGTTGATGGCTTGAGCACACCATCACCCACTCGTCCAGGCTGACATACAATTGATGTTCGCGTTCCGCGTTTTCAGCTTACCATTCGAGCCCTCACCTCCTGTATGGCCTTCGCAGTTCCTTCCACGATTAATTCCCACTCAACCTCATGTATCCTATTCTCTAGATTCATTTCAGATTCTCCCCTCACGATAGGAACCTCCCTTGTTACAATGGGGTCTCCCATGTCAACCTCGCTGATAACGTGGTGTACCATCACTCCTGTGTGATCTATCTCGCCTTTTTGAAACACTGTATATGCTCGATGAATCGCACCAGCCCCTTGGAACTGTCCAGGCAAGGCGGGATGTAGATTTATGATTGGGATCTTCGCGTTCGCCAGTGCATCGACGAAGGCTGAGGACAGAATATGCATCCAGCCGGCGCTGACCACGAGATCAGGTTGGTCGTCCAGGATCAGTTGTGCAAGGTCTTGGTCATATGCTACTCGGGCAAGCAGGATGCCTGCTTCATCAGCAGCTTGTTGCTTCTTGTACTTCACTAGATTGTGATATGTGGTCGGTATTGAAGCGTTCTGGGCGCGGACAAGACCATAAGCATTTTTGCGATTGGAAATCACGCGGGTGATGCGGCTTGAGGGTATTTTGGGTGTATTGCAGGCGTCGATGAGGGCTTGCAGATTGGAGCCATTGCCAGAGATGAGGACGAGTATGCGTGCCACATTCTCGCCGCTCTCAGCCATGTCCTCGCTTGGATCATCAACCTTGCTGTGAATCCTCGGAGGCAAGAAGAATGTTCTCGGTGCATGCGTGAGTGTGGGGTGCGGAGAGCATTTTTGGGAGCCTTGAATTAAAGTTCGACTCTAACGTCTGAATTGGAACAGCGGGTGGTGGAGCGATAACCGCTGCTTGCAGGAGCGGTTCATGGCTTTGCCTTTGCCATCTTCAGCACTCTTCAACTCTCCCCTCTCCATACAGGTTCTGGTCGACAGTTCCTCTTGATCCTGGGGAAGCTATCTCCTCCCTATGCAAGCGATCATGCCTCACTTCGCGTGTTACTCGCGACGAACGCTTTCGTAGCGCGGAATCTCTTCTCTCGCTACTCGGCCGCGCTTGGAAAATTGGACGATGAACGACATTGCGAAGCCAGCGCCAAAGAGGCGAAGGCTCCAAGATGATTCAAGGCGACATTATGTCACGATAGCACAAGCTAGCAAGGAGATCGACATTTCCAAGAACAAGGCTGAGGGAACCGAACACAATTCGACCTCCAAAGCCACTCCGGTTTATTTGAAAGATACAAACGTTGGTGATGGAGTCGTCCATGGTTACCTCGCTCCAGTGGTCCGGAAGACCGATTGGAAAGTTCTATTTTCAGAGAGTACTTTGTCAGAGAATCCGGTCGGAGAAATATTGAAATATTGCGACGGACTCGAGTCTATGCACAAGGTGAAGGAAGATCGACCACCGCTTGTCTGTTCAGAGATTACTCTGACACCTCGCTACGACCTAAAGTCGGAGCGGAAATCAATTCGCCTTGAGGTGAAAATACTATGGCAAGATACTGCGAGCTCTCGTAACAAAGTGTCGCCCCAGCATCTCGGTATATTGCACAGATATTTGCGGTCGGAGCATGCGGCAGCACGGCCAACAGAAATACCAGAGAAATGGAATCCGAGGGACTTTTACGAGAATGTCCACGTGCCTGGAGACACCCTCGAATCCTCGGCAGAGCTTGATAACGATCTAATGTCTTGTCGTTTATATCCATTCCAACGTCGAGCTGTGCGGTGGTTGCTCGGCCGTGAAGGCGTTCAGCTTAGCCTCGAGGGTCGCACACAGCCAAGACAACCCAATATGACATCTCTTCCGTCAACCTTTTTCAAGACACGCGATGTAAGCGGACAAGAGATCTATGTCAGTCAATTGTTTGGATGCGTCTCAAGCAGTTTCCAGGATCTAAAAGCTGCATATCCTGACATCTTGGGAGGCGTACTAGCCGAAGAAATGGGACTGGGCAAGACTGTGGAGCTCATTGCGTTGATGTGCTCGCACAGGAGCCACGACTCTCATCAAGGTGACGATGCTACAGCTATTCATACCGACTCACCCAATCAGAACTTGAAGAAGTCAAGAGCTACTTTGATCATAACTCCTCCCTCTATTTTGGAGCAATGGAAACAGGAACTCGAGGAGCATTCACCTGCTCTCAAGGTGTTCCATTACGATGGTTTGAACACCACGAAGCGAAGATCTGGCGACAAGCCAGTTCTAGAGTTGGCAGACAACGATGTGGTGCTCACCACGTACAATGTGCTAGGTCGGGAAATCCATTTTGCCAGGGAAAAGTCCGATCGACAATTGCGTGATCGAAGCAGGTATGAGCCTCCAAAGAGCCCTTTGACACAGATATACTGGTGGCGGGTCTGTTTGGATGAGGCGCAAATGGTTGAGTCTGGCGTGAGCCAAGCGGCCCAAGTCGCGCGTTTGATTCCGCGTGTGAATGCGTGGGCTGTCTCTGGTACTCCCCTGCGAGGTGGTCACAGGGACTTGTATGGACTATTTCTTTTCCTACGATCCGAACCGTTCTGTCACACGGTAGCCATCTGGGATAGACTGCTGGATTACTACAGGCCACTGTTTAAGCAAGTACTTGGCAGACTTGCGATTCGTCATAGCAAGAACCTTGTGCGAGACGATCTTCGACTCCCGCCGCAAACACGGCACACAATTACTGTTCCGTTCACTGCCATCGAAGAGCAACACTACAATCAATTGTTCCTGGAGTTGTGCGCAGATGTTGGGCTGGACAGATCTGGCGGACCCCTGACTGAAGACTGGGATCCAAATGCTCCTTCCACTATTGAGACGATGAGGATTTGGTTAAATCGCCTCCGTCAAACATGTCTTCACCCAGAAATAGGACGCCGAAACAGGCGGGCTCTGGGCAGAAGTGGTGGACCATTGAGATCCGTGATGCAAGTGCTAGAAGTCATGATCGACCAAAATGAAGGTATGATACGCGCTGAGCAACGATTGGTATCGTTGTCGCGAATCCGCCGTGGTCAGATGCTGGAGTATTCAAAAGACACCCAAGGCGCTATCAGGTTATGGAAAGATGTTTATGGTGAAGTGAAGAGCATAGTGACAGAATGCCGAGAGTTGATGGAAACAGAGATCGAATCAGTGGTATCAAAAGGCAAATCCGACAGTGATTCGCCGGGGGATTCTGAAGCCGAAGAGGACCTCGACTCACGTCTCGGAGCTTACAAGCAACGCCTTCGTGCGGCATTCGAGCTGCAACATATGTCCATTTTCTTTCTGGGCAACGCATACTTTCAGATGAAGACGAAAGACGACGTTGATCCTGGGTCGGAGACCTACAAGAAGTGGGAGAGTGAAGAGGAAAACGCGTTCGAGGAAGCCAAAAAGATTCGTGCTGAACTGCTTTCCGACATTCTCAAGAAGGTAGGACGTTTTATTGATCTGGTTGAGCAGAAGGTCAAAAATGCGTCCTTGGCCAAGATACCTGAGATGCTCATAGTTGTCGAACATTGCGGTATTGGGAGCAGAGAAATATTTGAAAAATTGCACTACTTCTGCGACGCTATGAACGTGCAAGCTCAACAATATGTCAAGTGGCGGGATCAGATGGCGAAATTCCTTCAGCAGTCTTTGATTGATACTGAAGATGGCAGTATTGAGCTTTCCGGCGAAGAATACGAGGCTTCGACTAAGCATCAAGACGAGATGTATGTTTACATGGAAGCACTTCGAGCAATGTTCTCGGATCGGAACGACGCTTTGACCGGACAGAGCAACTTCCTCATTGCTCACGAAATGAAGCTCGCCCTCCAGGCAGCCAAAAGAGGTAAAGGGCCGGCACCGCAGCTATTTCTTGAAGTCCTTGCTTTGCGGGAGAAACATCGCATTCCCAGTGAGCTCGGATCTTTGCGCGGTATCATCTCAGAAATACGCCAACTAATGACAGCTTTGCAGTGGCAAGAAGGTAATGGCAGTAGCAGAGCAAAAGCGGAGCTGTCTGTTGTTTCCGATATCCTGCAAGCCGCTCAAGCCATGTCAAGTGCACAACAAAAGGTCGTGACGGGTGGACTGGAGCGAGAAGTCGACCTTTTTCGGGACACAATGAACAATCGTTTGGAGTACTATCGAGGCCTACAGAAGATCTCAGATACTGTCGCAGCATATGAACGTGTTGGCCGTGAGCCAGGAGATCCCGTCAATCGTCAAGAGTACGCTTCATTTCTGGAAAGTGAGCAGCGGAAAGACGTCAAGATATCCACGTTGTTCGCGAAACATCGCTATTTAGCTCATCTCAAGGCTGAGCAAAGTGCCGCAGGAGTGCAACGAATCTGCGTAGTTTGTCAGTCCACTTTTGAGCAAGGTACTTTGACAGTATGTGGCCACATTTATTGCCGCGAGTGCATTCTGCTTTGGTGGAATCATCATCGATCTTGTCCAACTTGCAAGAAGCACCTTAAGTCTACCGATTTCCACGATATCACGTACAAACCACAAGACTTGCTTGTGCAGAAAGAAGTAGACCCTGATTGTGAGTCACCTACAAGGTCAATGAGTACCGGTTCGCCAAAATCAGAACAGGGTAACGCAGCAAATAGGATATATTCGGATATCAGTGTTTCGACCCTAAACGAGATCAAAAACATTGATTTACGGCAAGGGTCCTACTTCGGTACGAAAGTGGATACAATGTGCAGACATCTTCTTTGGCTGCGAGAGCACGATCCGGGATGCAAAGCGATCCTCTTCTCTCAATATCGCGAGTTTCTTGATGTCCTGGGAGCTGCCATGACGAAAAACCAAGTCACGTTTTCACGTGTTGATGGGAAGAATGGGATCGAAGCCTTCAAGAAGGATCCAAATATTGAATGCTTCCTGTTGCATGCCAAAGCCCATTCGGCTGGCCTCAACCTCGTCAACGCAAATCATGTCTTCTTATGCGAGCCTTTGATCAACACTGCTCTCGAGCTACAAGCTATTGCTCGAGTCCACCGCATTGGCCAGCAGCGAGAGACGACTGTGTGGATGTACCTGGTTGCAGATACTGTTGAAGAATCTATATATGACATTTCTGTGACTCGTCGATTGGCACATCTGAAGCGTGGAGTGGGGGCCTCCGCTATCTCCTCAAGGTCTGGCACTGTCACGCCCAAAGATACCGTAGTCACTGAAGGGGCTATCGAAGCTGCAAATTCACTAGAGCTACAAGCAGCCGACCTCGGTAGGCTACTTACTTCTGGCAGAAGTGGTGGCGAGGTTGTAGGCTCTGCCGATCTTTGGCAGTGTCTGTTTGGGAAGGCGGATCGCAGAGGTCAAGGACTTTCTGCCGCATTGGGCGAGGCCGACACTGAGGTTGGCCAGTTTTCGAGAGCAGAAGCAGCTGAGGAGCGGCTTGGAGGGGGTCAGGGCAGTAGCTGAACCGCAATGCAGTAACGCGATTTTCACCCGGCATGGACTTATAGATAATATACGTATACCCTTGTAGTTACTCATATAAGATCAATGGAGCTGGGTTCTAGACTGGACCGTGAATTTTTGTGACTACAAGGTTAAGATTGCCTGTCGGGTGACCATATGCCAAGTCATTTCCTGGATGCCGTTTGTCCTGCACCTTTGTTCACTCAAATTCTCTCTCCTACAAGTACACAGTTCGACGACGCACAGAAATCCCTGTGAGCCTGACCGCAAGCTACCTACATGAATATCCTTTTTGCTGTACTTACGTCTCTTGCCGCCCTGGTCCCAAGCGGTGCCTTTCCGACGAGCCCTCTGTATTCCGAGCCACGCAACGTCTCACACGCACTTTTCGACTCACTCGAGGAGCTTGCCCGAATAGTTGACATCGCGTACTGTGTCGGCTCCAGTGGCATTCAGAAGCCATTCCGATGCCTCAGCCGTTGCGATGATTTCGAAGGGTTTGACCTGGTCTCGACTTGGCACACTGGACCTCTCCTCTCTGATTCATGCGGTTACATTGCGCTCTCCCACCCTCCTCACCCGAAACGGATAATCGTGGCATTCCGGGGAACATACTCTATAGCAAACACTGTTGCCGACCTTTCTACGATACCTGCGGAGTATGTACCGTTTCCAGCTGAGGGAGGGGGAGGAGATGATGTTTGTGCTACAGCAAATGGGGACAACAACTTATTCAAGGTCCAGCAGGTAGAGCCAGCGGACACGGCGCGGGGGCCCAAGTGTGAGAACTGCACTGTGCATCTCGGTTTTATGACATCCTGGAAGAACACTCGGTGCGTCGTAATTCCACACATCGAGAAAGCACTGGCTGCATTTCCCGATTACCAAGTCACATTGGTTGGACATTCCCTTGGTGGTGCAGTCGCCGCGCTGGCCTCTCTAGAGTTCCAAGCAAGAGGCTGGGAGCCTCAAGTCACCACATTCGGCGAACCGCGGGTTGGCAATCAAGCTTTGAATTCGTACATTGACGAACGCTTCAACTGGTCGAAGCAGGATTCGTCAAAGAATACCTACCGTCGCGTCACACATGTAAGCGACCCGGTTCCGCTCTTACCTTTAGAAGAATGGGGTTACCGAGCACACGCGGGAGAGATCTTTATATCCAAATACGACCTGCCGCCTACAGTAGTAGACCTGCAACACTGCGATGGGGACGAAGATCCCGAATGCATTGCTGGACGCAGAGCTCTGGAAATCGATTCGAATATGGGGATAAAGGAGCGAGACACATGGCACATCCCAGAGCGCTACAAGCTATGGGAGCTATTTTTTGCACACCGGGACTATTTCTGGCGGTTGGGATTGTGCGTTCCTCAGCAGGGTGGACGGTGGCCACCAGTTCAGTCTCCAGTGGCCGCGGAGGAGCTGTGATGGTTCACGGATGGGCGATCATGTACTTTGTGTCCGCGAGGGCGTTACTGCGTTACTTTTCGGTGGAACCAGGTGGAAGGGGCGAAAAGGCGGATTGGAATGCCAAGCCGGAAGTTTTTGTCAGAAACTGAAGTGAAGGAAGCAACACTGTTGATACGTAAGCAAGGTCAACCTCTGTGATATTAGAATCCATCTTTTCATGCAGACGATGATCACTTGGGCTTGACTGTTGCTTGATAGAGTTTCCATCAACGCATAGAGATAGACGTTCCGATTCTATGATTGTCACGGTGGCACCTACAACCTCACACTCAACTAGAACACATCAGACTTCGCCATCGCCTCGGCCACAGCTTGTATCGCCAGATAACTTTTCTCATCACACTCGTCGAAGCACCCCAAATTAGCTCCACCGGCAAACACCATTTCAAACTCCATATTCCGCACCGAATATTCCTCATCTCCAAAGTCCCCCAACTAAATTCTCTCTTACTCACGGCCTAGCCAAACGTCACCACCCTCCATCAACCACTCGCCCACCAACCATGTCAACTCCAACCACCAAACCTCCGTCTCCGCCTCCGCCTCCGCCTCCGCCACCTCCACCCCCCTCAGCAGACCGCGAACTCACTCTCGTCTCAAACGTCGAACTCCGCTTCGCCTCCGCTTCAACCCCCCGCCAACTCCAACCCCTAATCACCAAATTCCTGGCCCCTTTACTCCTGAAACTCGGCTCGCCGCACGCGTCTGTGCGGGCTAAGACGCGGGAGGCGTGTCTGCATGTCAGTGTGCGGCTAAGGAACGAGAGTGAGGTTGTCGTCCCTCTGGGGCCGTTGGTGAGGCAGTTCAGAGAGTTGGGGAGGAGTAGGGAAGGGGATGGGGATGGGGATGGGGA
>JAABUK010004934.1_pt1 | contig 21274 bp, 27 predicted proteins | sample 5559141 | NCBI WGS metagenome assembly JAABUK01 (sample SAMN10711869, study PRJNA513367) | rock metagenome | isolation source: Antarctica rocks | place: Antarctica: Victoria Land, Pudding Butte nord | collected 2016-01-03
CCAGTGGGTCGATTCATCCCGCCGCAAAATCGCCATCGCCCTGCATAGCCTTGGCGACGAAATCACACCTCCATCCAACTTCCAGTCTTCTTCCCCAGACGCGTCTACCCGTGAAGATGACAGTCCAGAGGCTGTCGTGCGGAGATGGAAAGCCAGACAGGAAATACTGGAGAGGGGCAAAATGATGGAGGAAAGACGGAATCCGAAACAAGACTCTACTACAGGGAACGCCAGGAGTTTCGATGACTTGGTGGACAAAGATGGCGCGCTGAAGAGAGAGGAGGAAGCTGCGGCCAGGACAACGGCTGCAGAGACCCAAGCCGAAGCTGAAGCCTCAGGCCTGCACAAGCGGAACACTGAGGTGGCGGGTGCCGCACTTGGTTCTACTCTTGCCAACCCTTTCGCAGACGAGACACACACCGACGCCTATCCCGCCGCATCAGCAAACACCCCAAACCACTTATCTCGCTCCAGCACCGCCACCCTCCCAGCCGCCGACTCTCCCCCACCAGTTCCACCGAAACTCCCCCTTCACCCGCCCCAGCCCCAGCCCCAACCCCGCCACCTCATCGACACCGACGACACATCCACGCACCCATCTGAACAACTCATCGACCTTACCCCCACCACCTCCGCCTCCTCCGCTACCGCAGATCTAGAAACCCACCCGCCCTCAAACTACTGGTCCGTGCACGAATGGGCCGAGAACACCGCTCCGTCCTTTTACTCCCCACCACAATCCGAAGCCGGATCCCAACACGAGAACTCGTCGCAGGGTTCGGGGGAGCATGCGAGTCAGGCGGGGAGTGAGAGCGATTTGGATGTTGTGAGCGAGGTTGGTGAGGGAGTGAGGACACCAGGGAGTTGGACGGAGGTTGGGAGTGTGGTTAGCGAGGAGTATTGATTGGTTGGGGAGGGGGTATTGAGGAGCGGGTTATGGGAGGAGTTTTTTGTGCGGTGTTTCCGAGGGATGTGTTGGTTGAAAGGCGGGGGGGAATATTTCAGGCAACACTAGTGGGCGAAGCATGCATTTTCGAAAGGATCAATGTTGATAATGCACCAGTTCTGAAGAAGCGAAGACTGATCCGGGTGGACTCGACTCATCCATTCAACCCCATCCAACCCTCTGCACAATCCTCCCCCCCCGGCTGCCTTCTCAATCCCCCAAAACCCCCCAGCATCCACCCCACACCCCCCTTCCCCCTCGGCCCCCTTCTCTATCTATCCTTCCCCACCCCCCATTTCTCCCACCAACCTCCTCTCAGCCCGCCCTCCCAGCAACCCAGCCCTCCAAAAACTTTTCAACCGCAAGCTTACGCGTATGAGGAGTGATGGTGTAGGAGGGGTGGCCCGGATGATGAAAACGAGAATTGGCGATGCGGAGGGGGGTTGCAACAGTGATATGGAATACAAGTACCCAGGTTTTGCAACTGAAAAGCGATGAACCCATTCTCCCCATCTTGCGTCTGTCTTGGCCGCCTCCCACCTTGGGTGGTGGGATTTGAGGAGGTGTGGTTTTGAATGGGGGGGGGATGCGGAAGTGGAATAGGGGGTGGGATGGGTGTCGGTAAGGAGGGGGGGGGGGTCTTCTTGGAGAGATATTTTTGGATTGTTTGGGGGCGTGGAGGCGGGGTTGGGGGATGAGACGAAGTAGTGCGTGTGTGTGTGTGTGGATGAACTTTGAAGATCCTGAGGGGTGAGAGGAAGAAGGGGGTTAGAGCTGGAGTATGGGATGGGGATTGTTCGGTATAGAACTGCACTGTGAGATGGCCAAAAGCGCTCATATTTCTAATGATGAGAGATTGAATAGGTTGATTGATTTCGAGGATTGTGCTTATCGCTACCGGGAAAAAGCTGGGTTAGGGAGAATGAATGAGGATGAGTTCGTTTGGTAAAAGTGCCAGTTCAAGGAGGTTCCGGTTGTGCGGAGCTTTCTTGATGGTGGTGGGATAGATTCAGTGTGTCCACCCTTTGCTGGAAGTAGAGACTAAGGTTGATTCAGGAGAAGATAGCGAACCAAGAGATTCCCGCCCTTTCGAAAATGAGAGAGAAATATGAAAAGATAATGGTGGAGTCGGTCATGCTCTCCATAGGAAACCCCCGGAGTCCACCTCGTTCACCCAGAATATCGTTACACCCAGATGTCGTTAGAAGCTTTGAGTCAACCCAACATGCCCGTTTCAAGTCGCAGAGAATTAGGTATTTCAGAGCGTCTGGATCTGGAATCAGCGAACCGTTAAGTCGTACGCCTAGGTTGACCATATGGATTCTGCCAAAGCGGGCCGCAGTGTAGGTCCTAATTTGTAAGGAAGAATTGAGGTTAAGGGAATAAACGCGATGTCTTGATTATTATTGAAGTGTAAAGTGCAGAGAGAAGTCTTACCCAGGAGCCAAAGGCCTCGGTCGCCGGCATGCTGGGAAGAGAAGATGGTCTTTCGAGTCTGGGTCGTTGAATGATGTCTGCAGACTACCTTAAGGTATGCAGTATTGGAAAGGCTAGAGCCGTCCACTATTTCAAGCAATGCCGAATTAGGCCATCCAGAACACGAGCCTCAAATCAACCATTGTATCCTATTTCATACATACAGCTAGCATTCGATACCAATAGTCTCCTATTGACACCTTCATGCGAACCAGCAGGACTCGGCGACTAACATAACTACCCTGGCACAGCGGGATTAACCTTTTCCAATCGCGATGCCCTAAGGGTGAAACGCATTATGCACCTCGATAGCCGCTCGCATGGTCGAAGACCTTGGAACGCTCGTGGCTAGATCTCGATCGCATGTATCGGCAGCCGGCTTGCTTGTGCTAGTGTAAGGAGGCACGGTCAGTGGCAGTGGGCTGCACGATGGGTCCTGTTTCGGCACAGCTGAAACAATGTAGGAGCTATGACCACGAGTAGGCTCGATTGTTTAATAGGTCTCAGGAATGGAGTAGCGATAACCACGGTAGTGACAGCTCTGCAAAGGTAGCGTAGCAGACCTGTGGTAGACTCAGCCCAAGGCTTGGACATGAACTCTGGGTGACCTGGGCGGTGTAATGCAGAAGCTTGCAGGTACATGGTCAAAACCTGCGCGTTCTCAACATGCATCAAGCTCATTCATTCATCACCCTCTTCACTTTCTCCAGCAAAACCTTGCTTTCGCGACCCAGCTTCCTCTGACCGTTCTTCCCCCCTGTTCTTGCTTTGGCCATTGCCTTGCGGAATCTCTCCCGCTCCTCGATCTTCTTTTGCCGCTGCACTCTGCTATCCTCAAAAGCCCTCCGTCTAACCTCAGCCACTTCTCTACGCTCCTGAGCCAGACGTTCTTCTTTCTCAAAGGGCACAGGCTTGGGCTGTTTAGGTCTACGGTGTCGCTGGACCTCAACTCTCTCCGTATGCGTGGGCTGTGGTTGCACCTCTGGTTCGTCTAACATGGCTTGTCTCTCAGGATGAAGATCGAGGGTCGCGGGTGCCTCTACCTCGAGCGAGGGAGCTGTAGTGAAGGCTTTTGAATCGTCCTGTAACTCTCGCTCTTTGAGCTTGGCGTAGGATTTCTTGACCTTGGCTTTGCGTATAAGGTCATGCTTGATCTTCTGAACTATCATCTAATTAGTGAAAGTATCCGTCCTCAATTGATTGACGTGACGAACCTTTCCGCCTGTGTGTTCCATCAGGCAAGTTTGCTGGAACAGAGAAGCCTTTTTTTAGCTTCGTTAGCTTCTTTGACGCATCTTTTGGCCCAACACCAGGATCCGTGTCTTCGTGCTTCCTTTTTGGCGCCATTATGAGACCCGAGATTGAGATATAAGATGGTCTACAAGGTGCTGTTTTTGTTGCTTGAGGCGAACTATGCTGCTAACCAAAAGGTTTGCTCGCATATGTAAAGCAAAAGTACGCCATAGATTGCCGGGATATCTATCTACTAGCGTGTATCACTAATGCAACCACTCTACGCGTCAAACCGCGTATCACAGCGCGTTGGACTCTAGAACTTAGCATTCGCCAGCTTCAACGTCGTCCCTTTACACTCCACTCCTAGAACAATTACAGAACAGCAAAATGGACGGCCTACCACTCCGCGATGAGGAAACGAGAGATCGTGTCAGGCTCGCTGAGGAATTTCTCGATCCACGTAAGCAACTATTGGAGCCGATTCCGAATAGAAGCTAACTCCTACAGATGATCCCGCTGCTCGAAGGTCCATCTTCCCTTGCCAATGTTGAGCCAGAGCTAAATCTTACACAGCTACCGCGCCGACATAATTCTTATGCTCAATCGGGGCCAGCGAAGACTGGTTGTACGTAGAAACCCCATTCTTGCAGGCGCAGAACGCTCATCCTACGTCAGGTCAATCTAGATGATATTAGGACGCATAATAGAGAGTTGTCAGATGGGTAAGTCTCTGGAGGGTGGAATTGATATATGGGCTGAGGGGAAGTCGACAGACTACTACAGTCGCCTTTTGACTTCTGCCAAGCCTTCGATGAAGCTCTCCACCAGTTCATTACCGCTCTACCCAATCGACCCGCCAAAGAGTCTTCCAAAGATGTTGTATATAGATCACCTCTCAATCTTACTTAAATACAGCTGAGAAAAGGGACAGGTGTACTACTGCGCCTACATAGGCAGCTTCGGCGAATTCTCCTGTAACCCGCGAACGCTCAGCTCTACTCATCTAAATCACATGGTATCTCTGGAGGGAATTGTCACTAAATGCTCCCTGGTCCGTCCAAAAGTAATAAGGAGTGTTCACTGGAATGAAAGAAAAAACATGTGGCACCAGAGGACGTATAGGGATCAAACAATGACTGCCAATGGCGCTGCAAGTACTAGTGTATACCCTCAGGAGGACGAAGATGGGAATCCAGTAAGGTCTCTCATGGTCAGAACAAGCTTTGTCAGTATTTAACCTATCATAGCTGATTACCGAGTACGGATACTGCACGTATCGAGACCACCAAACAATATCCATACAGGAGATGCCAGAGCGAGCGCCTGCAGGTCAGCTTCCTCGAGGTGTGGATGTCATCATGGACGACGACTTGGTGGACCGAGTAAAGCCAGGGGATCGTATACAACTCGTCGGAATCTATCGATCGCTGGGAAACCGTAATGCAGGTGCCGGTAGCGCGCTGTTTCGTACTCTGATACTGGCGAACAACGTCATATTACTTTCGTCCAAGTCTGGTGGTGGCATTGCTCAATCAACAATTACCGATACAGATATTCGAAACATCAATAAAATCTCAAAGAAGAAGAACGTCTTCGAGCTGTTGTCTCAATCGTTAGCACCTAGTATCTATGGCCATGACCACATCAAGAAAGCCATTCTACTCATGTTACTGGGAGGCATGGAGAAGAATCTGGACAATGGAACGCATTTGAGAGGAGATATCAATATCCTAATGGTAGGTGATCCATCGACCGCAAAATCACAACTGCTGCGCTTCGTCTTGAACACGGCGCCACTTGCCATCGCCACAACTGGAAGAGGGTCTTCAGGCGTTGGTTTGACGGCCGCGGTCACATCTGACAAAGAAACCGGGGAACGTCGCCTAGAAGCCGGTGCCATGGTCCTAGGAGACCGAGGCGTTGTCTGCATCGACGAGTTTGACAAGATGAGCGACATTGATCGAGTAGCCATCCACGAGGTCATGGAACAACAGACGGTCACCATCGCCAAAGCAGGCATTCACACATCTCTCAACGCTCGATGTAGCGTAATAGCAGCCGCGAATCCCATCTACGGCCAATACGACCCGCACAAAGATCCTCACCGAAATATCGCTCTACCCGATTCCCTTCTCTCCCGTTTCGATCTCCTGTTCGTAGTCACCGACGACATCGACGACGCCCGCGACCGACAAATATCCGAGCACGTCCTCCGAATGCACCGATATCGCCAACCCGGCACCGAAGAAGGAGCCCCAGTGCGCGAACAACAACACCAAACCCTCGGCGTCGGCCTCGATGACGAACAAGACGCCAATCAACCCACCCAGGTCTACGAAAAATTCAACATCATGCTCCACGCCGGTGTCACCGTGACCTCTGGCCGCGGCAGCGCGCGCAAAGTCGACGTCCTCAGTATCCCCTTTATCAAGAAATACATCCAATACGCCAAACTGCAGCGCAAACCCGTCCTGACCAAAGGCGCCGCCGACCTCATCGTAACCACCTACTCCGCCCTGCGCAACGACGAGCTCGAGGGAAACCAGCGCAAGACTTCCCCCATGACAGCGCGTACCCTCGAAACCCTCATCCGCCTCTCAACCGCCCACGCAAAAGCCCGTCTCTCCCACCGCGTCGAAGAAAAAGACGCCGAAGCCGCGGAATCGATCCTGCGCTTCGCCCTCTTCAAGGAAGTCGTCGAGGACGAGCGCAAGAAGAGACGCAAGGTCAGCCGCGCCGACGACGCCATGTCGACCGACTCCTCCTCGGACGATGACGACAACGACGACGACAACCAAAACGAGCATGATGCGCGAACAAGAAACGGCACCACCCCCCGCACCCCCCGCCGCAACGGCACCCACGCCGCCCAAACCCGTAGCATGGGCGCCACGAATGGCTCCGAAAACGACGACGACGACGACCTCTACACCGCCAGCCCGCGCACCACCCAACCGACCACCAACGGCACGCGGCCCACCCAATCCTCATCCCGCATGTCCATAGCATCTTCGCAGCCAGCATCCCAACTCATTACTTCCCAAACCGACGATTCCCAGAACCAAGAGACCCTAGCCGTGCCGCAAGTTTCAGCAGCGCGCCTTCGCGTCTTCAGATCTACGCTCGGCCAGCTTCTCAATACGGCCTTGTTCCAAAACGACGCCGCGGATGTCGGACCACTGGTGGAAGCGGTGAATCGGAAGAGGCCGGCTGGGGAGGAGACGTTTGGGGCGGAGGAAGCGAGAGGTGCGCTGAGGGAGATGGGGGAAAGGAATGAGATAATGTGGGTTTTTTTCATTGTGTTGCTTACCGTTGATTGTGTGGATTGAGTTGCTGACGGGTTTTGGCGCCTGCAGGTATCAGGAGAATGATGATGTGGTGTATAAACTCTGATTTGTGATGGGAGGTGGAGGGGAGGGAAGGGGTGCGTTTTGAGTTGGCGCTGGAGTGTACGGTTTTGCATGAGCTTTCACCCCAAAACGGACGGCCAGACGGAACGTGCAAATCAGGATGTAGAGCGTTACTTACGCACTTATTGCTCCTATATGCAAGATGATTGGTCAGACTGGTTACCCATGGCTGAATTTGCTGACAACAATGCATTATCACCGTCAATAGGCCAATCAGCTTTCTTCCTCAATAAGGGCTATCATCCTCGAATGAGCTTTGACCCTGATCCTACCGAATACCTTACCACACCAAAGGAAGCTTCAAAAGCACCTGGCCGTCGATGATGCTATTCAAATACTCGTTCAGGGTATCCTCGCTCGAAGGATTTAGCCTGGTCATAGCAATTTCTTCCTGCAATAGTCTATCCTCCATTTCACATAGCTTCTCCTCGTCGACTTCAACGTTCTGTGTATAGCGGTCATCTCCCACATTCATACCTATCTCTTGTCTCGCTCCACCTTTAACGACTACCTACCAACAAGCAGTACGACATCTACTCCACTAACAGAGCGCACGACAGATAGCAATTATCATGTCTAGGTATCAACCATACGAAATGTTTCTTGGCCGTCAGTCAGGAGAGACGTCGTCGGAATACTATAAAAGAACTGGATAATACGAGGACTCCCTACCGGCGCGAGAACTCTATTACTCATTATACGAGTACTCATCCTCACCCTCAGGTCTGCTCACTCCAGAGACAAGCGATGATGAAGAATACGACGACGTGATGGATATAGATACTGAAGAGAGAGAGCAATCGCACATCAACAGGGGAGAGCGGTATCCCAGCCCCACATTAACGAAATCGAAAAGTCCTGAGATATGTACGTGTAGGCCTCTTACTTGCTTGAGGTATCGGTTGCTAACGGTTCTGACAGATTCGACTCCGGCTTTCTCCCCTGCAGAGATTTGTCGAAGCAGTGCGGAAGACGGCTAATAAACGTGTCACACGTTCTCAAACAAAGAGAACCCCAGAAGCAAGGAACACAACCCCAAAACTCTATTTCCTAGATTTAGACGGCCCTGTTGTTGGCTCTCCGTTCTCTCCTCTATTCTCTCGTCGAACCTCGGAGGATACCCCACGCACTCCGTCGCCCCTGGTCGAGTCTCGCACTAAAAAGCTGGAATCATCATCACAAAAGAAGAAGCAGAGCCGCAGGCCCAAAGGCTCATATAGTAAAACGAAGTTGCTTTCTGTCGCCTGGTAAGCGAATACGTCTGTCTGGCAATTTTGCAAAGCTGACACGTCAAATGTCGCAGATAGAACGATTCTCACACTACATGACTTATTTCCTAGAATACTCAAATTTCCGAGAAGACCTTTATAGACTGGACAACATCCCACACCTGATGTACCCCACACTCACCGTATCCCACGCCAAAAGCAATCGCAATCCGGGACAATAGCTAGGTACAAAACTATATTAAAGGTCACTGCAAGCTCTCTGTCCGCGAGAATACTGGTTGGCGGTTTGGTGTTAAAGGATGGGGACGAGTGGTGCGATCAGAAGATGCCGGAGGAATTAGTGTCGAAAGATCGGTGTCGAAAGGCTAGAATGCTGCGATCATCATCAGACCACGAAAGTCAAGAGATGAGAGTTGATACGCAACGGAGGGGGATGGAAAAGTACAGAAAAGAGATTTCCAAGAGACAACCGAAGAGCGACAGATGCTGAGATCAGGAGCTAAGGCAGAGCTGAGGTGATGATTTTGGTTCAGAGCATGTACCGGGGCTCGTCTGCATGCCGGTGGAACTTAAAATGATGGCAAACCACAATTTTGCGTCGGCTACAAGTAGCATACCTATTGCGATGGAGGAAAAGACACCCAGCACTGTTATAAGGGAATTATGAGACTGGGTCTTCCATGACCAAGCAGGCTGATTTTTTGGCTTAGAATTAAAAGGAGGGAACAACACCGGAGAGTATCGCGAGACTGAGGCCAGCATAGCCAAGCAGGTTGATATAATCACTTTGAGGAACAACACAGGAACGCTTTGGGAGGGAAGTCGAGGTTGGGTTTGCCATCAATAACGGAGTAGGTGGAGGATCATCGCATTGTCACTTTATCATTTTTTGCATTCCACATTTACGGTGGACGAAGTCATTCTATCATTCTGCGCGTTCGACATAAGGAATTGTACGGGTACGTATAGCTGGTTCAGAGATATACTTATCCAGAGGTACGTTCTTATCGCTATGTTTTGTCTCTGCTGCTTGCTTGACCTTGAACTGTGAGCCCTGATCGCTCGCAATACGACTTCAAAACCGGCATTTTGTGTCCTTTGGTGAGGCCCAAATCCTTTCCTCGTTCATGATCTGTAGCGCTAATTACAGTAACTTAGCTTAGGGCTTCTCCATCCAGTGGAAGTCATTATCCAGACTGGCGTGAGCTCTCCTATTTAGAAGCATTACACTATCTTATCCCACCTGTTCTTACTGGCGGCGTCTCTGCTGTTCGCAGCTTCTTCCAGGTATACCGAACTCACTAAAAACCTTCTTATCTGGCTCGTCCTGTTCCTCCTTTTCTTCCCATACTAAAATCAGGACAGAGGCTCAAAACTTCAAATCTGTCCCGACCTTTGAAACGTCGCAAAGTCGGCTAAGGCGAGAAAACATCTTTACGATAAGATGATGCATAAGATTCGGTGCACTATAAATTCGCGCAGAATGCATGCCACCATGGGTATCTGTGCCTTCCTCTCTTCATCCGCAATTGGATCATAGACCTTCTTGACATCGAAACCCCCAATGACGCATTCGTTGACCATCATATGCTTTGGTACGTGCTCAACTACTGTGAATATTCCGATAGAAAGCTAATAATTCAACGAGACTACAGGTGAAAATGGTGTCAATTCGCAGTCTCTTAGCTGATGCTGTCATTTTGTTGATTTATGTATTTCGCGGGAAGATGCAGAAGACTGTGAGCTACCCTAGTGGCAGTTGGAGAAGCTTTTGACAAAAGTCGTTGTACAGACTATAACATAATTGGTGAAAAGAGTCCCTCGTCAGACGAAAAAGTCGCTTTCGCCCAATTCACACTCTACCCATAAAGATCACCCTTAAATTGCTACAGCTAGGCTCCCGTACGCTATTGGCAAGATTTGGGAGGTTCCAATCAGAACTCAAGCCTCAACGTTCTCCAATTCGTCGCTAAGTTCCACGAAATCTGCATCGTTGGTTCCTTGTCTGAGATAGTCCTGCATCATACCCGGTTCGAAGCGAGTAATGGCGAGGGTGTTCCCTCTGGACTACTAAGTTCGGGATTCCACGTACCGTTGCCGATTTCCTTATGGGGTTAGGAATCCTGGTCTAGGACAGTCATTGACGACCTCTAGTAAAGCTACACTCCACGTTTATCTCCGTTGTTACTGATTATATTCGCGTCCATCCTAGCCGCTTTGTCTTGTCCATCTTCTGCTACTGCTGTATTGCCAAGACTGGATCGGTGGGATACAACCTCTCCCCCAAAATGGCCCGTTAAACACAGTCATTGCGAAGTCAACGCATGACATCTGGCCAAGCGACGTTACGGGAGACCTGCTTCCGTAAAGCTGCTTCCCTGTTTAGAGCGCCACAAAACACGGACTGTTCGTCCAGTGGTTGGCAATTCATCGCAGGGCGGGCGATCTCTACATGGATGATGAAACCTAACAAATCTATTCCTGTCCCATACACTTCCAAGATACAATACTTGGCCGCATCCTCGGATCTGAGTGCTGACTGGGCTTTTAGGAAGATTCCGGGCACGGGTGCATTTTATTCGCGTGCAGGGTCCAGTCTGGCATCATCAACGAGTCAGGTCATTGCAGAAGCTATTGGCTGTGTGTGTGAGGATAGAATCTATAGCACAGGCCCTTAAATGATTGAAAAGCCTTTGCTATTAGGGAAGAGACCGAACTAGGCCAGTTTGTTCAAACCCTTTGTCGCTGTCGACCATAAAGAGCATGATTCCAGAAACTGGGTAGAAATGAAGTTTCCACATAGCTGTCTTCTAACATCTCCAATGGATTCCTACTTACGAGCGAGTTAGTTGGGTCCTGAGACATCTTGGCGACCTTTTGTGTGCATAAGTGGTTCTTGAAAGACTTCATGTCTTCCTGCAGTGGAAGCCCATCCGGCGGAATTGTCCTAGTGGGGTCTTAGCGGTATCCCCATCATACTCTCCATCACGGTCCTCTTCCTAAACGTCCTCTTATCTCTCATCCACATCGCTAGCATTCTCAGTAGCGGATGGACGTCCAGCATGCTGAGAACCTTAAACGCAGTATTAATACGAAAGCCAATGAACTGGACCCCACAAGAGCAAATAAAGACCACATGCGCTTGCATTGATCGATTAAGCATTTAGAAGAAGATTATTAGGGTTTGAGACACCAATGAAATACCTTTGGAGCTTACTTTTGAAGATGGAAGTGACGAAGAAGAGGTCGGTAAGAGGCCGAAGCCTGGTGAGGAATATGGCTCGACGGTGAACATGCGAAGAAGGTATCAAACTAGTGGCTTTCAACTCTCGCGGACCTTTGAGCTCTGCTCGGTGGATACGGAGACCATCGTTTATAGCGGGCTGTTCACATTATTGAGAATTTTACTTTGAGCTGTAGATTAGTGAAAGATAGGGTCCGTTGGGTTGTTTTCTCATGAATACAGGTCATTGGAATATATGATGGAAAGGATAGGGAATTTGCAAATGCAGCTTTCACGATTCAGGCCACGCGGGGCAATGAGGCACACTAATCTGCAGAGGATATCTTTTTGCATTACCGTCGAAGTCAGGCGCCTTTTCCTAACGAATACAGCACGCGAATCTGTCTCTCTATTACCTATCCTCACGCTTTGTTAGTGTTGTACACACTGGTTGCTCGAAGTCTTGGACCCCATCTAAACAAAGCCCAGGGTATAGGCATCAAGGCGACAGATATAAACCCCAGAAGGCTAGTAGCCCACCCTATACCGAGCCGACGATACACTGCAGATAGCTTAGTTTCTCCAAGGTCGTGATCAAAGGAGGGGGACACACTTTGGTCAATAAAAAGTGGGAAAGCCGCAGCCAGTGTATATCGAAGCAACGATGTTGCAGCCATCGCGGAAGCACCCGTGAGAGCTTCGTATGTATCTAGAAGATAGAGGACACCACTCATCTGCAATTAGGTGAGCGAGCTAATTTGATGCCGTATGGAGACATTACTCACAAAAACACAGAAATTGCCCCAGGCAAATGGAACAGCAGCTGCTACGGAACTGATCCAATGAACACTTTTGGTCGCCGTCCACGCAAACCAAAACAGCCCAATAGGTAGTCCAAAGCTCCCAATCATAGCTGCATACAGTCGATGCTCCGGGAGCACAGACCCAGATCCCCCCGCGGACTTGGACCTTACGTGTAATGGTTGATATGTGTAACGATCAACCAGTATTATGGTCAAAGAACCGAGGAGGCTGCCGATCGCAATGGATATGAACGTTAAACCAACCTGTTGTATATCAAAGCCATAAACAGTTGCATAGACTAGAGGAAAGGCGGCGAAGAACGAGTACAGGACCGCGAAACTGAAGCCAATATACAGTGACCACGCAATCACGATAGGCTCGGTGACCAGCATATGAAGTGGCCGGAAGAAGGTGACGTTCAGGAGAAATTTGAGTGCTGCGAGACCACTTGGACCTGACGGAGTTTCCGTGCCCATTTTCTTGGCGTGACGCTGGAGTATAGTTTTCTTGTAGGTTTCTTTCATTCCCAGCGCCATTATGTACGCTGCGATGGTGAAAAGCAGTATTGTCCACTGTGTCCAACGCCAGCCTTTACCTACGACTACAAAGCCACCAATAACTGGCCTATTTTGCTGGTCAGAAAGAATATCTAAACCCATCAGAATCGTTAATGGGAATGTCATGCGGCTTACCCAAGTGCAGGTCCCAGATATGGACACAACGCGAAGAGCGTTGTCATCATAGCTCGCGACTCTGGCTTCCATAAATCCGCATTCGTACCGGCTCCGACTGTAAGTGGCGGACTTGCAAATATGCCCGCAAGGAGACGGCAGGCCACAAGCCCACCAAATGTCTGCGCGAACCCAGCACCCAGAGTGAATAGAGCAAATATAGGGAGGGAGATCATGTATGTGGCCGTTCTTCCATATTTCTCGCTGAGAGGGGCTGCTAGAACGGGCCCGAATGCGAGGCCCAGGAGGAATAGGGAGAAGGGCAAGAGAGCTGCTGTGTTGGAGACGTGAAAGTGCTCTATGACTTGGGGCACCGCGGAGATGTATATTGAAGATGCAAATGTTCTGTTAATTCTTAATAAGTGGAAGGAAAAAATGTTTTGTGGGCCGCTTACACGACGAGGCCAAATACTGCGGGCACGACAGCATGATATACTCGCTTCCACATTGGCCAATTGTGTGGGTTTTTGGGATCGCTTACCCAGTCGATGACGGCGACCTGGGTTGCTGGTGCCTGTAAATCGTTGTTCTTCTCTTGTGAGTCCATCGATGAAGATGTAGAAAATGACTTCTGGTCGGTGATGGGACGAAAAGGAGCAGAGGATCCCCCAATTTAGGAACAACCAAAACATATTCCGTGGGATAAATGTACACAGATCAGGCAAGGCACAACACCCACTCAACGCTCTTGCAGCGCCGCAAAATTTCTGCCTCGACTCTGCCCCAACTTTCCAACTGCCGGAGAAATTCAGGCAGATGCCTAACTTGCAGGTGGTCCGATCCCTCCAGGATAGTATGCCCACCTTTCAGGCAAACCAACCATCATCGTGACAATACATCCCCGATGCTCCGCCTACACAAACGACTTCGTAGCCACCCACACAACTTTGGAACCAAAATGCCATGGCAGAAGAGATCCGCCGCGTTCCACACGGACCGAGCCAGGGCGTCTCGGCGTTCTGTTCTGACGGTCTGCACTGGTTGTGCTATTGGTCGGGAATCCTGCCCGCTTGGGCTTCCATTATCTTTGCTGTACTCTGATCTACGTACGTTTGTCTGGATCTGACACGTATGGGGTTGGTTTCGGGCCCTGCATATGATGGCATAGCTGCATGGGACCACAATATTTCCGAGATGCACATGCACGACTTATTCTCCGATGCGGTCCAAGTGACTGAGATGGCATAGATTGCACCACACAGGCGCTATTCGTCTTAGGAACAACGCTTATTCTGCCAACAGTATCCCCCTCTCCCCTGGAAACCCTACACGGGCCGGCTTACAACAGCTGTGGTCATCCCCTAACGTGGCTATACGTAACTGTTCAAACACTTCCCGGGATCGCATCCAGACCTCTGACATCCCTGAACGCCCACCAACTGCTGTCCACACGACTAAGACGGTACCTATAGATTGCATCACACAGGCACCAAATATTCGTCTTAGATAGGAATAACACTTATCCTGCCAACAGTGAGGTGGCTAGGCTCCACAACCCGGTTCCACCAAATCTAGTTAATCCCCGGCGTCTCAGCCACTCGATATACCAGCTTAGTAGCGCTAACCGTCCCCTCACCCAGATCGTTGATACTAGCACTTATCAGCAAAGTACGTTCAAGCAGATTGATCGCCCTGGTAAATTCTCACCCCTTAGGAACCCCCTGCAAACCGCCCTCCCGCACCGTCACCGGATGCGGCTTAATCTTCCCTTCAGCCATCAGCTTGGCATGTAATGCCCAGAACTTCACGCTCAAATTGTAGTGGTCTTCCAAGGGCGGAAAAGTAGCGCCGAACTTGGAAAACTCCTCTCCAAAGCTCGTGTATGCCAGCACTGGGCGGGCATTGACGTCTTCGCGCGGCCAGGTTTCTAGAGGGAGTAGCGCTACGCAGTCTAGTTCCTTGCTGCTGTCGCTGGACAAGGCTGCCGCGCATATTTTGAAGCTTGACTCGGTGGAAATGCAGTCGAGGACGTAGCGGAGGGAGTTTTTGGTATGGGAGCGGATCTTTGCTGCGCATTCGGGGTCGTTATAGTCAAAGACTTCGTCGGCGCCGCGAGATTTGACTAGGTCGAAGTTTTTAGGGCTAGCGGTGGTTAGAACGGTGAGGCCTGACCTAAGGGATGTTATTTCTATTAGCCAGGTGTGTGTCGACATTAGAGAGATGGCTTGACCTACAATTTTGCATACTGAATAGCCATTGTGCCACTGGCAGAACTGCCGCCGTAGATCAAAATCGTCATTGGAGATTCCACCTTTCCCGGCGGAAGTGGAAAATTCAAGGCTAGATATAGTGTTTGCGCAACGGTCGTAACTCCAACCCCCAAGGATACCGTATCTTCGAAGCTCATGCCATCTGGTATTTTGGCCAAAAGGCCATCCTTGACCATGGCAATTTCCGCGAAGGCGCCATCTTCGAGATTGTTCTACCGTTGCTTGCTTCAGCGTATGAGAGATGTGCCTTTTGGAAGTAGACTCACGTTGTTTGCGCAGTGACATACTGCGTAGACTTTGTCGCCCTTCTTGAAGTCGGTCTTGCAAGCCTCTCCTACCTCTTGGACCACACCAGAGAGATCACACCCTGGATTGTACGATGTCAGATTGATCGACGAAGAGGCTCGCCCACTGACCTAGTATACCGCCCACTGGCCCAGCTCCCGACATGTGATGGAAGTCCGCTGCGCAGTATCAATTTTTCTGTTTTTAGAAGATAGTTGCTTGGCACATACTAGGATTAACAGCTACAGCTACTGTCTTGATTTTGAAATAATCTGGCCTCATCGATTGCTCTTTGATGTCAACCAACTCGGCCTTGCCCGCCTCCTTGATAATGACCGCTTTCATGGCGACTTCTTGTCTTGACCTGACGCTGGCTTGAAATGGAACACTGGTGGATGAATCTTGGGATCAGGGTCAACTTTAGGCTTTGAGGATGCTACTATGAAGTATGTGAACTCCAACCAAGTCCTGCTCTAGAAGTCTGAAGGAACCTTCAGGCTGCGTAAAAGGATGTTTAAAACGCGGGGCAACTAGTCTCGACGAGAACTTCAATTCGGTACACCCCTGGTACCTTGAACATGTATGGTTTTTTCAACGCGCCATTCGGGGATACCTGCATCAGGATGCGGCGTAGAAATCCAAAAGTAAAGCGACTTGTATGTGCATATAATATGTAGGTAGGTAGATGCAGCTGATAGCACAGCGACGATTAGGTGACACAGCGCCTAGATAGCGTCATATTCTAGTCATAGACTGCATGCACTTAATGAAGAAAATAATAATAATAATAATAATAATAATCGCGAAACGCGCTCGTCATCAGGAATAACAAAGATGAATGAACAGATAGACTCTCAGTAGGTAGGTAGATTTGGTAGGGAGGATACGTGGACACCAGTAGCAGCAACGAGACAAGGGGACAGGAAGAGGAGGAAGAGGGACGAGACAATGCAAGCAAAGAACTCGAACGCCCTCGCTCTGATAACTGTAAAGAGAAAAACACGCAATGATGCGATCTTCATATACGAGGATAAGAAGAATGCGTCGATCAGCAATCAGATAACGATCAGGTCTGAAAGGACCAGCATTAGCTCAGTCAAGGTCAGAGTCAACGAGCAGCAACATAGAAGTACTCAAGATTCCGAAGAAGAACTATGAGTCGAGCAATCGACTATCTATCAATACTTCAGTATAACTGCATGAAATTCAAGAACATCGTGATGACGACGTTGCTAAGAAACACGAAGATCTTCAGGCATAGCATCATAGCTATTCAGAAGTTGTGAATCAATTCCTTTGCCTCAATCACGCATCAATTCATACAAGACAGATTTGAGCTGCTGTATTTGAAGACGACGATGACGAAGAAGACGAAGACGACAGCTTGAGTCTGCTTCTTCGTTAACAAGAAAATATAAGCAAGCGAGTGAACTTACACTCAGCATTCTCTGAATCTGATCTCTCTGCATCTTAAGTATAAAACATCTGAGAACTCAAGAATGTGCATCGTCAACGTTCACAATGTGTACAATTCAGAATCGAATCTGAACATCAGAGACACTCAAACACTAGTCAAACTCAATGAGACTTTGCGAGCGCAAGAAAAGCATATAGTAGTAGACGACTTCAATTTACATCATTCAATGTGAGCAGACGAAGACTATCATCATCAACACGTCAAAGCAGACGAGTTGATAGAAATCATTGAGAAACACAGTCTGCAGCTATTGCTAAATTCAGATATCATCATCTATAGAGCAAAGACAGTCGAGTTCACTTTGAATCTGACTTTCGTGAGTCAAGGCCTGAAAAGCACTCATGAGATGTGTCAGATAGTCTCAGAAATGAAAAACGACTCGGATCATCTGTCAGTGTGCACGATGTTCGATCTGAGTTTAACATTCAGAGAATTCAGGCAATCAAGATTATGAGACAAGATGAACGAGACTCTGCTGTTGAGAAGACTTCGCTCTGAGCTATTCATCTCTCACTTCCCCGGCTCTAAGGACGACATTGATCACGCGACAACGCTCATAAGCAAGGCGTTGCAAGAAGCGATAGAAGCGGCGATATCGCTGTCGAGAGAATGCTCAAGATCAGTGACGGGATGAAATCGAGAGTGCAAGAATGTTCAGTTGAAGTGCAAGAGACTGAGGCGAAGATACATGTTGACTCAAGAGCTCAACGACTGAAACGAATATAAGAGGACTCGTAACCGAAAGAAGAGAATACATCAAAAGACCCTCAAAGCCCAACACAGAGAAAAAGTAGAGGAAGCAACCGCATCGATCAAGGGCCTCTGACAACTGACGAGGTGGGCCAAGAATCGCATGTTCTCTCATCGAGGCTGTACTTCAAACATTCAAGGACCAGAAGGCCTGATCACTGCATCGAAGAGCAAGGCAAAGATCTTCAAGGAGACCTTCTTTCCGGCCCCCCCCGAAGCGGACCTGACGGACCTAGAGGGATATTTATATTCACCCTCGTTGAAATGAGACTCTATACAGTCGCATGAGATCGTTAACGCGAGAAAAAGAGCGGCGTCAAATAAAGCTCCCGGTATAGATGACACACCCAACAGGGTGCTAAAGATTGCCCTACCAGTTAGCTCTATTACTTCCCTTGTACAATGCATATTGGACCCTAGGATATCATTCAAAGCTTTTTCGTGAATCCAAAACAACAGTTCTACGCAAGCCAGCAAAGGGAGACTACACTCAGCCCAAAGCATACAGGCCAATAGCTCTGCTCAACACACTGGGCAAGGCACTGGAAAGCACAATGGCGTCGCGCATAAGCTTCGCGGCGGAGGAGTTTGATTTACTTCCTCGAAGACACATGGGGGGGCGCAAGGCCCGAGGAACAGAGCATGCGCTCCAGGTGCTATTGGAGCTTATGCTCGCTGGGTGTGTTTGAATTGGCGCAAAGGAGGACAGGGTAGTTTTATATTAGCGATCGCAAATGATTTACAATCTTATCAAGCAATCCAAGCAATCCAAGCCCTGGGAATTTAACACTGAGAGCCCACTTTTGCTGTTAAAACCTTTAGAAGAAACGTGAGGAGCTTGCAAAGCCTCTGAACCCCCTTCGAAAATGCTCTGAGAAATTACATCATGCTCTCATACATTTAAGGAGACTCAGAAACGGTATCTGAACGAGGGCAGTAGCAAAGCAGGAGAGGGTGGTGAGGGGTGTTCTTTAGGTGACAGTTCTAAAGCGACAAGTAACAGATTGTGAGAGGAGCCATTGGTTATCATCCTCTCTTTCCAGACAGACATTTGAGGAGGTCAGGAATGAGAAACACTGTACAAGAAGCTTTTGACGAAGCCAACAGCTCCGATGATGCGTTTATCAGTAAACGTATGATAAACAAGACCTCAAGAATAGAAGCGAGATACAAGTCAAATACAGGGAGAGTTGATAAAGAAACCGAAACGAATACAATGACCGTAAAGAGAGTGTGACGTTATAGAAAAGACACCAGGTACCAGAATTGTCCAATTTTAGACCTGAAGCTTTGTCTAAGCCAGTGGCAGGTTGCTGAGCCTCCATGGCTTGCTTATGCAGTACCCTTGGTCAACAGGGCAAAACAGCATTGAATTCTATTTTTGCTTCGAGGCGAAAATGTACTCGGCGAGACGAGTGGACGTCCTACCTCGTTTGGGGGCCGTTTCAGGGACGCTGAAGCATCTTATATGTACCAGCAAGATAAGCGAGATAATGTAAGGGACTAGCTGGTGAGATGGATTGACAAAGATGTTAGTGGTAGGATAACAGATGTAATGGTAGATGGTTGAGGTGAGCAATTTTGCATCCTAGAATTTACGCGTCGAGAGACTGCGAAGGTACACAATGTTCAGGCCGTGAAGACGTTTCAAGTTTGAGTGTCACACGGGGGGCTTGGTCCGGTGTTTTGATGTCGTACTTACGACTGGGGTGATTCTTCAACAAGCGTAACGTTAATTGAAACTGAAACTCGATGGCGACGAGGTCCAAAAATAATTCTCGCTTAAGACAAGGGCCGGCGCTGAGACACGTATGGGACACTTTCAGATCTTAAGGTGATTTCACCGGTACCTTGGATGGCCTGTGATGTGGGGATCGCAGGGAATACTTGGGGGTTTGATCTTGACCCAAGCGCAGTGCGTCTCTGCAGAATGATATTGAGCATTGTCGAGCATTGTTGCGCCCACATGTGGGTGATAGAGCACATTGATCAGCAATTTGCCTTCCCTGAGGCGTTACTCATCTCCTCTTCAGCCAGGAGTCTCTGGCAGTTTGTCTGGGTACACAAGAACACGGATGCAAGGCTCCCTGATACACAAAACACATCGTGCAGGACACAAGTATGTACAGTATGCTCGGTCCCTGACAGCCGAAAGAAGTCAGGACAACCTGCGGGCTTGGACAGATACTGGAGGTACATCCTCACGGCTGCCCCGCATTTGGACCTATTCTACGCGGAAGAGGGGAGTTTTCTAGGTCTTGGATTCTTGAGTCTTGACGCGAATTCGCGAGAATTAAACTCCCGCTGTTACGATGATTGGGACTGAAGCTTGGGATGTTTAGTCGCATAAAGTCTCCAAACCATCCCTAAAGTTAGCGGTTATCAAACAGGCTCAACCTAAGGTACTCATAGGACCGAGCGAGGTAAGATACATTACTAGGTACGAACGCACGTTACGGTATTTCACTACTGTACCTTAGGTTAGTCTGCTGGCTTCCTAGATCCAGCCACCGTCGAATTAGAGAGGGGCGCTTTTTCAATCCTTGCGGACCTGTCACGCATTCTTTTACACATCGCCAACCGGACCAATCACCACTATCAGCGCACGACGACAACGTCGAGGTTGGGACCGAGACGCCACTTCAACGCGAGAAAATATCTTCCATCAACACGAGATGATTCCGGATTCGGTCGAGAGCTCAAAGCACACGTCGGTGGCCGCTATACAGCCATCTTTCACGCACATCATGATTGGCATTACATGATCCGAAGGGTTCAAGCGGGTTGTCTTTCTGAAGCCTCTGACAAAAGATCCATGGTTCGGAGACGTACTCGATACCAATATACCATTCTATCCAATCAAATAGCGGTGAAGTCGGTGTTGGGTCAGCCGGGACCAGGGAACAGAAGATCTCGACAATATTTGGTACTTGGTGGTAATTACCTGGACAAATTGTCGCGAATTCCTACCAGAATGTGCCGAGCGAGTGTCACTAGGAGAACCACGATCCTGTGGGATTGATGCGTCTATGAGATGTCAAGGAAATCTTAATTCTCGCAATGGTGCACCCTGACTCACGGCCGGAACAAAACCAGCGAGAGCAGAGTAGTCGATAACCGTGCGCCATACTGCCAGAGCCAATAACAATAATAATAACAATACTTTACCTAGGTCGGTAGCAGCATCAGACAGAGGAACACCCTAAGATACGGTGAATACCAACGTGCATGTTGAGATGCTGGCAGTCATCATCGAGGCCCAGATCCGGCGTGACGTACTCCGTGCTCGTGGCCGCATCCAGTGGGTATCTTAGTACGCTCTCATGCAGGACTCTAGTATTGCGTGGAAAGCCAATGGATCCTACCTATGCCATTCCGACTGTGCATAGGTAGTAGTCCTTAGTGGTTGGTGTTCTAACAATCCCTTCCAAGTCAGTCGTGTGTGTTATCTACCGTATCGAATGCGTATTTTACTGGTCAGTACGGAGTAATCCCTG
>JAABUK010004935.1_pt1 | contig 21273 bp, 22 predicted proteins | sample 5559141 | NCBI WGS metagenome assembly JAABUK01 (sample SAMN10711869, study PRJNA513367) | rock metagenome | isolation source: Antarctica rocks | place: Antarctica: Victoria Land, Pudding Butte nord | collected 2016-01-03
CTTGCATTACGAATCCAGTCCCCGCGCTGCAGGGTTTCATTGAAGAGCGTCTTCAAAGCGTCGCGTTCTTGCTGCATGTGTTGTAAATGCTGTGAGAGCACACAAGTCGACACTCGCAGACTTTCGCCAAAAAGCGCATCTCTGAATAACAGATCTGACTTTGCGAGACAGCTCAGCTACCTTTTGCGAATCGCGACGACGCGGCTCGCGTATCGGAAGGATGCAGGAACCAGTTGAAACGCCAACCCATACCCCGGACCGGGGCTGAGACGCTTGCCAAACTTACAACCCTGAGGGGGGTAAGGGATTTTTACCTCCAGCCTGGTGAGTATAACCGGCATTGCGATCGGCTCACTGGGCACAGTTCTGCCAACTCAATCATCTGATTGACTGGCCTGACTGGGAGGTCACCAGCCGCCTTAGTGCTCACACCTAAGGCCCGGCGCTGGGTATAAACTTGCCAAATCAACCAGCCGCCTCAGTGCTTACACCTGAGGCCCGGCGCTGGGTATAAACATGCCAAACAAATAAACAGGTACTCAAGAGCCCTAAGGGCGCAAAACAACACCAAATCAAACAACACCAATTAAAGAACACCAAAATCAAACAACACCAAAATCAGACAACACCAAAATCAAATAACACCCAAATCAGAAAACACCAAAATCAGTCAACGACAAAATCAAACAACACCAAAATCAGACAACACCAAAATCAAATAACACCAAAGTCACACAACACTCTTCCTTCAAACTGATATGGCTGTGTGTTGTGTATGCAACACTCTTTCCACGCATGCACAGCAGCGTCACAAATCCTGATACACATCATGATCTGCATACTGCTAGCATGCACTCCCTGCTTTCTGATTCTGTCATCCGTTGACGGTAGAAATCGTGCATTGACCAGTGACATTGCTGCTTGCCTGAACTGACAGGAAAATGTTGCTGTCTTGCAAATCATGTCTGGCGGTGAAATATTTATGTTTATAAAAGATATTGTTGGAGCCTTTGAAAATTTCTGTTGCAATTGCAGGACTTCAAGCTGAATGTGGTGAGATGGCATCTGCTGCCGTCTCTGGGAAAGCTGCTGTTCAGCTTGGCTCAGATGCTGTCTGCCCCTGACTACAAGGAGCACTACAGAAGGGACCTGGGACCCACTGCCCTGCAGGCTACCAGTCAGGGTAGGCCAGCCTTCCTTCTGCTTATTGCCTTGACCATGCGTCCTTCGTTATTTTGGATGAGTACTGGTTTGTCATGTCATCAGAGGCTTTGCTTTATGTTTCATTGTTCTCAACAAGCCTGTAAGGTGAGAATATCATGTGCCTTGACACTGTCTTTGTCTGAAGTCCGCAATGACAGCTACTGTGTTGCCAGACAATGCAGCCGTGAGACAGTTTGCTGAATGCTGAACAGAGGCTTGCATTCAGAACTGATGCAATTTTCTCTTCAGTCTATCTCACTCTGAGTCACATCATGCATGACAGGCATTGATGGAATATACGTCCGAGAGAATGTGCTGCCTCCTGCCAACATCCATGGGGCCCTCCACAGCCTGCTTCAGGGCCAGCCCCAGCCTGCCCTGCTGCCCCTGCTGGCCGACAAGCAAGCGCCCTGTGTTCAGCGCACATGCGACATTCTAGAGCTGTACACTCTGCTCAATGAAAGCAGCGCAGCATGCAGTCACATGCTTGCACAGTCCAGCTTGGCATCAGCTGCTGACTCAGCAAGCACAGAAGGTGCCAAGTCAGGTCTGCCACCAGGTCATGCTGAGCTGGCAAGGACTGCAATCCAGGAAGGTGCACAGAAGCTGGTGCTGGCAATGGTTGATAGGGTGAGCTTCACACTTACTCCGGTCATTTGAGGAATCCTGATACACTGTTACGCTGCTAGATCAGGGATAAACTCATATCTCTGTGGCACGTGTATCGTGTTCATGCAAATATGTTTAGGCAACCAGTAGGACCGATTCTGGGTTGCCGAAAAAGCAAAAATGTGGTTTTGTTTTCATTTTTGAGAAATATGTTTGTAAATTTCGAAAAATTTCATACCGTTGTCAGATGCACTGCAAGCTTTTGAAACCATGCAAGACAAGCTCAACTCACAGCAGGCATCTACTGCTATGGCTGCCTGCTACAGAGTGCTGCGCAACAGGTAATGCAAGTGATGCCTCGGCTTCTAGGTCAACCCAACTATCAACATGAACGCGCCCCGCGCCTGCACTTTGCAACAAGCATGACCTTTGCCTAAGCTCACATCATGCCAAACTGCTGCAAACCGTCACACTTAGTGAAAAGAAACAAGAAAAGCCAACGCTTTTCAACGATCATGAAGGGAGAATCCTAACGCGGCAGCCTGGAGTCATACTTAGTGTTTGTGGCAACTGTAGGAATGGACGTTGCCTGATCTGGACACGCTGCCGCTGGGAGTGGCCCTGCCCCTCAGAGAGGCCTTGCAGCGTTGCAGAGCTAAAGCTCCTTCAGGTGATGCTCCACTTCTTCATCTCACTCAGTAATAATAACAATAACAATAATCTCGCTTTCCAGCTCATGGTAAGGTAGGTGCGGGACAAGTCTTGTCTCTCCAAAGCAGTCTGTCTTGCGCATGACAGACTGCTCAATCAGTGCAGTCAGGCTACGCATGCTGTCTTTGTGACTCATCAGGGGAGTCAACAGACAACGATTGGGAAGTCAGCATACACTCAGCAATAGATGATCCAAGGCTTTCAAAGATATGACATCCGTTTGATCCACCACACATGCTGACAAATGAGCTGTGAACTAAGGCTTTTTTCCTATGAAGCCAGGCATAGTCCCATTAGCAGCTTGTGGCTGAGCTTGTGGCTGCAACATGTGTCTACTAGCTTGTGGCTGCAACACGTGTCTACTAGCCTTGGGTGCAAGACGTGTCTACTAGCTTGTGGCTGTGGCTGCAAGATGTGTCTACTAGCTTGTGGCTGCAAAGTATGTCTACTAGCTTGTGGCTGCAAGGTGTGTCTACTACCTTGTGGCTGCAAAATGTGTCTACTAGCTTGTGGCTGCGAGATGCGTCTACTAGCTTGTGGCTGCTAGATGTGTCTACTACCTTGTGGCTGCGAGATGCGTCTACTAGCTTGTGGCTGCAAAATGTGTCTGCTAGCTTGTGGCTGCCAGATGTGTCTACCAGCCTGGGGTGCAAGATGTCTACTAGCTTGTGGCTGTACAGGCTGGCCCTTGGCAGCTTACGTCTTGATTGGCAGAGATGATATAGCAGCCACAGTACAGGCCTCAATGGCCCTCCCCCCTGAGGGGGCAACCCCCCAGTCTTCCCTGCCCCTTGCCAGTCCAGTATCCTCCCTGGCCCTCGCCACCCCCCTGCACCATGGGGCGGGGGGTGGAGCGTCCCCCAACAGACCCTCCCTGGGCCGGACCCCATTTAGGCAACCCCAACTTGGCACCCTACAAGGTGATGCGCATCATAATGCTATTGTGCTACTTGGTGCTGCCACTCTGTGCTTGTCATCTGTCTGTCGATTGCAGCAGCAGCTTCTGACATCGCAACATTGCTCCAATGGCAGAAGCCATAGCTGTGCAGGCCTGTTGTTTGTGCATACTCTCATGACAAAGGAAGATACAGATTGCATGCTTGAAGCAACAGCTCTACCAGATCCCTGACCCACCAAATAGAGAAGCACCATGCTTTGCTGATCTACGTCTCAGAGAGCAGAAACATCAAGCTGTGCATGTAACAAGCAGCAACAAGATTGTGTTTTCATCATACAGGAGCCACAGCTGTGGGCCGCCAGCGCAGCCGCCTGAGCATAGGGGCCAGGGTCATAGGTACCCCCCCAGACCCCACCCTGGGGCATCGCCCATTCCACCCTGCACCCCCCACACCTCCTTTGCCGCCACCTCCCGTACCTTCTGGTAGGGCAGGGCTGCAGCTCACAGCCCTGCCCCAGGGCTTTGATGACAGGCCTGCAGCAGCTCGTAAGGGTTTGACTGTCCCATACACTCAGAGGCTGCAAAGCCCAGGTGGGATATCCTGCCCAACATTTTTTGCGTCATTCTTCCATCATCTTTGAACAGCATTCATAGTTAAGGCTCATGTCTCTGGCTGACGCATGCTAAAAAGCACAAACACACCATCAAGTGCGCACCAAACTTCCAATCTTCTGCTGCCGGTAACAACAATGTTGATGAGGCAGAGAACAGACTTGGCAACTTTCATGGTGTGTGAAGTCTGTACATGTTGCTTGCGGCGCATGGTGTTGAGCAGACGTAGAACTCGCAGCTTGACAGCATGCTGCTGCAGGTTTGGGTGGGGAGGAAGAGCAACGGACAGAGCAAGGCAAGGAACCTGAACAGACAGCAGTGTATGATGGTATGGAGGGCCTGAACACAAAGGCAGCCAAGCTCCGATTTGGCCAAGATCTTCGCCTTTTGGAGGTAACTCTTCTGTGTCCTTGACTTGACTTGACTTGACTTGGCTTGACTTGACATTGACTGGACTGGACTGGACTGGACTGGACTGGACTGGACTGGACTGGACTGGACTGGACTGGACTGGACTGGACTGGACTGGACTGGACTGGACAGGATTTGACTGGACTGGACTGGACTTGACTTGGCTTGATTCGACTCGATGTCACTTTGTCTCACTCCACTTTACTCTGCTTTGCTCTGCTTGACTTTGGCTTTACTTTACTGTACTTTATCTCATTTTTTAGTCATTTTGCATTGTCCACCTAATTGTGCCCAATGACAATCAATTCCCAGTGATTGATTGAAGGGCGCTTGCAAGTGCAGGCTTACCATCACAAGGTGCTCTGAAGATGATCACAAGCTTGAGCGTTCACTCAAAATCATAGTCTTGAATATGATCACAAGCACATGAGTAGTTGAACATGATCACAAGCACAAGCGTTCGCTCACAACCATAGTCTTTTGAGGAAACAGTGAGAAGTTCTACATTGACACGCAAGAGATTAAGTTTTTGATTGATGCTTCTTGGCGGCAGCGTGTCACACTTTGTTATATGAAGCAACACTCAGATGAGTATGGTATGGTAGACAGTCCTTACACAGCTACACTTTCGTGCTGTAGGCTGCTCTGGAGAGACAGGCCTTGTCCTGCACATACCTAGTGCATCATGAGCTGGAAAGCATAGTAACAGTCCATAGTCTTACTTATCTCAAGCTGTTCCTGGGCAGCCCGGCATAACACTGGGCTTCTCATTGAACTGACGCCGAAAGGCGTAGTATTCTCTTTTCTTTTCTATCTCAGCTTTCGCTTTTTCTGGTATCCCTTCACTTTTCTTGTATCCATCTCTTTTCTGCCCTTTCTTTTAAGAAAAAATCTCAGAAATTGTGATCCTGCAGGTGAGGCGGCTGCTGTCATCTGCTGAGCCGACAACTGTGCGAATTGCTCCTGAGGTTGCAAGTATTGATACTGTTATTTGTCCCAAGCTGTTGTCAACATGCAGGTGAGGCGGCTGCTGTCATCTGCTGAGCCGACAACAGTGCGCATTGCCAATGCTCCCGAGGTTGGGGACCCAGAGATGCAGGCTCTCCAGCAGGCCCGCCTCCTGGCCCTGGGGATGCGCACCATGACCCTCCCGCTGGGCCGGGGCGCCCTCACCCTAGGTCACCCCCCACCCCCCTCCCCATCCTCTGTTCGCCTATCTGCACAATAGATCCTATGATAGACTGCATGATCAACCGTTTGTGAATGTTGCTGGACTTTTCATTTTAGCATGCTTGAAAGCCAATTTCCCTTTGAGTGCCATACAGTGCCAATCGCTAGCAAGGGCATTGAAGGCAACTGAAGGAAGGCATGAAGAAGAGTTGTGCAAAGCTGTGCAAGACGCTGTCGTTCATGACCACAGTGCAAAGTTGCCTCAGGAGCTTGAGTCCACACTCAAGCATAAATCCACATCAAAACATTGAATCTCATCATGTGATTGGCACTGCCTCCACATGCCTGCTGTGCATTTTGCTACATGTTGGCTGCTCTCACATGCCTTGAGACCTGACTAACCCCTCCAGCATATCAGCCACATCAACTGCTGAGTGACATGCAACTCTCACGCCACCAAATGTCTGTCCTAAGCATGTGTGAGGGCCGTGCTGATGGTGCAGTTCCCCACCTGGACAAAGATGGACAGGCTGCAGTCATCACGTTGCTTCTTTGCAGCCAATCACTGGGTGGGGAGTGTATGAAACACCCCCTGAATGCTGTGAGTCCCTGCAGGCACATTGCGTCACATACCCACAGAGCCCCCTGAATGATGTGAGTCTGTGCAGGCACATTGCGTCCCATACCCACAGAGCCTTGGTGCATACCAGATCTGTGTCTGTCTGATTGCCTGCTCCATGCAGTTGAGCACTGTGTGGGGCAAAATACCCGCTTGAATGCTGTGAGTGTGTGCAGGCACATTGCGTCCCATACCCACAGAGCCTTGGTGCATACCAGATCTGTGTCTGTCTGATCGCCTGCTCCATGCAGTTGAGCACTGTGTGGGGCAAAATACCCTCTGAATGCTGTGAGTCTTTGCAGGCACATTGCGTCCCATACCCACAGAGCCGTTGTGCATACCGGACCTGTGTCTGGCTGGTCGCCTGCCCCAGCAGCACAACGCAGTCTTCAACTTGGACCTGTCGGCTGCCAATGCCGTGCCGGGAGCTGCTGCTGATGTCACCGCATGGCCTGAGTTCCATAATGGTGTTGCTGCCGGTATGCATGTGCTGTAGTGCATGACATCGGACATAATGCAACAAAGTGTGTATGATGCATGATCTGTAGCACAATATGTGAGTGGGAAATGCAAGTGCCTGGCCTGAGATCCACAATGGTGTTGCTACTGGTATGCATGAAGGGGGCTGCAAACTGCATGATATTGGACTTGATGCAACAAAGTATGATGCATCATCTGTAGCATGATATGTAAAAGGAAAATGCACATGCCTGGCCCAAGTTTCACATCAGTGTTCCTGCTGGTTTGGACAAGCCAAGAACAGGCTGACATTAATCAATCACTGAAATAGCTGTGGACGCAGCACGGCGTGCTGCAGCCGTGTGAGTTGACAATTCCAAACATGTTGAAAGATGAGGGTGATTTGGTTGTTTCCCAGACAGAACACAACACAATGCAATGCAGGCATCAGGCTTGCTCCAGGAGGGGGTGGGTTGACCCGTACCTGGGTGGTGTACAACAAGCCCAAGACCCCCAACTACACCCATGCTGGCATGCTCATGGGCCTTGGTTTGGCAGGTACTGGAAATGCACTCTGAAGCCTGCACTGTTGTGTTGTTCAAGGCATGCTACTCACTCACTCACTCACTCACTCACGCACTCACTCACGCACTCACTCACTCACTCACTCACTCGCTCGCTCGCTCGCCCGCCCGCCCGCCCGCCCGCCCGCCCACTCAACTGCCCGCCTGTCTTGCGCTGTACATGCAGGGTCAGGCACAGACGGTCCTGAGTAGCTCCTTGTAAGAGATGTTTAACATGTGCGGTTCCACTTGATGATCTGCTCTCAGCCAGTTTGCAAGGGCTCCCTGTGATGAGCTGCAGGGCACTTGAGCTGCTTGTCAGCCACAGACCTTTACCGGTATCTCAGCCAGGAGCACGATGCAACAACAGTGGGGGTGCTGCTGGGCATGGCCGCCTCCAAGAGGGGTACCCTGGACCCTGTCATCAGCAAGATGCTGTTCCTGCACATCCCTGCTCGCCACCCTGCCATCTACCCCGAGCTGGAGCTGTCCCCTCTAGTGCAGGCTTCGGCTCTGCTGGGGGTTGGTCTGCTGTATCAGGGGTCATGCCACAGGTCAACCCTCATTCATTCGTTCATTTGGTCATTTGTTTGTTCGTTTATTTGTTTGTTTGTTTGTCCATTCATTCGTTCATGTAAGACGGGTCCTCCATTGGGGTATGGTACACATGACTGTGAGTAGCACCCTGCATGCCAAAGGTCAGCCCTGTGAGTTCCCCCTGGTGTAAGCTTCGGCTCTGCTGGGGGTTGGTCTGCTGTATCAGGGATCATGCCACAGGTCAACCTTCATTCAGTTGTTCGTGTCAAACGTGCCCTCCCCCGGGGTCGGGTACGTATGACTGTGAGTAGCTCCCTGCATGCCACAGGTCAACCCTATGTGCCCTCCCAGGTACAAGCTTCTGCTCTGCTGGGGGTTGGCCTGCTGTTATAGGGATCATGCCATAGGTCAACCTGCGTCCACTTGTTTATCAGATTTATCCTCTTATCGGGTCAGGTGCAGTTATTCATTAAATGTCAGGTGCAGTTATTCATCAAAAAGTGTGCTCCTCAGGGCCATGTGCAGTCACTCATCAAATACATGTCCCTCCCCTACAGTCAGGTATAGTTTATTTGTTAAGTATGTGCCCTACCTTAGGTTCTAGTACACTCACGCACGTCAAATATGTGCTTTCCCCTAGGGTTAGGTATATGTATGTGAGTCCAACCCTAAGGTCAGGCACGTACCCTCCTGATGAGTAGCTTGATGTAAAATTTAGGTCTGCAGTGCTTGGGTGGAGCTAGCCGTTTTGCTTTGGGATTTAGACCCAGAACATCATTGCTGGTGTCAAAAGCAATGTGCTTTGGGCTTGGTTTTGGTTTGTAACGCCTATCTGGGATGTCAGGTCAACCAGTGACTGCCAACCAGTTGTGAAAAGGAAGTAAAAGCGCTCCAAGCTAGACAGAAGTAATTGTGACGATCTGCAAACACAATAGGGATCTTGCCAATACCCCAGGTTGACAAATTGCATGCATTGTGTCGCAAGTCCTCTTCAACAACTATCCAAAAATCATTGCGCATCATCGAAAGCCACATGGATTTTACCCAATGCAGGCTAACAGCCATGATAATAATAACAACGTTGCTTCCCAGCTCATGATGAGCTAGGTACATATTGGTCAAGTCTTGTCTCTCCAAAGCTGTCTGTCTTGCGCATCTCTATAAGGTCTACCAGCTCGACAGGTTTGACATTCACGCATCGCAACATTATTGAAACTAGACCTATGCAACTAGACCTATGCACCTGATGCACTAATGCAGGCTGACAGCTGAAATCATGATGGAGGAGATTGGACGGCGGCCTGGGGGCGGGGGTGGGGGTGAGTTTGGCAATACCTCCACCCAGGGTTCTGCCGTGAGCCAGGATCGAGAAGGGTATGCCCTGGCAGCCGGGCTGGCCCTAGGGCTGATCACCCTGGGGCAGGGCAGAGCTGCTGTAGGGCTGAGCGATCTGCACATCGAAGACCGACTCAGGTGAAGATCCCCTGAACCTCAAAACCTCGAATCATGATGATCTTTCCTAGGCAGATGCTGGAAATTGCTGGCTTTGCAGGTCACAATTTCTGGCATCTGCTCTCGCTTGCTGCTCCAAACCAGGACTTGACAAGATAGCCTTGTGTATATAGATGTGTCAGCTGTATGTGACCACCACCTGAACAATGAATCCGCACCACGTCACAGGAGTTGAGCTAACTGCCAAGATATGATCTCAATCTGAGCAACCTGACTTGCAGGTACTACATGGTAGGGGGGTCGGACCCGGGTATGCTGGGGGTGTCATCAGGGAGCAGCCAGCAGCAACCTGCCAGCAGTGTCTTTGGGCCGGGGGTGATTGGGTCTGACCCCACCCTGGGGGAAGACTCTGCCTACCCCCACTGGCTATCTGGGGGCTTCAGGGGCCCTGCTGATGACACTGGTCAACAGTCTGGAGTCTCGCAGGTAGGTCAAATCAGCACTCTAGACCTGTCCGCGTAGGACGAGCATTTTGGCAATCATGTTGAGGCTCCTATGCTTATCAGAAGCGGACACTGACCTTCTGAACTCCAGTTGCATCTGCCTGGTTGCCTCGACGCACACCCAAATACACGCACTCTTACATGCACGCACGCACACACGCACGCACTCACTCACGCACATACGCACACATACGGCCAAAGTGGCCCAAAGTGTCAATGGCATTCAGGTGGTTCTTGAAGGCAAGCTGGTGAACCTAGACGTGACATCACCAGCAGCCACCCTGGCCCTGGGCCTCATGTTCCTGCGCACCAATGATGCAGCCATAGCAGCAGCCTTCAGCCTGCCAGACACCCACTTCGCCCTGGACTATGTCAGACCTGACTTTGTCATGCTGCGCATCCTAGCACGGTCGCTGGTGATGCAAGATGGGGTGCAGGCAAGCCAGGCCTGGGTGGAGGCTCAGATGCCGCCTCTCATCAAGGCAAGTGTCTACATGCAGTTTGCTTCTGTGTGCATGTGTGTGTGCATGCGTGAGTGTGTGCGTGCATGCGCGAGTCTGTACATAAATGCATGAGTGTGTGCGTGCATGAGTGTGTCAGTGCATGCATGAGGGGGTGCATGCATTTATGAGTGTGTCCATGAGTGTGTGCATGAGTGTGTGCGTGAGAGTGTGCGTGGGTGTGTGCGTGCATGCATGAGTGTGTGCGTACATGCTTGAATGTGAGCATGCATGCGTGAGTGTATGCATGCGTCTGTGAGTGTGTGCGTTCTGCCTCAACTGCAATCATTGTGTATGAAACATTGTAGAAGCAAGCGTTGTAGACAAGAAACTTCAAAAGAAAGGGCGGGAATGAATCAAGGCACACAACACAAGAAGAGGCTGTTTCTCCTGACTGAGGGTTGTAAGTCCTACAGGGGCCTGTGGCAAAGTATCTGGGAAGGGCACAGGGCAACCAGAAAGGCCCTGCCTCAGGGCAAAGGGCAGACTTGGAAGCCATAGGGCAGGCCCACATCAGCGCTGTTGCCGGTGCCTGCCTCTCCATTGGGATCAAATTTGCTGGCAGTGCTAATGCAGCTGCTGAAAAGGTGTTGCGCCACTATGTGCTGTATTTTCTGAAGGCCAAGCAGCAAGCTCCTGACTCAAGCGCTGGTAAGCATCTGGTTGCATGGTTGAATCATTCTTGCATTCATAGAAGAGTCACACTGTGGCGGACCCAACATTGCTTTGTTGTCATTGCGGCCTGGCTGTGAAATCTGGCTGAATTTATTTATTATGTGTGCCATTTCATGTCGTGACTGTACTGTCAAGTGACAAACAGCATGCAATGTAGCCCTCAGTGTGTGCTTGCTAAGTCAGTGATGCACAAAAAAGGTCACGCACGTCAGCACATACGCACCACAGGAGCGTGGAGAGGGCTGGACCGGCAGGCTCTGGAGGGGTGCCTAGGGGTGGTGGCTCTGGCCCTTGGGGTGGTTATGGCAGGCACTGGTCACCTCCCTACTCTCAAGCTCCTCAGAGGTGGCTCATCATTTCTCAATACCTCCTCACTACCCCTTTTGACTCCCATCATCCCCTCTCCCCCTCCTTTTTTCCCCCTTAACCCCCCCCTCAACCCCCCAACCCCCCCCCCCCCCTATCTAATCCCCCAAATTGCCTTCCCTTTCTTTGTCATGCACAGTGCACCCCGCTTTGTAGAAGCTATCCTCTTCCTCACTCTATTCCTCTGCTCCTGCTTTCAGCTTCTTCTCACTCCCATCTTTCTCCCTCACGTCTCGTGTCTTCAAGACCCATGTGATCTGTTTCCGCTTGCATCCATTCAGCTTGCGTTGGACCCTATCCACCTGCACTGCATATCCTCAGCATATGTAAACATTGCATTGTCTGTTGACTCCCCTGATGAGTCCTAAAGACAGAAATCTATATTGATTAAATCTGATTGTGAATTTCAGTTCAAAATCCCATTTAAAAATTTTAATTAAGTGAATTGATTGATTTGCAGGGCTGCGCAGAAGGCTGCAGGGCCCGGCCCCTGTCATGGTGATGGGGCAGGCCAGTCAGCACAACTACAGCGCCCACATGAGCACCAGCCTAGCCCTGGGCTTCCTGTTCATGGCAGGGGGGGGCGCCACATTTAGTACCAGCCCCCAAGCTACTGCTGCCCTTGTCATTGCCCTCTTCCCCAGATTTCCCCATTCCCCAACTGACCACAGATGCCACCTACAGGTTTGTTCCTCATGCAGCAGTCGGGCCAAATTTAAGTAGATACAGGCTTGTCCTGGATTGATATGCAGCGCTGTGCTTGCCACATCGACTGCACACCCTCGGGTGAAGAAAATAAGCCTGCTGTACGGCCTTCTGAATCGGGGTGAGGCATACCTGATACCTATCGGGCTGATGCGAGAGCAAAGGCTGGCACAGGTGCAAATCAACCAATCAATCAATCAGTCAGGCCAATTTGAGGGTCAGGGAGAAACTCACTTTGCACGCTCACATCGTGCAGCAACGCGCTTGTTGCAAGAATCGAGGTTCTCTTTCAGCAGATGCCATAGAGATGTTTCTGGATACTCGAGACGCATACCTTGCAAAAATGTGCCAGTGCTGATTGTTGGTGGTGGCACTTCAGCATTTTGTTTCTGGTCAATTAGGTATCTGCTGCACGCATGAGCCATTGCAGCTCACATGACTATGCTGTGCCTCAAATAATGTCAGTGTCACATGATTCATCTAATAATAATAAAAACTTTATAATACAGGAAGGTTGAGCATGTTTCACCTTTCAAGCTGGTACCAGCAAGGGTTTGCATCTCACGCCACAATTTTGCCATACTCTTCTTAAAAGCAGGCTGCTGTCAATGTGCACCATAACCTGACTAAGCACTGCTTACCGTGCAAGTTGACTGATCACATGCAAGTTGATTGATCAAATTCAGTGTGCTGCAGGCATTCCGGCATTTGTATGTGTTGGCAGTGGAGCCACGCAGCATAGAAGCTATTGATGTGGACAGCCGAGCATCAGTCTTTGTGCCCCTCAAAGTTACCCTCAGCCCTTCCAGTCAGGTTTTTATCCATTCTTTACCTTTTTTTTGTTCTTCTCTTGTTCTAGGTGTTCAAACAAAAAGGTACCAGGGAGTTCTCATGCCCCTAAACCTTCCTTGCACAGTCATCTGTCAAGTTTCATTCATGTCATAGATGCCTTGGCAGCTATGTCTCGAGTCTTGTAGCATGTCATATTGCTGCCATGTGTTTGCTTTTGGTGCAGCCTGAAGTCAATGCATGTTGTTTCAGCTGCAAACTCTGCCTTTCACAGAAAGCTTTGAACGCTTCTGGTCATCTGATGCTGCAGGAATTGCTGCAGCAATTGTGCATCCTAAGGCCTGTTACAAGCAGAATGAGTGGCAATGTTCTGCAGGTGTCTGATGTTGCAAGCAATGAGCTTTCGGCTACAGACCCAATCTGTGCTGACAGGGATGGCACTGCACACAGCACAGACAGTGGGGAAGGGGTGACCCCTGCTGGCCCCTCCTTCAGCAGACCTGCCCCCTGCCTCTTGCCAGAGTCTCATCAGGCAAGTCCAGCAACATCTTCTGAAAACAGCACATCTTCAAAAACTTGCCGCTCATCAACAATTTGACAACTTGCATCTAACAGAACACAAACAGAACACAACCAGAACACAAACAGAACAAAAACAGAACACAAAGGCTATTTGCAAGGGTTTATAGAATAGCAAACAATCATGCCTGCAGGTGCAAGAAGTAGCAGTATGTGGACCCAGGTATTGGCCTCAGAGCGTGAGTGATCAAGACAGTGGGGGTGGGGGTGGGGGTGAGGGTGGGGGCGCTTTGGCCGCCCTCTACCGTACCCACGCCTTGTATGCGCAGCGCAAGTCTGGAGCACTGAGCTACGTGGATGATCCCTCCGGAGTGCGCAGCTTGCTCTCTACAGCATTTCACAAGGTGGTGGTCTGGAGACTGCCCGGCATCAGTATTTGACTGACTGATTTGTACTTTGAAGTTTGCTTTCGACAGCTTTGCACATTGATGCTTCATGCAATTGCTCTTTCCCTGTCTCTGCAAGGTCGCAGATCAGGATCCTGCCCCCCCCCCCCCCCAGGAGGCCTTGCAGCTATTATGTGCCGCAAATTTTCATGATATTTGTTGACATTGAAAGGGTACACAAAACATCAGCATGTCCCAGTGCATGCGGTTGTTGGTCAATCTTACACAGATTTCTGATTTTGTTGGGGCATGCAAGGACTTGACTTCCTCAATGCTCCTGAGCTCACTGATAAAGTCTAGAGTATTGCTAAGGACAACCGAAGCTCACTTACAAAGCCTGGAATGCTTTGACAGCGGCAGCATCCGTGCAGTGATCTGCTATTGCACATGCAGCACAATTTCAAGTGCACAGTCAGGAAAACCATCAACGCACCTTCTTGCAAATACGCTGACTGCTGAAATAAGACCTCGAACAGACAGCTACTCAGGATTGTGCATACACTTGTGAGCACACCCAAGGGGGGATTCAGTGCAAGAATGAAAGCAGCTGTCAGGGACAACAGGACACCTGCTGCTTGCTGAGTCAGCTGGTGTGCTTTGCACTTCTGTCAGCAATCATGCAACCACACAGCCTATTAGGATGGCACTACGCAGAACATCACCAGCACTCGTTGTCATGATCATGCAGTACATGCTATTTGACACTTTCAAGAGAGTGACCATGCGCTGGCTTGTCACAGGGAAGCCTATCAGAGCATGAAGGCTTCGACCTGGTACATCTGTGTGCCACCTTCTCAGCCAACCCATTTATCATGGCCTTTGCACAGGTATGCCCATCCCCTTCATGCATTCTCTCTCAAATGTAAGCATGCTGGATCTTGATACACCCTCACGCTCATGGTACAGAGCAGACCTGCTCTTGTACGTGTGCTGAACCATGCTGTGGACATCAGGAATAGTTGATTCACCATCTGTTGCCTGTGCTGGCCATGTCTTGTGATGCTTTCTGCCCACAGGTGACAATGTAGTTGTCAGCCCAAATAACATGCAATGTATCTCATCCTCAGGCTTTTCTTTAAGTAATGCCGAAAGGCAAAGTCTTTTCTTTTCTTTTCTAGTTGTCAGTGTGATGGTCTTGTCTAACCTGCTCATGTGTCCTCTGCAGCGCTTCTGTGCAAAACCCGCCACACCACCATCCCTTCACCACCCCACATCCCAGCCTTCTTCTTCATCCCAGCCACAGGAATCTGGCCCAGGCATCAGCGCCAGGCAAGGAGGAAGAGGAGCGCCAGGGGCCGTTGAGGAGCTGAGGGCATTCTGCAGACAAGCCCTGTACGAGTGCATCACAGAGGAGAAGCCGGGAAGCTTGCCGAGTTACCTGCTGCTGTTTGGGCTAATGCAGGGCATCCTGGGGGCTGACAATGGCTCAGGTGTGTACCCCCACAGCTGTGCACGCACTCATGGACATACCATGCAGTATTGGGTCAGGTGTGTATCCTCACAGCTTAGCACGTACTTATGGGCATACCATACTGAGTTTACAAGGCTCTCCTTCTGCCTGTCTGTCTGCCTGTCATGCAGTGTGGCGTGACTGTTCTGGCTGCATGGTGCAGGCAAGCACAAGGTGAAGGGCCTCACAGCAGGGCTGCCCCCAACAACTGCCCTGTGGAACCTCAAACTGGCTCTGGCTTACTACAGCAGCAGCCTAGGGAACCTGTCTGCTGATATTGCCTCCCGCTCTTCTTCAGGTAGCCTGCCTGCAAGTGACAACCCTTGTTTTGGTCATGTCAATTGTATCTGTAAAAGGACTAAGATGTCGCCCAAGAACAGAACAGCAAAAACAATCATACTTGCGTGTGATGCCGACATATCTGTGAAATATTTGCTGCCTTGATCAGTAAGCTACCTGGCACCAGCTGCAGCTTAGAACAAAATTCAGGCTCAAATGCCAGCTCTGCAGAGAGTCGCAGAGCAATGCTTGCATGCTGGCAAGCCCTGGTGTGTGTTGTCATCACCACCTGCAACCTGAATCTGGAGGAAGTGACATCTATTTAGCCAACTGGTGTCTCTAGACTTGTTGAAAGGACCACATGCACACTTGGTTGGTTGATGCTACTGCAGGTGAAGAAGAATGGCAGCCCTTGCTCAGACCCAGCTTCCTTGAGGCTCTATGGCAGAAGCTGGCAGATCTGTGGCTGGAGCTAGGGTTCCAGCCCCAGGAGGGGTCCACCCACCCTGGCACAGCTCTGTTGCAGTATGCGCAAAACGGCTTCTATGCCCAACAGCCTCTCACAAACTCAGGTCAGCACTCTGATCCAACACCTGGCTTGTGCTTCTCGCTATCATTGACATACTTTGGAGTGGTGGCATGACGGCAATGACTTTGCGCTTTGCAACTACTGCAGTGGAGAGTGAGCATGCACCAAAGCTCGCTGCTGCAGCAAGGTATGCAGTCTAAGCAACATGGGCAAAGCCTGTCCTTGCACTGCATTGTGACTTTGCAGTGTACCAACAATGTGGCAACATGATAGTAACAAGCTGCTGGTCAATGTCTGCCATATTCTTGTCTGCATCACGGACTCAAGCCGGCACATGATGCGGTTGCTGAAGGGTTGGAACGTGGCCGTAGTGATTGTCCCCTTGCAAAATTCATGGCATTGCTCAAAAGGTTGTTGTTTATAGTGCATAGGAGGTGCTGAAGCGCTTTCTGTGTTGTGTGCAGCTGGTGGGATGTCCGGTGACAGCGCATACACTCAGGAAATGTTTGGCAGCTTTTTGTCGTTGCATGACATGCCACCAGCACACCAAATGTCCGACGCTCTCAGGCAAGCGAGCAAAGCTGTAGCAAGTCTCAGGCAGGCTGGTCCTCAAGTGGAACCACGCAGTGATGCCGTGATACCCTTGCTTCATATGTTGCTCCCAGATGCAACGTTGCCTACTGTTTCAATGCTTGCCAACCTTGTTTGACAGCAAAGCAGATGGCGGCTACAGCCTGATCTGGTTTTTGGTGTGCTCTCAGCTGTGTTGTCTTGTCTTGTAACTGTTCATGCTGTTTGGCCACTGTGTGTGTCCACAAACACAGCATGGATGAAGTGTAGGCACTGGCAGATGGTTGCAAAAATGACAAATGTAGAATAAATCGTCTTGCCCTTAATGTGCTCAAGTAAATCTTTGCGTCTCCATACACATTTGATATGTTGTATCCATGTAGCACAAGTCAGTATTTCGGTCACACTGGAAGTTCACATACATTGCAGTGCATGTCATAGGGTTGTCCCCCTTGATAGACTGGATGCCAGATACAAGTCATACGTCGACTTTCGTTGGCATTGCATGCCTACGTTGTCATTGACAAGGTTTTAGAGGTACACACACGTACAACACAAAGTTCAATTACAGCGCTTGAAGTGCCTATGACAAGCATTGCCATGTTTACAAGACGCTAAGCCAACACAGTCTCTTCGACACAGCTGTATTGCTTTGGGATATGCAAAGAATATCAACAAACAAAACAAGCAGCTCACATGAAATGACAGGATTGGGTAGCCGCCTGAAAGGAATGTCCAGCCCGACAGCCATAGAGTACATTTTGCTCCAGTGCTCCTCAGCAAAAGCACTACAAGAGCACGGTGCATCAAAACCCAAAGTTTGCACAGGCACTTCAGTTAATGAATTGGTCATATGGCCAGTGATTCAGTACTCCATGACCTGTCGTCACCTCCAGCATCAGAATGACAACAATGGCTAACATTGCAATACGACCATTCCATGTCTCGGCTGATTTGGTCCACCCCCACTTCCAAGGCACAACTGGCGGAGGCAGAACTCGCCTGTCCCTATCATAAGTTTCCAGCAAGGACTGCACATCCCCTGCAGTGACAATGAGCAAACAATCAGCACTGCAGCTGAGCCTGGAGCAGTCATGCAAAACTTGAGTTTCAAAGTCGCATCAAACATGGAAGCAATGGCTAGACTTGTCTTGGCAGCAAAGGGTTGCAAGCTGATGCACATGAACAAAACACGCATGCCAATGCACGGTCCCGCACAGCTTGTGCTGGTAACACCTCTCTCAGCACATCACTTCATCACAACAAATCCGGAAGCCCTTAAATACTGTGATGACAGACCAATGCAATGCAGAAGGACAACACATTTAGTCTTATTAGCCTGATTGGAGGACAAGTTTGACTGCAATGGTGGTATGCTCAGCGCTTTGAGCGTCATATTTGCTGTCACTCGCACAAGTCAAGTCCATTGAGTGGGGCCTTGAGCAGAACCAGTGTATGCTTGATCGTCCCAGCTGTCTTTGAGGAGGGTCATATTGAGTGAATGGATGGATGGATGGATGGATGGATGGATGGATGAATGGATGGAGGGTCATACCAAATGAACGAAAGAATGCGTGCATGAATGCATGGATGAATGAATGGATGAATGGAGGATGAAAGAGAATGAATGAATGCATGCATGAATAAAATGAATGAATGGAGGGTCACACCTAGCGGTATCATGGCATCGCTGGGGTTGCTGCCAGCCATCAGACCCACGTAGGGCAGGGCCTCCAGAACAGCCTCAGCCAAGTCATCGATGAAGACTGGGTTGGTGTTCAAGGCAGGAACACGTCCCCAGTTCTGGATGCCACTCTCATGAGCCAGCTCTCTGTACTCCATGTCAATCTCCTCCAATGTCTCTATGTGCTCACTGACAAAGCTGACAGGCACGGCCAGCAGACTCTTGACGCCATTTGCACCAAGCTCTCTGCAGCAAAGGGGCACACTTGTGTTTTCTTCGTTTGGTGGAGGGGAACGAAGGACATGCAACGACACAAGTGCTAGGTTGCACAACCTCGAGGGATGTGGAGTCTTGTCTAATAAATCAGGCAAAAGCAAGCTTTCCTCTCAACATCACCGTGCAAATGACATGAGTTGCACACTTCATTCAGCAGCGTGACACCTGTGTCCAGCATGAAATATGCCAGCAGATGCCCAACACACAAGGGATGACATGAACAAACAATGGTGAGCTATACAAGTCGATCGAACAGCACAGAACGACCTTGACAGGACAAGCTTCCCATCATCTGCTAGATCACCTGCTTGTTGCAAGGCGCTGTCACGGTCTCCTCCATCCCAAACATCTATTTAGTTCAAAAACGTCATTCCTACACTGAAAGTCTTACCTCAGAAACGCCTGGGTACAGTATAAACGCGTTTCTACATTGTGGAAATGCTGTAGGTCTTGAGCATACCTGATGGTTACATCAGTGTATGGCTGCAGCCACTGCACAGGACCCACACGTGACTGGTAGGCCAGAGTATGGTGGTTGCTGATGCGGCGGCGCTGCAGCTCCTGCATGATGAGGCTGATGCACTGCTCCATCTCCTCCTTGTAAGGGTCTCCAGCCTCCTCCACATAGGACACTGGCACACCATGTGCACTGAAGAAGATCTCAACAGAATCCTGCGACGTGAGTGCAGCTTGTGAATGGAGCACGCTTGTGTATGGAGCACTTTAGGTAATGAGTATGTAGTGAATTGGCTTTGCTGCTGATGTTTGCAGCCTGTGGTGCAAAAGAGTCAACAGGGTCATTGACTGTCATTGCGGAGCAGTGCATGTTTACTTTTGGGCATTGCAGGGCAGCGCATGTCTCCTTTGGGAGCTCCATAAGGGATCACAATTCCACAGCAGCTAACATGCAGCTGTACTGCAATGTGGTGCTTCTGGGTTGTGACAGATGCACAAGCACTGACATACAACAGGTGAGATACAGCAGCTTATTTAATGATAATCTAGTTATACAATAATTTAACGCTTTTCAACTCATGATGAGCTAGGTATATGCAGGACCAGTCTCACGCAGCAGCTTGAGAGGGGACAGCTGCCAAGGACAGAGGTAAGAAGAGCAGCCACCCTGGCTTGCAAGCACAGATGTGTGTGGTGCGCAACCACACAAGCTGGTGGGACTTCTGACTGTTTTTTTTACCATCACTTTGCAGGCGTGCCAGCAGAGCATCAGCTGTTGACCTGTTGTGGTAGGCAGCTTGAAACAGGGCTTGTTGCTTCACAGGTACAGTACGAAGGCACAGTCAGCTTGATATACAGGATGCATGGTGGTCAGCAGACTAGCACTGTATGAGAAGAAGAACACACCTGTTCCTGGAACTGCTGCAGTGACTGCTGGATGAGGTCAGCCATTGCGGTGACGTAACCCCGGCGCTGGTACCAGGATGCGATGACTGTGTGTGGGAGCTGCTGCAGCTTTGGGTCATTCTTGAAGCTCTGCACTCCAATGCAGGCTGCTATGTCAGAAATGGCATAGCCAGATGATGCGTATGAAATAGTCAGTCTGGGATACTCAAGGGGTTTAAGCATCTGGACTTCATGCTCAGCTCGATGCACAAGATGTAAGCTTGGATCCTGTTTCCCTTGAGCATGACCAAAGACATGTATCAACTTCAGTGATGTTTGCCCCACAACAAGGCATGCATTCATGTCTAAAGGCCAATGAATGTCTACACAGACTAGTTGTGTTTGGCCCTGCAGAGTCACATTATGCTGTCTTGACTTGTTCAAGCACAGGCACATGGCTGTTCTCATAAAGCTCACCTCTTCAAGTAATCGCAGACTGGAGCCGCTAGTTGAAATTGAAAACTGAGGATACAGAGGAAGCACAACCAGCCGTGTGACATTATCTTCCTTGATCTTCTCCAGAGCTTCCTCTGTGAATGGGTACCAATACCGCATGGCAACGTAGACATCAGCATTCTGGCCTTTGCGCTTCAAAGCATCTGAAAGAGCTGCTGCCTGTTCATCTGTGATTCTGCGCAAGGGGGACCCTCCGCCGATTGCTTTGTAGCCTTCTGAGCTTTTGGGGGCTCTCAGCTTGGAGAGCGTGTATGCAAGCAATGGCTGAAGAAACTTGGCTGCAGGTCACCAAAACTGCTTTAGCCAGGAGCTTAGCACATCAGTAGCAGCATGAGCCTTTAAGGAACAATGCAGCTGAAGTGCTGCAACAATTAGCTGAATGACAGATGTGCACGTGAGGAGAGATAAGAGCAAAAGGGGTAAGCACCACTGCTGTTGCATACCTTGACCAGGCAGACGGATGATGTCTGGATCATTGAACAGATTGAACAAGAAATGCTCTACATCATCCAACGTTTCTGGGCCTCCTAAGTTTAGCAGCAAAACGCCAACTTTATCTGCTGTGCCAGCAGGCTGCTGGATGTTGAGCTCAGGCAAGCTGGTCTGAGGGCCTCTGGTCAAGGTTGCAGAGTTTGCTACAAGTCTGGAAGCTGCTGCGGTGTGTTGCTGGCTGAGTCTGATAAGGGCAGAGGAGGGACTGCTGCTTCTTTGATGCTGAGTTCTGCAGCATCCAAAGGCATGAGCTGCTGCCTTGCGTTCTACGTGACAAGAAACTTTGGCGAAAAGCAACACAAGGAACAGACCTGTTGTGGTGAGAGTGGTGGTGTGCTGATCTTGTTGGCAAAGTGTAGCTACAACTAGGTGCGTACGAGCTAGAATGC
>JAABUK010004936.1_pt1 | contig 21270 bp, 30 predicted proteins | sample 5559141 | NCBI WGS metagenome assembly JAABUK01 (sample SAMN10711869, study PRJNA513367) | rock metagenome | isolation source: Antarctica rocks | place: Antarctica: Victoria Land, Pudding Butte nord | collected 2016-01-03
TCATATTTGGAGCAACATTGTTTGCAAGGGATCGCTTGTCATGAGCCGTTGGCCTGGTGCACAGTTTTATGGAAGCATGAGTTGAGGGAGGAATTGTGGCGCTAGCAGAAGCCTGCGGAGGCAGCTTGGCACCTGTTCCTGAAGCATGCTGGATGCTGGTCATGCTAGGTGTTTGGACTCTGCTGGGTACTGGCTTCCTCATACCAAAGTCCGAAATGCAGTACTGCGGCGTCGCATCCTGGATACTGTCTTGACTTGCAGACTTGGAACACTGCTGTGCACTGCTGTGGCTGACCACACTCTGTGCAGAAGAAGACACCACAGGATGAACGGCGGCATGGGAAGTCTTCCCTTTTGCTGTAGCAGGGTAGGTGTCTGAAGCATGCTGCCTGGACATGCTGGAGGCGCTGACTGGACTGGGTCTTTGCCAGCCGCAAGAAAAGTCCCCCAAACTCCACTGAGGGGGCACAGCATGGATGTCAGCCTGGCCAGTGGGCTGCTGGAGGGTGGCCTTGACAGATGTGGGGGAGGGGGTGCCCGGGCTTGAGGGCTGCTCCCTACACATGCCATGCATTGTTGTTCAGAGGAGTTGACATTGCATGAGTGTCATGTGCCCAAAACCTTGATCACTGTGTAAGTCTGAGCATCATTGCAAAGTTGTAACATGTGGGTTTGAGGCCTCCAGGCTGTTGTGCTGGTAAAGAACTGCTGATGCCATACAGCTTGCAGGACCACACATATAAGCAAAAGGATGTTCTTGCCATTGCACACTATTGTCTGGGAAGCCAGGCAACTGTGAAGCAAATCAATGTGCTTATTTAGCTACAACGCTAAAATTTGCAACAACTCATAAGAACATCACCATTCACCAAACATACAGTGCTAGAGCAGCTACCATCTGGTCAATGCATTGAAGTAGCAAGGCCCAGTGAGAAAGTGGCTGACAAAGCAGCAGCCATCAAATAATGCAGAGCTAGGTTTCTCACCCTTTTCTGCCCTTGCTGTTCTGTGCAGCATGGCCCTTCTCAGAAATGCCCTTGACCTTGGCAATGGTTGGCACAGCCTCCATGACACACACTGAAGCAGCACCTGGGCAAGCATAAGAAACACAGTCAACAACATATAGTCTGACACCAGGGCAGATTGCAACAGCCTCAGATGCAGCGACCTTACCATGAGAATGTCCTGAGACAGCCCTTCCAGCTGTCAATGTCTCGCCAGGGCAGATGGGTGCAGCCCTTGGTGCTGCTGGCCTGCCATACTTGGCGCTGCAGGTGGTGGTGGGTACAACACTCTTCATCTGCTGCTGCTCCCAGGTCCTTCTGGGCCTCACAACATCATCCTGCACATGGGCAAGCATAATTAGTCAGTCAATCAATCACTGTGACTTCCTGTATTTGAGACTCATCACAGGAGGCAACAGACAATATTTGGGATAACAACATACACTAAGCACTGAATGTTCAGCGTGCATTATAGCTGCAATGATCTACCTGTTGCCTTGTACAGTCAGAAGGAGGAGCACGCAAATGACAGTGCACATAGCTGCAGCAGGTCACAGTGCATACCCAACTACTTGTTTCTCCCCCCGCTCAATTGCTTCTGATCCTGCTTGGTGAGATTATCTGTTTGTCAAGCATTGGAGTGGTATGCAAAGACATGGAATGAGAGGTTGTAAAGGTCCACAACCCTTGATGTGCTTTACTCAAGGTATTGACACCAACATGCCAAGGTCTTGTGTCTTACCATAATCCAGCGGCATACCAACGCATCCATTTGGCCGTTCATGCACCAGTGCTCAATTCGGTCGTGGTAGTGCCTCAGGTACAAGCGCCCTTGCACTCCACTGGGCTGTCCGGTGATGACATGCAGATTGTGCTCCATCACAGGCTCTGTGATGTGCAGTAGATAGGCTGCAGCCTCAACGCGCAAGTCTGAGGGGTGACGTAACAAGTCCTGGAGGCAGGCGTGCAGAATACGCTCCGTGAAAACGTTGCAGATGAACAGCTGTCCAATGAAGTCCATCATGCCAGACATCTTTGCCGCCACCTGCACATAAAATCCCGCTATCGCAAACTCAGAGCGGCGTTTGAGTTGCCATTACAAACTGGCGTCGCTCAAGGAAGTACACAAATCGACACAACGCATTTGTGTGCACAGCAGAAGGAATGGCATGTGTACACCATGAAGATCAGAAGTTCCTCAACAGCAGTATGAGCTGCTGACTTGGCATGCTGGAAGGCATGACAAGGAGCAGTCACATGGCAGTGCATCGTGAGTCTTTGCCAACAAGAGTGGCTCGTACCTCTCCAGGCGACACCAGGCTGTCAGCAATGCTGTCTGACTTCAGCAATGTCTGAAAAGCGTGTGAAGTCGCATCAAAGAAAGCCCACCTGCAAAATGACAAGCTTGGCGTCTGTTGGCCACATGGAAACACAGGTGCGAGTTGTGTGTAAATGCGCAGAATGCAAGTCTCCCCTTTTGGGGCAAGAACAGCCAGTGGCAGGTCAACAGTGCAGTTAGATGGGAGTACGGGAGCATGATCATTATGACAAGTACAACATTGTGCCATGTGACCCATGGAGGTGATTTGTATTCCGTCACTTGCGTGATGGCTGGTATGTCAGGAAGGTTTTCTGGAAGACAGCTTACCTCAAACGCCACATAACGTCAGGTTGTAGACTGTACATTATCCTGACAACCATCTCAGAGAAACTCTGAATGATGTCTGGGCTGTGCAGTCCCTTCATCACCACCTGCATCATGATAGTATGCTCTGTCAAATGGACAACCAGCATACGCACAAGCACATGGTATGCAACACAACAGTCAGGTTGTGCTTCAGGCATGTTGGTGCATGAAGCCGCCATGCGATTGCGCATCTAGCTCTTTGCAAAACACGCCAAACATGTATTATACTGTGTGGCAAAGTGCATGAGGTATAGTTTGCACAGAAGCGTACCATGTTGGCTAGCTCTGAGAGCTCTTCATCAGTACTCTGGCCCACAGACAAAATCTCGTCTGCTACTTGGATCCAGTTGCCATTTGTCAGCCTAGTAAGGGCTTGCTGTGCCACAGAAAAGGGAGTCCTGACAGTGCTGCCCTCTACATTGTCACTTCTGGACATACCACGCTCAACACCATCGTCTACTGTGCTGCTCTTAGGCATCTTAAGCGCGTCTCTGGCCCTGTTGTAGGCCATCTGTATCAAGGTTTGGAGCTGACAGAAGTGAGCGGCGGTGGAGACACAGAATCGTCAGCACCCACGGCTGAAGTTGCCTGCATCAGCCAGGCGGTCAGTGCAATCAGCAGCAGCAGGAGGCGCAGTCTCGGGCTGCGCCAGCTAGCTAAGTGCTGAAGTTGTGCTTGCGTCGAACATGCACCAACAAGTCTACCATGCGGGGTTGTGATACAAAGCTTGCGACCTCTGAAGCTAGCGCAGGCTGTAACTTATGGAAGAAGAGAAAATGGTTTGAGAAGACTGTCACCCCGCACACAGCAACAAAAGATACAGAAATCAATCTGACAGGCTGTCAAGGCATCTGTGAGCACATGTAGACAGCCGTATCCAAGCTTCGGTGTTTCATAATGGGTCTGACCTTATTTGTTGATGAGTACGCGGGGTTGTTGAACCGAAGCAGATGCAACGGCACAAGGATCTCAGCAAGCTCTCGATGGCAACATTACATCTGCGCAACACATTGCCGACTGTCCGAGCTTCTCCGAGTGGCGCACGCCATCGAGAGAGGCCAACAGGCGTAGTGCATATATGGGGATGAAATCTAAATCACTGTGCAACTACAATAAGCGTGCTGGGCCAGATGCAAACCTTCAGGAGGCTATCTCCTTCATGACATCAGCAAGTTGTTGTTGAGCTGGCACGAAGCATCCCATCTCAAGATGCTGGCCTGGCAGCAAGACGATGAGTAATTCAGCCACTCTGCTGCATGCTTCCATATGGAAGCAGACCATGCATGTGCAGACCATTGAAATATTCAGGACAACGCCCTGTACATGTGCATGCATTGTACATGGCAGGTACTACATGCGTGCACATGCAGTCTTCATGCTCAGCAATCTTTGTCAAGAGTCAGCAAAACAAAAGTCTAATTTACTGATGTGGTGCATGGTCATACTTCTTGATCTTTCAATACCACTTGCTGTGTTGACCTACCTGCGCAGCAGTAGTGTCAGCGCAATATTGAGGGCAACCGATGATCCAAGTTACGCACTACGAGACATGCAGACGATCAGGGTGACGGTCAGCAGCCCATCAGTCTATCATGAGCACTTTGCGTAAACGAGGGTGATGTGGTGCGACCATTGATCTGCACTTGTGAACATTTTAAGCGCAGTGCGATATGGACTTCCGCAACTGGATCTTAGATACGTTTACCCCTGTCGTTATGGTTGTTCCGTCTCCTGAAGCGGAAGCGCTGGTGGCGCAAAACAACGGTCTAACGATCGTGGACATGTTGCGCCCGTATGGTTACTTTCACCACTTGAGCGGTGGGTGCATATCTTTCCATGTTCCAAATGCACCACGCTCACTTGCGCGGAGAAACTGGCCTGCAGTGGTTGCTGAGCGCATATGTTGGTGCTTGTCTTGCAGTCCCTGTGCGGACTGTAGGGGAGCAGTCCTACCGCATCAAAGAGCTCAAGCTCCGCTTCTACAACTGTCAAAATATGTTTGCCCCCAAAGACGAGGTACTTTCATCTGCTGCATCTTTGGAAACAATCATCATTAGGCAATTGCGCTCAGCGCACAATGAACATTGTTTGCACAGGATGCAAATGCATACCTGGATAAGGTGTTGACAGAGGCAGCAACAACCGTATCAGCAGACAGTGCTCCTGATGTTCCAACTGATCTTACCAAAGGTGTGAAAGGACACCAACTGCAGCTTTTGCAGCCCTGTCACTGCACGTAGTCAACACAGACTCTGCATGGATGCAGGGCAGCTGAATTTGCAGGCACCTTGGTTTGAGGCTTACAAGCGGGAGTTCCTGCGGACCATGGCCTTTGCAGACCATGAAACCTTTGACTATCCAGTCGCATGTGGGCATCTTGCACGCGCTGAGATTTTGCATGCTAGATGTCTTCTGCACAATCCCAGTCACCCTCCCAAATCTGGTCCAGATTTGAGAGGCACTCACGATGTGGCATTGGAATGTCAAAGCATGTTGTTTGGCACCCCAAGCAAGCCGGCACCTGAAAGCAAGCAGTGCAGCACATTTTGCATGACCAAAGCCTTGCAGGCTGTGTGAACTGGCTGTCTGCATATGCAGGTTTGCTGGTGATGCATGCACATGCAGCAGACCCACTGCAAGCATATGGAGACCTGTTTAGAACAGCCCCTCTGCCTCCGTTGATGCGGCAGGGCATCATGGAACCAAACATCTTGAAACACTATCTGCTGTTGCACGATGATGCTGCTGGCTTGCCTGGAGGCTTCACCAAGTAAGCCCGAAGTGACAGTGAAGGGACCAGAATAGTCCATACTTTTGTACTGACTCGATCTCATACTCCGTCACATCTCTGCGTCTTAAGCAAAATGGGTTGTCAGCTGCAAAGACACATTGGCACCTTGGCGCCTTCACTGCTGGTTGGCCTGCTGCGAAGTCATGTCACCCAACATTGCGTTGGTAGGCATGCAGCCATGCATCTTTGCAACGTGCGCAGCAACAACATGCATCCCTGGACCATGCATCATCACAGGCTCAATCATCAAAGCATTGGCAGGTCTTGGTTGTGATATCCCTGAGCATGATTTACCCAGCACTGTCACCTGCATCATGATTGCACTCCTAGGCATTGCCCCACCAAGCAGAACTGAGTGATGCAGGCTGAGGCAGTCATGCTGTGGACCTTGTGTGTCTCTGCACACACAGCATTGCCCCTTGCCTTGACGCTCTCTGCTGCTCAGGCCCTTTTGTGCTGCATGGATTGTTGCAACAGCCAGGCACCCAACTGTCCCTTCTCCACAACAGGTCAGAGGAGAAACTGAGGCAGATGCAGGCTAGCCTAGGCTCAACCAATTGTCACCTGCTCAGAATAAACACCGGCAAAGCAGAGAGCAACAGCAACATAGGCTATGAAGGTCTGTGGAGGGCGCACATCAGAGGTACCCTGCCAGGGGGTGGAGCAGGGGAGCCCCAGGGCCGCCCCCCTGTGCCGCCCCAGGGGTACGGGGCCGGCCTGTCTACCAATGACATGGAAGGCGTGGCCAGGTTTCTGGAGGAGTTTGCTGTCAGGGTGCTGCTGCCTCATCTGGAAGTACAAGTCAGGAGTCTAAATCATCAGGTGGGTCTGCTGGCCATGGCCCATGCTTGTCATGCAATGGAATTTGACCTAGCAACTTTTGGTGAGCTAGGTCACAAAAGTTGCTAGGTCAAGACAGATTGGTGTCAGTTTTGTGCATGCAGTGCTCAGTAACCAGGCTCCTCGGCCAATCTCATGCAATGGGGAGTCACACAGGGTTGCCAGCATAGGCCATCCACTCAACACTTGGTCACACAGACAGCGTGCTGAAGTAGCGCATGACAGATCAGCTTGGCCGCCAGCATCCTAACGACGCTCAGAAACAATAACAAAGTACATGCTTGTGTGCAATCAACATATGTATACATACACAATACATCATAGACATCAACATATTCAAAAGTGTAATGTCTACACTTTCAAGACAGCCTGCAATGGATTGTACAGGTGACAGTGAGCAGAAGGGGTCTGCGCAATCAGCTGAAAACATTCCTCTTCAGGAGCAAGAGCAATGCATCCTCTGAGACCCCCCGGGCGGGGGCGGCCGCTGCAGGGGGGTCCTCCCAGTACGGGGCTGCCACCACGGAGGGTCAGATGCGCCAGCTGGCAGACCTGGCATTTGTCATGCAAGATTATGAGACTGCGCAGTCCACGCTGAAGCTGCTGGCCAGTGACTACAAGACTGACAAGGCTTGGAAGCATCTTGCTGGAGTGCAGGTGGGACTCTGCTTTGGCATTTTTTATCACAAACAAACTCCAAACTTAGACTGAAGCACAGGGTTATTTATGAGCTCTTGCTCATGCCTGAAAATGCAGACACTGGTCTTTCAGAGCTGATCTTGTCGCTTGCAGCGACATGATAGAGCCTATACATCTGCAAAATTATAAAGTCAGAATGGTTTGTGAGCTTGCAATATAACTCGGATGTAGGTTTTGTCCCATAGCATAGCATTACCAAAAGATTAGGTAACACAGCTGCAGTGCAGCAAACCTATAGTGCAGGCAAACTTGCGAGTGCAGGATACACAGACAGCAGCACTGGGCAAACTGATGTGCTGTTGGAACAGAAGCCTGCTCAAAGTATGCTGACTAGGACAGCAGTGACCCATCCAAGACATCTGTCTGGCATTAGATCCCCTGTTTTCAGATGACATCAGATCTCACAGCTCAGGCACTGATCCAGGATCATCTGCAGCTATGACTCCACACAGTGCTGTATGTGAAGCTCAGCAGTGTGGGGACATAATGTCAGGGGTTATGTCATGCAGAGCTGACATAAGCTTACCTAAGCTGGCATGACTGCATAGCATAATGTCTCTCTGTGGGAAGCTGAACTGGACTGGGCTGCCTGGTTAAGCTGGCACCACTGCATAGCCTGCCTCTGTGGGGGTTTCAGGTGGCATGATTGCATACCAGATCTGCCTGATTGGCTTAAGCTGGCATCACTGCATAGTCACTGACTGTGATATGTTCAGGTGGCATGAGTGCATAGCAGATCTGCCTGATTTGCTTAAGGTGGCATCACTGCCTAGTCACTGACTGTGACATGTTCAGTTGGCATCACTGCATGGCACTTCTGGTTGAGTTGCCTTAAGGTGGCATCACTTTCTAACTACACACAGTCACCAGCTATGGGATGTTTTAGTTGGCATGATTGCATACCAGATCTGCCTGATTTGCTTAAGCTGGCATCACTGCATAGTCACTGACTGTGATGTGTTCAGGTGGCATCACTGCATAGCAGATCTGTCTTGAGTGGCCTTAAGGTGGCATCACTTGCTGACTACACACAGTCACCAGCTATGGGATGTTTTAGTTGGCATGACTGCATAGCAGATCTATCTGAGATGCGGGAATCACCATAGGTCAAAGCTTAGGCTTGCATGGCACCATTGCTGCTGTGTTGGCAATCATTACACACACACCCATCTGTCAGGCACTGCACCAGGGGATTGGGTCTGGGCCTGGGGTCTGGGTTTGACTTTGGGTCTGAACTGAATTTGGGTCTGAGTCTGAGTTTGATGGGCAGAGATATGTGTCTGTGACTCTATCAGGCCTAAGGCCAGGGCACTGTGTTCAGCAAGTGTCTCCTTGTGTGTGCGTAGCAATTGATTACAGTCATTTGGGTGGCTTTAGGCTGCGATGTGCAGACTTCACCAGCTCTCATTGACCACCTGGCAGAAGCGCACTGACAGACAGACAGACACAGCATCAGTGTACCAAGCTGCTTGCTGTGCTAGTACTCGATCTGCCCATTGAACTCCAAAACACCTGCTCAGTGCACGAGTCCTCAGATAAGCAGTCCATTCCAGCTCTCCTGCGACATGCTTCCCAAGGCAACATGTTAAGCCACGCACTCACTGCACTACACAACAAACCTCTGCAGAAAATCTGGTCTTACAGACTTGGGATGTTGCATGAGCCCTTCGTGAAGGCAGAAACGCAGAACGATCAAGAAGCAATCAACCATGTGTGTCCTTGGTGCAGGAGATGCTGGCTCTGAGCAGCTTCATGACAGGTGGCGCAATGGGAGACGTCACATCCCTCTTCAGAGAGGCCTTCTACCGCTACAACTCCGTAAACCCCCTGCAGCCCAAGGCGTGTGTGCGTCTGGCCACCCGCAGCATGCTGCTGTTGGCAGAGTACAGCAAGCAGCATGGTCTGTTTTCAGAAGCTCACGCTGCTCTCATGAAGGCACAGAGTCAGGTCAGTCACGCTTGACAGGCTTGCGCCTGGATGTTGCACCTTTGTGCGCGTATTCAGACTTGATGGCTGATAGGCATTTTGCATGGTTGTCAGGCTTGCGCCTGGGTGCTTTATCTTTGTGCACGCGTCCAGACTTGATGGCTGATGCACACTTTGCATAATCGTCAGGCTTACGTCCGGGCTGTGTACCTTTGCTTATGCACTCAGACTTGATGGCTGATAGGCACTTTGCATGATTGTCAGGCTTGCATCTGGGTTCTGCACTTTTGCTGCCACACACAGACTTGCCAGCTGAGAGATACCTTGCGCGAGATCTTTTCTGTGCTATTATTCCATTGCAGCAGCTCCAACTGGGTTTGCTTGCAGTGCATGCATTGTGTATTGTCAGCTTGGTCGTATTCTTACCAGTTGCTGATGTGCACTTTGTGTTGATGGCTTTGCATCATACAGGTTACAAATGATACAAGATGTGTATGTCTCCTTGCACTGACACCATCTTAGCGTGCTCTAAGCAGCCTTTGTGCATGTCGTAGTTACATGATGTGCACCGTGTAACAACAACCATGTAACCAGTTTGTAACAACACACACATGTGACATCAAGTATTGGATGGTGTGCACCACGTTACAACAAACACATAGTCTTCTAATGCAGCAAGCAGGGCTGCCGATGTGTGCCAGCCCTGCCCCATTGTTGTACCTCCTTTGTGTATACGCAATCTGCTACTGCTCAACAAACCAGAACCTCAAGAATCATTTCTTCAAACACAAAACCCACGTTTCTTATCAAAAACGCTTTTACCTTGTTTTTGTGTGTGCATCTGCAGGAGTCTGACAGCGTTAGGGCAGGTCTGCTGATGGAGCAGGCAGCGCTGTTCCTGCTCCAGATTCCCCCGCCGGGCCTGCGCAAGTTTGCCTTCACAATGGTGCTGGCCGGCCTGAAGTACTTCCAGCATGCCCAGCGCAGCCTGGGCATCCGCTGCTACTTGTAAGCTCCTGTCATATTCTCCCTGGTCATCAAAACATTGAACATATCCACAGCATGCATTGTGCCACATCAATGGTGATTCATTGTAAGTTGCTGTCAAGCACTGTCCAATGTGGTTCTATCTTTGTTCATATCAACCAGTGTAACTTTGTTTGCGTTTCAGTGTACTTTGGGTTGTGGGTGTGTTCTTTGTTGGCCTGCAATGCAAGAGGTGCAGGCAGGTGTTGAGTCTGTACAAGGGCTGCTCTTTGTTGCCCTGCAATGTAACGGATGCATGTTGTGCAAGGAGGCGTTGAGCATGTGCAAAGGCTATGATTTGCTGGCCTGCAATGTAAGAGGTGCAGGCAAGTGTTGAGCATGTACATGGGCTATGTGTTAACCTGCAATGTGTGAGACAGCAGCATATTGTGCAGGCAGGCTCTGAGTGTGTACAAGGGCCGGTCATGGCAGTTCATCGAGGAGCATATCCATGACAACCTGGGGCGCACATTCAAGGAGATGGGAGACCTGCAGTCTGCAGTACATCATTTCATGGCCGTTCTGCCCTGCCCTCAGGCCACAACAGCCCTACAGGGCCGGTACCTGCAGCAGTTCCTTGATGCTGTGCATCAGTTAGGAGCTGCAGAGGTGAACACTGCTGTCCTGGTTGCATCAGTCGGGCAAGTGAGTGTGTGTGTTTGCATGCCGTTCAAGCATCTACGCTGCATCAAGGATGTGTTCAACTGCACCAAAGGCGTTGTGGTACCAGCTATGCACCTGATGTTCATGCACTTTTCAAACTGGTGATGACTTGATGCAAAGCTTGATGAATTAGATTTTTCAAGCTGCAGCACAGCAAAGCATGGCAAAGCATGAGTACTGGCAGAGTGCGGCGGCACAGGATCTTCAGAACATAGACAAACATGTCCTTAACACAACAATGCATGCAGGACTGTATGCTGATTATAGCTGTTGCACTGTGACATTGAGGAAATGAAGAAACTTGCCCAAGCTTTGTATCATTGTGATCTGTAAGCACTTGTCGCTGGACTGCATCATCTTTGCACAAGTGCCCAGATCAAGTCTGAGGTCTTAGGTTCACCCATGTAAGAGCAGACATCTGAGAGAACAACAGTGTGTGTTGCACAGGGCAAGGCCTTGGTACTTGAGTTGCCACTACCAGTTGTGGATGTGGCTCATGCCCATGCTGTCTTTGATGACCAGTTCTCCCATGCCAATGCAGCAGCCCTGTCCTTCCCTGAGGCCCACTGGAGGCAGCTGGAAGGGCCCTTCCTGGCAGGTGAGCCCTGCACAGCACTCCTGGGGCAAAGCAAATCCATGATGGGTGCTATGATAGGCGCATTTTCAGAGAGCAAGGCTTTTGCACACACACACTGAAGGGGGGAGTTGCACTTACTCTTGGGGCAAAGCAAGTCCTTGACGAGTGCTATGTTAGGCGCATGATCACAGAGCAGATCTTTGACACACACATACTGAAGGGGCAAGTTGAGGGTTGGAAGGGTTGGAAGGTTCATCTCACCAAAGGGCAGGTGTTGCGCAGCATGCAGGCAACACTGAGCTTTTGGAGGTACAGCACTGCAGGGCGCCGGCGAGCAGAATGAAGATGGTTATTGTATCTGCTGTGCAGTCTATTGTGCAGTCATCACGGCCAGCATGCTCACTCACCATCAATTTGGTGACTCAGCTTGTGGTTTCCTGCAAACAACACAACCAGTACGCGTGTATCCTTCCTTTCCCCTTCCCTTCCCCCCTTCCCTCCTTCCTTTCCTCCTTCCTTCCCTCCTTCCTTCCCTCCTTTCCCCCTCCTTCCAACCAACCTCCCAACCAACCTCCCTACCTCCCTGCTCTCTTCCTTCCATCATTCGCTGAGTCATCATTTGCCAAACATGCATCTGGCCATAGAGTCAGATAAATTCAACCAACATTGCTAGCTGTATGCTTGACACAGGCTCAGAGAGCAACCTGGTGTCCTGGTTAGATGGCGGCACCAAATCCAGTCTGGTGATCCAGCAGCACAACACAGCTGTGGCGGGAGAGCTGGTGGGTGTGGACGTCCAGATTAGTAATCCAATGGCAATTGGACTCAGCCTGAATCAGCTCAGAGCTGTGTATGAGCATGAGAGCGGAGTCACGGGGACTGTGAATGAATACGTCAAGGTAGCCAATGATCCAAAAGCATTCACTGATGCCAATGGTCAGTAATATCAATCATCTGCCTTTGCTTACTGACGAAAGTAGCCACACAGCACAATGAGCTGATATCCCATCAAAGAACTGTAGAACACACTGCAGTGATGGAATGGTCAACTTCCTGCCCCTGGTGCAAGCATGCAGCCCAGCCTAAATGTGTGACAAGTGTCATGCCATGTGAGTTTATCTATGGTATCACATGGCAAATCTGCACAAACAAACTGTCAAAGAGACAATTAGAAGAGAAATGCATGTCCAACAAGCATGCAAAGGCACAGACACCCAGACAGACATGATCATTCACTTGTGTAATTGTGTTTGCTGCAGGTGATGGAACAGGAGATTGTTGTGCAGCCTGGTGACAGTGACATTGTCCGTCTGAGCATCCTGCCTTTGAAGCCTGGCCTGCTCAGGATCACAGGCTTGGAGTGGGTGCTCAATGGGCAGGCCCAGGGCAAGAGGCTCTTTGCTGCAAAGGCCCCTCAGCATCGCCGCACTGGCTCCAGGTCAACTTCTGCGGCGCCATCTGTCAAGCCTTACACCAGTATTGCTGTTTTGCAACATTCACGTCGTGTACTCACTGGACGCTCTGTGAGCAGGTTTTTCCCCCCTCTGAGTCTCAGCTTTTGGGTAGTGAGACCTTTGTGCACCTCTGCACAGCAAGTGACATGCAGGAGCACTTCTCAGGAGGACTGTCATATAGATTACACCATTCCACTCCTTACCACAGGCTGCAAGAAGTATCACTGTATCATGATTTGCTTGCGACAACAACCAGTCTCTTCATGAAAGCCTGACTATACTCATCAAAGCCAACAGTGAGAAGAGAGCATGTGCCCCTGCATTAGTAGTCTGAGGTTCAGAGCAGCCAGCAGCCCCTGTGCACTAGTAATTTGAGGTCGAAAGCAGCCAACAGCCCCCTGTGCATTAGTTATTTGAGGTCAAGAGCAGCCAACAGCCCCTGTGCATCAGTAATTACATGTCAAGAGAAACCAACAGCCCCTGTGCATTAGTACTTTGAGGTCGAAAGCAGCCAACAGCCCCTTGTGCATTAGTAAATTGAGGTCGAGAGCAGCCAACAGCCCCTATGCATTAGTAATGTGAGGTCTAGAGCAGCCAATAGCTTTTGTATCTTGTGTATAAGCATACGCAGTCTTGTTGATGCAGGATGCCCAGCCAAACAAAGGTGGACAGGTCTGCCAATCAGTGCCTCTCATTCAACATCATCCCAGCAGCTCCCAAGCTTGAGGTCAGACTTCCCAAACATCCCTACACACTTTCCTCATGCACTGCTCACTGCTGCTTTGACCTACTGCACCAGTGTTGTGTGTTTTGGTGCATATGCTGATGTTCTGGTTCAGGAGCCTGTTGTCAGCACATCACATCTATACCTGTCATCAACAACAAATTGGAAAAGGAGTCATGGCAGCAGTCCAGCCAAGGCAATCACTCATGCTGCTCATCAGTGCCTGCCTGTGTCCTGCTGCTGTAAAGTCCCAAATCCTGTTCTGCTTGAGTCATGGCGGCAATTTCATTCATGCATGTACTCACACTGATCATCTGTCTGTGCCTGTGTCACACCATCGCAAGTCTTGAATAGGCCTTGTGCTGCTTCAGGTGGAAATGCACCAGAGACCTGGAACATTGCTGGAGGGTGAGCTTCACAGGTGCTGCATGGTTATGCGCAATGTTGGAGCCTCGCCTTTGCACAATGTACGAATGGTTGTCAGCCATCCTGATGTCTTCTGCCCAATGAGCAACCAGGAGCTGCAAGCTGAGCCCATGTCAGCACTATCTGGTAAGCTTTCCTTTGATGGCATCGATGCATGTGTATAACCATACAGGGTTTGTGATCATACCGTAATCTATCAGATGCAATCATCAGCAGGTCAGGTCAGATCAGATCATCGTACTCAGCAGATCAGCGTCAGAGCAGATTATCGTCAGATCAGATCAGATCATCATATTCAGATCAGATCACGATCAACAGCATGCTCGGTATACATCTTGTCTCAGTAGGGACTTGAAAGCTGTCTCGTACACGTGAAAACATGCGGACAACCCTTGTGGTGATTGCCCACTTGACTGCCAGCATTTGCTGTCAAGCGTGATGTGGTCCCACATTGCGAGATCCCCATCTCAAGGCGTGGTCAACTTGTATCCATCTCAAACAGACTTGATACTGGATCAAGTTCCTTATGCGAACAACAAGCTGATGTGTCTGCAATCCAGCATCCAAGGGTCAGAGCTGACATTGAAACTCCTTTGCAAACAAGCCACTGTGGATGCTGATGTTTAAGAGGCAGTCATGTTAACCCTCGAAAGCAGTTCTCAGTTTACTGACATTGGACCTGGGTGTTTGCAGCCTCAGACAGATCATCTGGGGAGGTGAGCACATCACAACCCACAGAGGAATCCTCTGTCACCCTGAAGGGGGGTCAGACCCTGTTCGTCTGGGGGTCCCAGTCCAATCTGGAAGGGCAGGGCACCTTGGAGTGGCCCCTGTGGCTGCATCCCAGAAGCCCTGGCATGCTCACCTTTCATTGTGTATGGTACTACGAACCAACCACTCCTGTTGAAGGCATGAAGTTCAGGTGATACACCTGCCACATATCTAGCTCAGAGTAGTGTCGGATCATGATGCTTCAACAGCATGCATGCTTTGAAATGTATGTGATTTCAGCAGATCACGCTGACCTGGCTTCACAACAAGTGTGCTTCTAGCAATTGTTTCTGCTGCTTCCATGCAAAATCCAGCGCTGAGCTGGACAATCTCACATGCCAGCTGCATACTCAAGACACACCTTGTTGTCACCTGATGCCCAGCCAAGTCACTTGTAGACAATTATGGTACTGTGATGACATTGAATATGATACTATGATGACTCAACCTTGCTGCTCTCCCCAACATCTATAACAGTATGCAAGGCTAGCCAATGCTTGACTTCGAAGATTTCAAGCCATACATTGCACTGTCATTTCTCTGTTTCTTTGTAGTACTTGAAAATGTCAACATCTTGAGTGTATTGGCATGTAGGCTGCTACGGATGACGCAAGCTGTGGAGGTTCTGCCAAGTCTTGCCATCAGCCCCACCATCACCATGTGCCCTGACAGCCTTCACCGAGATCTCCTGCATGTGGCTCTCACACACTCCCAGGTACACACAATCATGTCTCATATCCAGTTGCAGGACAAGGGTCTTACCGTTTCCCAGGTGAACAATCTTAACAGAACCGCCTAGCAGTATTGCCTTCCTGTTCCTGCTTTGTCCTGTCTGGGCAATGCTGCATTCCAAACTATGCTCAACATTTGTTTGTGTTCAACAGAAATCAGTGTGGTGTTCTCAGCAGCGCTTTTGCAGACTTGCCACTGAAGCGTCTTGTGCGCTTCTTGTATTGAGTTGAGTAAGAGTTCATGCGTGACAGCAAAGGCTGCTGCAGACATGCTATTGTCTGATTTGTGAGTGTCAGATGTGCTGTCTCATAATCTGTCACAAAGGTGTGTGCCTGCATGCTGTAGGCCTCAGCACCCCTCTCCCTACACCATCTCACTTGCACCACCCCTGCCTGGAGTCTGACTCACCTCCAGGCCTCAGCTGAGTCAACTCCTGGTCAGAGTCTTGCAGATGATGACACACCCACCACATCCGCAGTGTCATGTGACACGACGCTGCAGCCCAATGGCAGAGCATCTCTCTTCTTCTATCTTCATCCATCCCCTTCTCAAAGTCAAGCATCAGGTCAGAGTCTTTAGGATCAATGTCTTTGGGGTCAATATCTTTGGATCAATGTCTTTGGGATCAATGACTTGGGATTAATGACTTGAGGATCAATGTCTATGGAATCAACGTCTTTGGGATTAATGTCTTTGGAATCAATTCTTGGGGATCAATGTCCTGAGATCAGCGTCTTTGGGATCAATGTCTTTGGGGTCAACGTCTTTGGGATCAATGTCTTTGGGATCAATGTCTTTGGCATCAATGTCTTTGGGGCTAACATATGTAGTGTCCTTGCTGTTGGCCTTCACTCACAGCAATGTGCTTGCAAAACAGTCGACTCTGCTCTAGAGCACCCACTCAGTGGGTGACACAACTAGCACTCAACTGGTTTCGACCATCCCAGTGCTGAGGCTGAGTCCCTGCATGCTACGCATTGCTGATTTGTGGCTCACAAAATTGTATTCGACCTGTAATTTCTTGTATTCAACCTGTAATTTATGCATCACATGAGGGATTGCCCCTTCTGCATGCAGCATGCCTGGTGATGACATCACCATGATGTATGGTCCATGTCAACGCTTGACTGTGATGTAGGCATCTTTACACGCAGTCAAATGCTGCTGCTCGGGCATGTGCAAATAAAAAGCGACAGTCACGCTGCACATGTATGGGTGGCAGTCTGTGCAAGGATGCAAACAGCAGTGAGATGCTGTCTTTGGGTTCATTGGTAAGGAAAAAACAGCAGTGTTGTCTGCTGCAGGTCACTCAAGCGAGCTCAATCCTGCTTCGGCACCTATACAGCATTTTCATGCTCAGGACAATCTTACTCAGCCAGCGAGACCGCCTCCTCGGCGAGGGGCTGCTGCAGATGGCCCTGCAGCTGCCACCCCCCAGCAGGGCCCAGACCTGTTGCTGGGGTGGAGGACACAGCAGGGTCACATGGGTGTACATCATCTGTACAACTGCCATCTCAAGGTATACATCAATTGAGCATGCTACAACTGGAAGATCTATTTTGTAAAGATAGGCTCTTGGGCATGTAGAAACGTCTTTAACCTGCAATGAAAGTCCACTTGGTAAGAGTCTAGAGGCATTGTCACTGCTGCTGACTTTTTGGTGAATTGAGGGGAAATGTCATTTATACACTGGTAAGAAGTGTGAGGTGTACAGTGGCGGTTGCCTCCAGTTTGTGACTGCCCACTTTGCAGTGAAGATTCTGTTATGTGCTGCATCCATGGACCCTTCTGTTCACTGGCAATATGACAGCACAACTCGTGCAGGCCATGTACTGCAAGTGTTGCAATATTGTGCCAGAGCACTGCAGAATATGTTGCTTGCATTGCCTGGCAAAGGAGAGACTAGCAACAGCTTGCTATGGTGAGTGCAGACACAAGCGCCGGTGCGAGTGCTAGTGAGTGTGACAGCTCCAGAGCAGCATGACTTTGACACACAGCCGCTGTGTGAGCTGTCAATCAGGCTCAGTTTGCGCAACTGCTTACAAAGTCCCGCCTCCTTGGTGGTGGAATGTGGCAGTCGTGATGGACCACAACATCAGCAGAGTGGTAATTTGCCCTGGTCTCTTTGCAGCATTGCCATGGTGTCGAGTGGCAAGTCATGCATGTCGCTTGACTTCGAGTACACGCCAGTCGTGGGATCTGAGTTCAAGCAGAAGTCATGCATGATCCTTTGGCTTGTGAATTGTCCTGTATGGGCCTTGATGCAATGGGCGTATTCATTGGAGCACAGTTTTACTTAATATAGAATTGTTATCCTACTGCACAGTCAGGCTGATTTGATGCAGCTGCACCGCAACAGTTGTTCAAATTTTGCGCTGTTCCCTGATCATCTTTGACAGTAGCTACAAAGTGCTATGTCTGTCAAAGCCAGTTTGAGACACCTTGAGTTGTCTTGCGCTTTGACCTGCAGCATGTAAGGTTTGCCAAGGAATCTTGTACTTTCACCATAAGCTGACATTGGGCAATGTGCTGTGCAGTGCCTGGTGCTTGGCAATCCATAGTCAGGCAAGATCTGCCAGGTTCAGCATCCACGCCGGGGAGGCAGACCCCCCGCCCCTCAGTGGATGCCAGGCCCCAACCTGGCAGGGCTACCCCCCGGGGCACTGCTGATCTGGCATCTGGCAGAACCACCCCTAGGGCCTCTACCGGTGGCCCTTCTGGCACCTCAACCCCCAGACGCACCACTACAGAGAGTCCGGTCATATCTGCTGTGATGCCACCCATATTGGACGCATCAACAAGTCAGCAGGATCTCACACCTACTTCCAATTGGGTCTGGAGCGGGCAAACGCGCGTGAATGTGCCTGACGTTGCTGCAGGACAGTGTGTGGATGTGCACCTGCATGCTGTCTGCTTTGCGCCTGGTACCTTCCGCCTGTCTGACTACTTTGTGTCTTGGACATACCCTGAATTGGAGAACTTGACAGGTAGTTTGGCAGGACCTGTGTCTGCCTTTGTTGTACAACAGCAGTCAGTGTAGTGTAGCTACTTGATCACATACAAACAAAGGCAGTTGCATATTGCTGTAAATTGCACTGAGTCATGTGCAGTAGCACAGACAGCTGGTGGATGAGTCGAATAAACAATGTAGCTCTTCTTGCACTCTGCATGGCAGACTGCCATGAATGCGATATGCCCTCTCACGTTGCTATGAAATGTTGCGCGACGCCGGGAGGCACTGAACGTCTGTGCTGACGCTATCAGACAAGAACCACTCGTTTGCGACTTTAGCAGCCAGGGCAGGGTCACGGGATCCAATCGTGCGTATCTAGTTCCACGCAGCAACCGCTGCAGTGGTATGGGAATCTGCAGCTTAGTCTGCAGCTGTTCTGCTAATCGGCGACTATGACTAAATACTCGCAGATCAGGCACAACGTCATTTCCTTAATTGTCATTTTTCGGTTTTGTCGCAATGCGATCAACTAGAGCCATAGTAGCAGCTAGGGCTTTTGTCTTTCAACTCCAAGCAGCTGCAGCTTTGCCCAAACTTGATCGTCTCCAACTCGAAGGATCGTCTCCAACTTGGAGCCTACACAGATTGATCCACATGACATGCATGTAAGCCTTGCATAATAGATGGACAGCAGTACTTGACTCAAGTGCTGTGAAAGCACTTGACAGCTGCTTGACCTTGTGTCATACGCGTCATGCGCGGAGGTTGTAATGTATGCATCAGGGATACTAATCTAGGGTAGACAACCTAATTTGCAGCTACCTGCAGGTGCAGGGGTTCATTCGAACATGCAGACAATACGATGGCAGAGAGATATGGCAGACCTTTTGTGTACGTCAAACCACAGCAGCGTTTTTTTACGGACAGCCCTACACTGAGTGTTGCGCTCAAGGAGCTGTCTCGCGTACTCTACTATAGTGATCTTATCGCCTGCAACTTGTCAACCAGTGGTCTGACCCTGGAGCTGGCAAGAGAGTTGCCGCAACACTCAAAGCAGCTAAAGAGGCTTTATGCGCTGGATCTATCTTCGAATTACATCACGGCAACTCAGTGGCAGGACGTGTATGACCTGGCTGCCACTTTCCTCCTAAACGGTGACCTCGTGCAGTTCCTGGATTTGGGCCAAAACTATTTGCCACAGCTGCAATCTGTCGTAGAAGACCTCGCAGTGTTCGAGAAATTCAAGGTGTTTGGCTCTAGACTGGGCCTTGGAATGGGTGGCACCCCCTGCACAGGCAATAAAGGTATAGACTACTGGATCTTGAAGAGACGTGTGTATGAGCTCTACACTGAACTTGATGGTGAGTGCATTGATGACGTTTGTTGAGCTATTACATAGAGACACAAGCAGTTTTAATGTAGCATGTTGTGATGATGCGCATGCTACGCAGCATTTGTCAAAGAATGCAATAGCTCATGTCTTTGCGACCTGTCTTTCAATCACAGCAAACATGACAGCTCCATCTCGTGGATATGCCTTACTGGCTTCTGGAATTGCAATCTGTGGTACATGGCCAAAGTAACTAGAGTCAGTACCATGCTGGGACAGCAGTGCAGTTGATTCTCCCTGATCAGCAGTCTTAGACTGCCAGACTGTGGCTCAGCAATATTGTACCATCCCCTGTGAGCTGTGCTAAAGTTGACATTTGACAACAGTCGTTTAGATCAGCCAACTCAAGGCAAAGGTCATGGATATGCGTCACGGTAGTAGCAATGACAAAGGGCTTTTTCTGTCCAGCTGTTGGTTTACGGTGAACAGGTTCAGTCAAGTCAGCCTGCAGTGGGCTGGTAACAAGCATTGTTTCAAGTGATGGTTATATGTTTCAATTCTGGCCTGACAGTCAATATCGCATGGGCCAACCAGGGTGACCAGCTGTTTGTGCACACTGAGGCCGCTGTTCAGAGACATATGATGTGACGCTGTTCTGTTATCCATGCTGGCCTGACTGCTGTGTCCACCTGAGTTCCAATACTACCAAGTATCAACTTCATTGTGAGCCTGACTGACAGTGTCACTGCTCATGTATCAATGACAGCTATGACTGAGCTAGGACGTTGTTGACTGCAAAGGGAGGTAAGCTTGGCTGTGAACACTGCAGCTGCTGTAGACACAATCAGACATACACACCAACTAGCATAAAATCTGGATGATGGCAGCTTACATCTCTACTATCAGTGACTATCAGAGAGACACTATTCAGCAGTGGCGCAAAGGTGAACATAGACACAGCACCTCAAACGAGCGCAGTCTGTCAGATTGGCTAAAAGCATACCAATTTGCCTATCAAATCCTAATCATTGCCAGCCAGCATGATAAAGTCAAGTGCTACAGTGCTGTAAAAAGCTCAAGTGTTGTTCAGAAGCTGACTGATTCTGTGGACGCTGACAGTGGCACCTGCAATCACTTGGATTGGAGTGACCATCACGTCCATCTGGCATCAAATCCAAGCAAATGCCAGGGCACATAAGGTCCACTGTGGGTTTGCAAATGCTTGCTGTTGTATGTGAATTCTGCAAACCGACGATGTCTAGCCAATGCACAGACAGCAGATAGCAAAAGCTCACAGCAGTGCAAATCAGCAGAACAAACATCAGCAGAGATAGTGCAAGCGAGCTCCATCAAAGTTAGCCAGGTGCAGGTGCAGGTGTATGTGAAGCAGCATTTTTAGTACCGCTGCAGCCTTGCCTGGCTACTGCTTATGTGGACATGAGTTGGGAGCAATTCATTCAAGCAGTGCTCTTTCTCTATGCCCCCTGGCTTTGTGGCAGGGTCCCCCGTAAGTTTACTCCTGGGCCCTGGCTGGCTTTGTTCCACTTTTACCCTAGCGACAGACAAGCGGTCAGCTTGAGCGCGATACGGACAGAAACCTGTGCATCTCTATGCATCGAAGGGCCTTGACAGCTTGCGTCAACTCGGTGAGTGGAAAGGCCTGCTTT
>JAABUK010004937.1_pt1 | contig 21270 bp, 14 predicted proteins | sample 5559141 | NCBI WGS metagenome assembly JAABUK01 (sample SAMN10711869, study PRJNA513367) | rock metagenome | isolation source: Antarctica rocks | place: Antarctica: Victoria Land, Pudding Butte nord | collected 2016-01-03
TCAGCTTGTAAAGGAGAGGTGGGGGGGGGGGGGGGTGGCTTTGTGAAAAGTGACGAGACAGGCTTTTTCTTGAAAGGGTTTTCTCCTGTAGCGTCCCAGGAGGCGAAGAGTGTAATTAGTAGGGAGTGGTTGGCTGGATCTTTCTCCACAGAATGGAGGTCAAATTGCTGGATGTTTGGAATACAGCGCGGTCTTTTTTATCTGCCAGCTCAAGATGTTAGCTAGAGAAGTGTGAATAGCAGACGCAGACTGATTAATTTTCCATGGCTAAGGATTCAGATACTGAATTTGGATAGTTGCAGATCTTCCATTCACTGGAGTTTTCTGAAGAGGGTACCCGAAGGAGGAGGAGGAGGAGGAGGAGGAAGAGAGAAGGCAGAAGAGGCAGGCTGGTCGGTATGATCTTTAACTAATGAGGAGATTGAGATACTGCATGTGGATCGTTGCGTAATCTTTCATCGACTGAAGTTGTCTGAAGAGGTCTCTAAGAGAGAAGGAGAGAAAGACAGAAGATGCAAGCTGATCCATTTTCAAGGATGGATATTGAGATATCGTATTCGGATAGTTCTGTAGCCTTCTATTTATCAAGGCCATTCGGGCTTTTTGAAGAGGACACTAGAAAGGAAAGGAGCCAGAGCAGAAGACGCAGGCTGCTCGATTTCCAAGGATGGATACCGGATACAGATAGTTCTACAGTCTTCCAACCATCGAAGTCCTTCGAAGAGGGCTCCTTTCACAAGTAGGAGAGAGGGCAGAAGAGGCAGGCTGATGCATTTCCGAGGATGGAGGCTGAGATACCGGACGCGGATAGGTCTGAGGTCTTCTATCCGTCGAACTTTTCTGAAGAGGCCTTTTGAAGCGGGAGAAGAGCAGTCAGAAGAGAGACTCTCTCAGCATTTTGATCTGGAGGTTAGGATGCTGAATTCAGAGTCGCTGTATCTTTCGACCTACAGAGCGTTTTCAGCGGGTCGCCCGCAGCGCTCAGGAGCGCTGGGAGGAGTGACAGACTTGGTGTCGTCCTGTGATGGTGTGCTGTCAAGGCAGAGACTTGTCCTCCAAGTGCATTGTTCGGGGCCGCACGATAAACAGATTGCTGTTGAAGTCGACGAAGTATCCATCATGGCATCTCCTAAGATCCGAACATCGCAGAACAATCGCACGGGCCCATGAGGTTGCCGATGACCTTCTCGGAAAGCACGCTGCTGCCCATCTAGTGCATGTTCCCAAGCTCCTCAATGGAAAGCTTTAGTGTCCAAGCAACGGAACCCATCAGATGAGGCTCGTCCGTCCAGTGAACACAGATCTCTGAGACAAGCTCAGAAAAAAAGCTCAGAGAAACAAATATCTCGGGCTGTAGGTTTCTTGACAAAGGGGCTTTGGCAGTATACATGGGGTTACTTGAGATCTTGGGGTCCGGACATGATGTGTTCATTTTCTCAGCCAGGAATGCGGCAGGTCACTTTTGCGCGGAAGCAAGCACAAAGACAGGTTTGATGGCAGGGGAGTGGGCTGGCAATCTGATTGTGTTTCGTTCGAACGGATTGTTTCATCAGTTCAAACCAGCACACTGACATACTTCCATGTTCTGGCTCGACACGGAACTGCTTAGATGCGCACGCTCGCCACCTCCCATCCTAGCTCCAATATCGCACTTAAAACTTCTTAGGAAGGTTGGCCAGCTGCTCGAACAACCCAAGCAACAGAGAAAGAGGGGGCTAGACCCCGTGCAGCAGCTGCCCTGCCACGACCTTCTCCCAACAGCGTGTAGAAGCTGACTGAACATTCCCAGTATTTAGCCTGGATTAAAAAGCAAATTCCGGCGAAAGGTCCCCCCTAGCAATGCCGCTGCAGTAGGAGTACAGAGTAACCGAAGGTGTCAAACGCCGCCGTCATGTATGCAACTCGAATCGCACGCGACTCATGATCGTAATTTCGTAACACCGCAATTGAGCCGCTCCGCCGTCTGTTCCAAATCTGTTCCTCATATGAACACCTTATCTAGCGCCTTCAACGCCCTTTTATCTTCTCCAAAGGCGAGCTTCTGACTGGGAATATCCGCCGGGCCTTCGACCTGTTTCGTGGTACCGCCTGGACTCACGCTTCCCGGTCGATCAGAACTGGTTTCCGTGGCAAGACCATTTTCAACCGTGGACTCTTCTGCACTTGAGGTATGAACACGGGCGTCAATCGTCGGACCTTGGCTCGCAGAGTTAAACGAGATGCAGTTTTCCGCTGGACCAGATTCTGGCTGATTTTCTTTGTTCTCGGTGGGCGGTAGCATACTTGTCGAAGATGTATTCCCATTGGTCTGAGTGACTGCAGGGGCAGTTGAAGGGGCCGTGCCCATCAGCCTTGGATCGATTGGCGCGACAGGAGGTTGAGTTGAACGCCTTTCAAGGGGCTGTGGCGAGGTTTGAGATTGAGGCGGCCCTTGAGCGTGTTCATTAGGACCAGCATATTGCTGCAGCGGCTGCACAAATGGTAGTGCAGGTATACTCGACTCTTCATTCCTAGATGGACGTTGGTCAAGAGAGTTTGGCGGCGGGTGAGGAACTGGGATAGGAGGATGCGGAGAATATTGTGGTACGGGATAAGATTGACCACCAAGTGGATGGAGACCAGATTGACCATAAGAAGGCGCACCGTACCCATTTGCATATTGATGCTGGCCATAACCATTTGGAGGACTGGGCATTGCGTTCATCGTGAAAGCATGAGGATGAGGTGCATATGCATAACCGTGCGGATGTGCGGCGCCAGCCCGAGGGTATCCAGGCGGAAGTTGAGGTGGCATGGTATAGGGTGAGGCGCCAGCCATCGGAGATCGGGTGACAAGCGGAACGTTTTCTTGGTTATTGACTGTTGACTCTGGATAATGACCTTTGGCGGGTCGAACTGTGCGGAGATTTGGATCTGTCGAGGGTTGTTGTAAGCCAGGAGTATTTGGATGTGAGCGAGAGTAATAGCTGATTAGGTGAAGGTGTTGATTTGTTGAGGTTGTGATGCTGAAGGATTGTTTCATCAATCCATCAGGTTTGTATCTGTAGCCGTCGGGCCCTTCTTCCCCGTCCCCGTCATCACCACTATTTCTGCCACTTTCTGGGGTTTTGGTCGGTGGTGCGAACCCACCCCCTCCTCGCTTGCCCTCCATCTCTCTGTATGTCAAGAAGCTACCGGATACTCGACTGGCACTCCAGCTCTTGCCGTCTGTCCATCTTCTCATGCCTGCTTCTCGCTCGTCCCAGACGAAGACTGAGCCTGATCGTATTGACTGCCGTTCCTTCTCTGATAGTCGTCTCTGCACCCGAGGGAGCATCCCGATGCGACAAGCTTCGAACAGGATGATGGCGTCTTGCGCGGTACGTACGTGACCATTGTACGTCTCCATGTTGTCGTGTTCCAGACTTGGGTGATTACTGACCTATCTCGTCAGATCTCGGACTTCACAGGAGGTAGATCGGCAAAGCTTGAGCCGGAGATTTGACGTTGACTTCGACAACGGAGGAGCGCACCCAGAATTACGAGTTGAGGACCAACATGGGGCCTTGACGATAGAGGTGAAGGCAGATCTATGGTAGGTAGAGAGCTGTGAAGGCGAACTGCGATCAGATTTCCGCTGGGTATGGAGGGAGTTTAGAGTGAAAGAGCGGCGCTATGAATTTTTGGCTTTAGAGTTTAGTCTTGGCTAAGGCAAGCTTAAAATTGTTGTTTAATTTCTCCACACTCTATCCGACCACCTGCAAGTATCGCCTGTGTTGCGTGCGATCCTCGAGCATGCTGCGTCTCCTTGTCCTTCGATTTCGTCCAGATCCTCCTCTTGGGGAAGAGCTCGTTGGTGTCTAGACGGTTGTCGTTCCGTTGTCACTATCCCTTGGACCACGCTGACTCTCTGCGATTATGTGCGGCTCTTCCACGCCTAGGGGTCAGAGGATGATTCCGAGTTGGGGGCTATCAACTGTCAAAACTAACGGTGGCCTTGTTCTTGGAGCCGCAGAAGCAGACCTGGCATGACTGGCCGAGGTGGATATCAGTGATTACGAAGCTGTCCAGCCGCTCCGCGTGGTAGATACATTGTTAGCACCTCGTCATGAAAGAAGCTCAATGGCCAACCCGCCCCAAGCCAACATCAAGCCCCACCAGGAATGCGCATTCCCCCTTCCAACGAGGACTTTGATTAGCAGGCCCAACGCTCCAAGAAATCAGCCGAGTCCAAATAATCGGCTTGGCCCAGCAGGGGGCTTCTCAGTCAGCGCCACCTCTCCCTTCTCCTCTCCCTGCCATCTAGATGTATTTCTTGCGGCATCAGAATCGTGATCCACGCGGAAAAGCTGCGGGACACACGATATCCGCACTGTACATAGTAGCATTTGCATTTCGGCTTTCGAATGTTGCTCAGATGACCGCAGTGCTCGTGTCTGTTCCAGCCAAGATCTCGGCAATAGCAGCTCCAAGTCCGAGATGTGCAGGGAACCAGAGAGTCGAGCAGGCGAATTACTTAGCACGGCCCACTTATGACGGTGCTTAAGTGAGCAAGATTAAGCATCTTTTGCGCCACCAACGCCTACATTCACCTCTATTCCACTTGCAGTCAGAGGCCGCGACTTGCCAAGCAATCCGAGCAATCCCCAAGCAATTCCCAGCAATCCACCGAACTCGGCTCATCAATTGATTAGTTATTGGCGATCCCGCAGCAGCCATGCTCGCTCCTAGAGACTTGTCACCTGGTAATCAGCTCATTGACCTCTACCCTAAAGAAAGGCTCGGCTACTTAGAGACCAATTTTCGGTAGACTGCTGCAAGCTGATGACACGGTCTCCGTCAGGAATGGGCGCCACTCCACCGGGCTGCGCTGACCGGCACGGCATCAGCACTATTCGGCAATAGCTCGTGCCGCACGTTGGCATGATCGAAATCCTCCTGGTGCCTCGTGCCGCAGAAAGAGGTAACTAAAGTGTCCCGATCTGGATGGGCTCAGTGACGTCCTTTCCTGCCGAACGTGTTTAAGCATGACAGCAGAAAAGATAGCTGTCCAGGCAAGCATCAAATAGAAAGTGCACGACGAATCTCGAACCGTAGCGCCCAACCACATCTGATCTGCTAGTTAGTTAATTCGATTCCCAAGGGCCGAGGCCCGGTGACAATGAGGAGACGTCAGGCTGGGCACCCTGACCGAGGACTGGGCCATCCTTACAAAATAGAAAGAAACAGACATTCCCCTCACATATCCTTCCTCCTAACTTGAAGCAAGAACTGCTTCTTCCCTGAAATTATCTTGTTCCGCATGACGGCATATCTGAAGAAGTACATGCAATTTCCTGGAAAGTTTGTTCCCCCCCCCTTTCTATACTCCGTATTGTTCTGCGGCTATATCGAATACGATGCCATAAACCTGCATTCCACCAAGCCAAATGATTCAGCCCGTGGACTTGGTCTGTATAAATCCTTGATAGCACCACTTTTTGGCGTTTATCTATCTAGCGATGGGACAGTCTGATTCGGAGGCTCAGGCATTCATTCCGGACAAGTCTTTCAACAGCTGGATCAAAAGCACAGTGCATGGCCACATCCTATATATAAAGAGGCCGCAACCCACGCGCCCAGGGACCGTTTTGGTGTTCCATGCCAAGGCTTAGGGGCCGACGCTAAGCAGCCTTGGTGCCTACTTCTACGGGCTCTGATAGGTCAATTGGGAAAGCTTGGCATCCTTCTTTGCTCACCGAATGACTGACTAATCGCGGCGATGCCATCCAAGAATGTTACCAGCACATTGACTGGAGAGCACTGGCACCACCACTCCAGTACTTCAAATGGAAAAGGCACCGGGAGTTGAACAAGGAGTTGGGAGGTTGATGACAGGATGCCAGGATGACAGAAAGGCAGCCAGCTGTATGGTGTTATTTGGCAGAACCAAAGTAATTGCACAGAGAGAAGAAGAAACATCAGAGCAGCGGTCGCCGACAGTAATTCCTTGCAGAGCTTTTTGACTGCTTGTTCAATCGATGACTGGCTACCGGGTTCTTGAAGCTCACTTCTCAAATCCTAGAAAAATACCGTTGACTGTCAGCATTGGCTCTATAGATATAGCTTCATATGTACCCATTGATCTGCCCAAATGATGTCTCAGAATCCCTGCACAGAGAGAATAGGATGAGATGGCTCCAGCTGATCATCATACCACATACATCACATCGTGTCCATCGTCTTTCCGTTCCGCCACATGACTGATCCATCTCAAATCCATTTCAGTAAGGCTGGCTCGGCAGGATTTCGCAGCATACCCACCCTGTCCATCTCTTCATACCCGTGGACATTCTCCTGCGTTCTCTATCCACTAGACAGCCCGGACGGGAGTGATCACAGCTGAAGCTGAAGTGGGGAAGCATTGCATGACGCGCTGGCGAGATAGGCCGACATAAGGTGGGGCTTCAACTTCAATACAGCTCATGGTTTCCGAGGGCGAAGCTAGCCAGTATCCATGGGAGAAGCCATAGCGTCAATTCAACGGGAGAAGAAAACACTCCTCTTTCTCCTTTGCTCTCGAGCGCGCGCTATGGATCCGGTGCTGACAGAATGGAAGCGAAGCAATGCACACTGTGGGAAGTGATTTTGAGATTTGTGTCGAGAATCTTCGCGAAGGAGGGTGGACCATTGGGAAACATGCTCTGTGAGTTGGCTGGTTGCGATGGTACGCTGCGGCTGTGTTGATCATTGCCACCAGCTCGCACGGTTCGACGAGCAGGGAACCACGTCTTTCCAAGAACGGATCTTGCTCTTGGTCACCTCTCACACCTTGACCTTCAACTTCGTCCCCGCTTTAGCCACTCGGGTGGCGACCAGCGTAGCGAATCCGGCCACCATCGAAGAGCCGGCAAAGATCTGAGCATAGATATATCTGCCCTCGCCCTTTAAAATCAACGCGCCAGCGATAGGCGGACCGGTCAAGACGGCAAAACTGACCACGCTGAACACCATGCCCATCCGTACGCCCGCTCGCTTCGGATCGGTAGTCAAACTCGTCAGAGTGGCGGGGAAGAGCGACTGGATTCCTGCGGCGAACATTCCATACACGGCCGCAAAGGCCCATAGCCCGGCCGCAGACTTGACAGCGATCCAGCAGTAAAGCAAGAGACACGATATCGCTGCGAAAGGGACAATGGCGTTCAGGGGTCCAATGCTCTTATCTGCGTAATAATTCGGTATCAGTCTGCCGGGCAGGCCTACGCCGTTCATGGTGAGCAACAAGTTGATCGCCGTACTCTGCGATACTCCTAGCTCGTCCTTGCTAAAACTGCCGACGAAGTAAAATCCGACATAGATACCCCAGAAAATGAAGAACATGCCAATACTGAACAGTGCGTACGGTTTCTCGCCGAAAGCGGACCACTCGACGATAGGTCCGGATCTCCGAGGCGGGAGACGCGGGTGCAGGAAGATGGCGCAGGGGATCATGGAAGAGAGCATAACGAAGCCGATGGCGCGGACGGTCCAGCCGAACCCAACGCGGGGGAGGAGGCGCTCAGCCATGGCTGGGAACACCAGACCGCCTGTTGCGGAGCCGGAGGCGCAGAGGCCGATTGCTAGGGAGCGCTTCTTGAGGAAGTAGACGCTCGCCAGTGAGACGCTGGGTACGAAGACCAATCCATTGCCAATACCTGTGCAGATGCCTTGCGCGAGGAAGACTTGCCAGTACTTGGTGCAGACGCTGGTGGTGAAGACGCCGATGAGTTGGAGGACGGACCCGGTGATGAAGCTGGCTTTGAAGAAGCCGGCGTCGGTGGCACGGCCGGAGAAGGTGCCGATGAAGAAGAGGAGGAAGATCTGGACGGAACCGACCCAGGAGATGGCGCTTGGGGAGGCGGATAGGGATTCCGTGTAGTAGGTTTGGAAGAGGCCGAAGGAGTTGACGTAACCCCATGTGTTGAAGAGGACGAGGTGGACGAGGATGGCTTGGGTCCAGGCTTTGAGACCGCCGTCTGGGGGTGGCCCGGGATCGAGCCCTGAATCTTGAGTGCGGATTCGAGAGAGGGTGTGTGATATTGTGGCAGTCAAGGGCCCTCCAGTGTTGGGCAGGTGGTCGGCAATCCTAGATGAAGGGGCATGCAGAGACGGCGCGGGACAATCGCTTCCGTACCTTTCTAGGTCAACGTCGAAGTCATGGTCAGACGCTTTCTCGGCGGTTGCTGAACGCATGACGGTAGATGACAGGGAAGAATCGTCCAACTGGTCTGTATAGTCCTTTTCGTCCATGATGGGCAACTGCTTAGATAGGCCAAAATTGACCAAGAAATCGAGACGGGGAGAGGGAGCTCATGTTATTATGAAAATCTGACGCGATGACGGATCGACATCGCCGTGTATCTGATTTCGTTAGTCAGATCGATCTTACAAAGGGCGCGCCCATGCACGCATAAGATGAGCACGACACCAGTTGACTGGTCTGTATGCCAGCTATCGTGTGAAAGAGAAAGAAGAGAAGGACTAGGAGATGAGAGATTTCAACTATTGGTTGAGGAAGAGGAAGAGGATGAGGAAGAGGAAGAGAGAGAGGAAGAGGAAGGAAAAGGCACTAGGACTGTTTACCAGTCATCCTGCTAGACAAAAGAGTGGAATCGGGGATGCTTAACCCCTCAACCCCACACACGCAATCATCAGAGTTTCCATCAAAGCACTTCTCCAATTTCTCCTCCTGCTTGGTCATCATTGCTGTCCAGAACATGGCGTGGGGATTGTGTCTGAAGCTGTATACGAGGGGCGGAGCGAAGAGCGGGTACGGAGGACAAAAGCATCGAGGTTAAGATGCCGTCATATCCGATCACCGAGAATGAACTCCCATTCGAGTGTCCTTCCGAACCCTTCTCGAGTCAGCAATGATACACAATGAGAGCCGGCCACACGGTGACGAAAGCTCTCTACCATTATTCTGATTCTACTCTAGGCGATGGGGGTAGGTATGTAGGAAAGCAAGTGTAGGCGATCCAGTTCTGGAAGCTCTGTCTTCTTGTCCTCCTGCCTTCGAACAGCGCATTGTCTAGCCCTGGGCCCGATTCGTTACCATGTTCTTGAATGAGAACTCGTTCACGATCTTTGCGCTCGGTGCTGCATCTTCTAAGCTGTCTTGGGTCTGTCTAGAATTCGCTCGTCTTCATCACTGGTAATAAGAGACGTGATTGCGGCGATGACATCCCGAGGTTCCAATAAATGCCAGGACGCCAATGTCTTCTTCGAACTGGCTCCGACTGTGACGGCGAAAACCTCGTCTCTTGGCAAGTTGGATCTCAGTAGAGCACGGAACATGTCTAGACATATCATCAGCAATGACGAATTCAAGCGGTTTGCCATCATACCTTCGTCGGTGAAGTCGTCACCTGCACAGAAGACAAAATCTGGGGGCCCGCCCTCCTCGGTCCCGTATTCATTGATGAGACGGGTAGCGATGTATCCCTTGTTCACAAATTGTGGCCTAACCTCCAGGTTTGCTTTCCCCGACATGACTTCCACTTCGAACTTCTTGACCACAATTTTCTCCAAACGATTCTTACATTGCTCTGCCTGGTATTTACCCAAGTCTGGATCAGCTCGCCGGTAGTGCCAAGTGAGCGCAACACGCTTGCGCTCAATGAAGGAACCAGGCGTTTGGTCTGTGAAAGATTGATATATATTCATGACATCCAATTGCCACCTCATGTCAGTTCTCTCCGTCAAATTTTCCCAAACCTCGCTTCGTGGCGGCCGAATAAAGCATCCGTGCTCCGCGCTCAAACCAAGCTCTGGAATGTGTCCCATCCACTCATCAAGAAATTGCTGGTCTCTTCCACTAACGATCCACACAGCATTCTTTGGATTCTGCGCCAAAGACTTCATGGTACGCAAGACCTTATCTGAAGGAATGGCAGCAGCGGGATCTTTGACGATCGGCGTCAGAGTGCCGTCGTAATCAAACAGGAACAGGCGTCGTTTTGCTTTGGAATACTGTGGCCTCAACGCGTGTCTGTCAAGCGCAGGCGTCAGAGAATTCTGATTGTTTGATGCAAGATTTGTTAGAAGGCGTTTCAGGAAGCTGTTGCACCATTGTGACACTGGATGGGTGGTGACTTGCTCGTACAACTTTCGCTGGGCCTGATCCCGATCTCGTGTCGACATATCGAGGGCGTTTTTGATGGCATTTGCAACTCCTACCAGGTTCCACGGATTAATGTGGATTGCATCCCGAAGGCTTCCGGCCGTTCCAGAGAATTCCGAGAGAATCAACGGTCCATGGTTATCTTTTTGACAAACCACATATTCAAGACTTGTCGTATTCATGCCATCGCGCACGCTTGTGATCAGACCAACATCGGCGATTCGTAAGAGGGCAAAATATTCGTGCCGCGACAGGTATTGCGGATAGTGTTGAACGGGAGAGTGACTGAGCGAGCCATACTCGCCATTTATCTTTGACACCAAGTCTGAGATCTGGTGATCAATCTTATGTTGAGCGTCTTCCTGCTCCTCCACAATACTGGTAGGGCTAGTGACCTGGATGAGAACAACTCTATCTCTCCATTCGGGATACCGTTCTAAGAATATCTCGAAAGCCATCAATTTTTGCGCAACACCTCTGACTGTGTCCAGTCGGTCGCGACCGACAATGATCTTCTTGTCTCCATACAGTTGTCTGATGGCTGTGATTGTCTTGTCGATGAGGCCGTCGTTAAATGCAGCCTGCCGCACCGCCTCGACATTGATTCCGATGGGAAACACGTCAATTGCAACGTGTGCACCATAAGCATCAACGCCAGCTGAGCTCGACTCGAATCCCAGGATGCGCTCGCAGCAAGAGGAGAAGTGTCGCGAATAGCTAAAAGACTGAAACGCGATCATGGTGGCGCCAAGGCATCCCTCGAGAACTTCCTTCCGTCTCGGCAAGCATCTCAAGAATTCACTGCTAGGGAATGGAATGTGTAGGAAGAAGCCGACGTATACGTTTGGTATCCTCTGGCGAAGCAGGTGCGGCAGCAGCATGAGATGGTAATCGTGTATCCAGACAATATCACCAGTCTGATAGACTTCCAATATGCGGTCAGCGAACAATTGATTCATGCGGACGTAATCCATCCACCATCCACTTTCTGCTCGACCGTCGTCAGGTGCATGCTGTCTGTAGTGAAATAAGGTGTACAATTCGTGCTCTGCATATCTTCTCCAACGACTCTGGTCTTTCAGATGAAGATCAGCATTTGCGTCTTCGACTTCGTCCGAGAGCCATACGGGCATGACAACCCCGAATCTGTCTTGTCGTAGGCGTGACTCGAGACGTTGACGATTTTTCTTGGTGACCCTGATACCATCGGCAAATGGCGTACTTTGCGGCTTACGCTGCGGATACACTGGGATTGGCGCAGATGCTTTGTTCAGAGGCTTCGAGAGGCTTCGCCATGACCCACTCGATTTGGGTCGGCTCACACCTGCTCGATCTGCAGAGTCTGACATTTGTGCTTCTAAAGGGGGCTCCATGAGAGGTTCAATCTCGCCCGTCCAACCAACAAGCGTGTGCTTCCATGGTGTTTTTTGTGACGACAGATACGAAAAGGAGTCGAAGAGGGCCGAAGTACCCCGACGTGATTGAAGGTCCCACTCACCATTGGCTGCGAAGCCAACCTTATGTGGAATGCAGAATGTAGCACTGATCACGTTTCCGCTTAATTCTAGGCTTGGATATTGCTCTCGCGGCTCAAAGCCGAAGGATTGGCTTCGTGAGTGACCAAGCAAGCTCATACGCCGGAGCAGCTCTGCTGGGGTTTTAGCACCTTTGGCAGCTGTAGCGACAGGATCGTCTATCTCTGCCGGCTCTTCAGCAATAACAGTGTCGGTCACTTTGGGAGCAAAGTAAGAATTGGCATTCCAATGTGGTGTCTCCCGATTGTCATATGCCGAAGCACCAGAGGCAGACACTCCTGGTGTTATTGCATTGTTTGATATGGACGAGTGCAGAGCCGGGTTCTGCTCTTCGGAATCAGTCATGATTACTTGAGACTTGTCTATTGCTGACCCGATCTTTCAGTGAGTTCAAAATGACAAGAGAGTACCGATGAGGATGGAGGGAGCAATGGAGCAAGGTATTGTCCTCGGGTGTAGACCCTGCCGACGAAAGTGCGACGTAATTACCTCAACAACGGCACCTGAGTAACGAAAGAGTAGAAAATCCCGACAAGGGTCTGGGGTAGTTGCTACTTGACAGTAAGCAGTCTTTTGTCTGCTCACCCGATATGCGATAGCGGCACAACACTTCTTGGAACACATGGGCATCAAGTGTAAAGTGGGAGCAGAGAAGGCGAGCAATGGGCTCTAGGAAGCAATTCTCTCCACTTTGACATTGTCCAAGGTCGGAACGAGGACGTTTCACAGTACCTGATGATGCTGTTGAAGCACGAGAGGGTCGGCAATGCAGAGAGCGAATAAGAGAAGTGGGTGAGGTACGGAGTATGGCATCCCCCTGATTCAAGAGTTTCCCTTTGTCACCAGCTACTCCGATTGGCTGATCCGGAAGGCCTTCGGGCCGCCGTCCGGCTCGGATCAACATTGTTCCCTCACCTCCTCCCGGAAAACTACTCTAATACTAATTGGATATTTCCTCCAAGAAGTAAGCACAAGTTCTCTCTCAACACTTCATGTGCTAGATGCTGCCGCTGGAGCTCCGAGCAGCAGGACTCAGCCATGTCTGGAACGAGCTGAGACGCCAATGGCGACTGCCATATGCTATCATCGCGGGCAATGATTCATCTCTACTTTCACGACCCTGTACTACATCGACAAATCTGCCAGCGCCCAGGAACAGCCGGTCTTCCTCCACCGGTTGGACGACACCATACGGGAAACCAGACCCCAATGTCTTTCCTGGAAGTCTTCAAGACACTCTCGAAGCCCATCGCGATGCCAATCGCGCATCCCTGATCCACAAACGAATGTCAGACAATGTCCATCACCCACACCCCGGGGTCTTTCGTCCCGTTGTCGAACCCGAGGTCATGCAGGACTCAGAAAGTGCAGAGCAGGATAAAGAACAGAAAAACCTGAAAGCGAAGGTGAAAGGCTCTAGCTCAAAGCGCGATGCCAAAGGATTTGGCCGTAGGCATGCTGTTGCTGGGGACTACATGCCTTTCAGCCTGCGGCCGAAAAATGAGTGGACAGTCCCAGAAGGGACTATACGCAACAACGTACAGAGGCCATGGCTTGCTCATCTCGATGAATCCGTAAACAGTTCTCAAGACGTCTACCACTGCCTCACGGAGGAGATCCTCGCATTCGAGAATTACATGGAATCGACCGCAATGGAGAAAACAGCAATGGAAAAGGCTCTCTCAGATTTTCGTAGCATTATCGCGCTAACTGATCCTGCTATGAAAGTCTCGGTAATAGGCTCTCGGGCCACGGGACTCGCAATGCCTCTTTCGGATATCGACATCAACATTGAGCCAACCCCTTTTCTCCACCAAAGATCTGGTCAGCGAAGGCCCTGGCCTGCAAACTACCCGATGGGACGTGGGCAAGCAATCAACCTGCTACGTACGGTCAACCGCAAAATCAGGAAGAAAGCCGGGAAACACCCTATGTTCGCTAAGTCTACCTTGATCGAAGCCAAAGTTCCTATCATTAACGCCCTGCACACGGCCACAGGTCTTGAGATCCAGCTACAATGCACGACCGACAGCCCCACAACCATGGAACTGGTCAAAGCGTATATCACTGAATTCCCCACTCTTCGTCCACTTTTCCTCGTATTGAGGCAGGTGCTGAAGATGCGGGGGCTTGGGGAAGCCGGAGGCAACGGAATTGGCTCGTATGCATTGATTATGATGATCGTTGCGACGCTTAAGTTTAGCAGCGCGCGCTTCAACCGCAGAGACGCCGGGAAACAGCTGCTTTATTTTCTTGACTTTTACTCAAAGATAGAGTTCAAATCCATTGGCATCTCGGTCGACCCACCAGAACTTTTTCCGAAAAGCACACAGGCTTCGGAAAATTCTCCGGAACCCTTCAGAGCCGGCGATCGAGGCATGTTGAGGCCCGATGAAATACCCACCACCCAAGCCCGTGGTCGAGGCATGTCAACATTCGATGAAATACCCACTACTGAAGCCAACAACGCTGCCGCCGCCGTTTCGCTTGGCCGCAAACCCATCTGCACTCGTCACCCCTCCCGCCCTTATCTCATGTGTCTCCAAGACCCAGCCAACCCATACAATGACCTTGGCAAGCTGGCTTTTGCCATAAAGCACGTCCAAGCCACCTTTACGACGCTCAGCTTGAAGATGAGGACCTCAATGAACTTCTGTGAGACGAGGCAGAAGCACGACGCTCGGTTTTCGTTGCTGGACCCTTGTCTGATGGGGGACTACCGGCTTTTTGAGAGAAAGAGGAATGCGCTGCGAGATATCGGAGGAAAGTTGACGGTCGAGCCTGTAGTTGCGAAATATTTGTGAGCCGTTTGGCATTGCTGCGTCTTCATAGCATTGCTGGTTGGCGAAGATCGATTGTTGGAGAGATTCTGGGCCTCCTCCTCACGAGGCTTGGCAGACGGAGTCATGTGTAATTCGAAATACCCGGCATCGCGTGCTTTTAATCTAGTCTCCGACGAGATTAATACCACCCGCAGCGGCACTGCTCTGTTAGAATTTCTTGATCCCCCAAAACATCCACTCCCCCACATGCTCCGCCATATTCCACCCACTCAGCATAGCCACCAACCACAGCACCACCCACGCCACCAACGGCGTCAACAACAACTCCGTATGATGCAGAAAATGGAGCGTGTTATACCCGAGAAACATGATCACCGTCCAATAGCTGTGCGCAGCCAGATAAAGCGTATTGGCAAGGAAGTTCGAGACGGGGTTGTGGCGCGCCAGGAGAGGCATGAGAATGAATTGGACGACGTAGAGGAGGACGTAGACGGGGAAGAAGGCGCGGATCCCGACGTCGAAGCTATAGCCGAATTCTAGGACATTGCCTCCTCCTCCTCCTCGTGATAGGCCTTCGGCGGCGTTGGGAGGGGGAGGGGGAGGGGCGAAGAGGCCCCGCGGATGGCGACGGCCACCGCTGGGCAGAAGGCCTGGGTTGCGGCGACCGTTGGCGGTGAGGAAGCGGCCGACCAGCAAGTAGGCTAGGGCGGCGTAGAAGAGTGAGGCGCCAAGGAAGTGGACGAAGATGAACATTAGGGCGAGCTTGGCGATTGAGGACGGGGTTGGGGAGTAGGCGAGGGACCAGGCGAACGAGGTGAGGAGGAGGAAGAAGGAGAGGAGGTATGTGAATGAGGGGTCTGGGCGGTGCCACGTATTTTTCGTTTCTAGGTCGAGATGTTAGGCATGTATTGTGATACGTGGAGAGGTGGAAGGCGGAGAGGGTTACGTTTGTGGTAATAAATTGATTTGAAGACCTTCTTAGGCTCGTAGAGGAGATGGGTCATCTCCCAGACGGCCATTTCGAAGTCCATCTGTGGAAACTTGAAGAGTCTACCATAAAATCCCTGTCAGTAGTTGATCATGTACATCGCATAGTTATCTGAGGAAAAGAGCTGACCTCTTGAAGAACCTGGGCATGCGGATTTCAGAGTGTCGCCTGTCTGGAGCGGTGCTCCCAAAGTTGGTAGATCCGCCATAAGGTCGCGAGAGAGAGATATGAGGGCCACTCATCGGTGTCAGAGTACTCAAAGGGCGCTTCTAGCAACAAGATGATACGCAAAGCGGTTGATGCGAGATGCTCTCCGAAAGAAGCAGAACCAGGCTGTTTGTCTGTTATGCCAAGGCAAACCCCTGGCTTCCTTCGCTGGTATGGGGTGAGGGACCTGGGCGCTGCTTCATGGCAACTTTGTTGACCTACGTTTGCTCTGCTGATTATTGTTTTGCATCACAAGAGTCCACAAGATTTAAAGAATCCAAGTGTCATGACCAACTTCTGCACCTGCGAGATGCTTCTTGTTGGCCGAATTCTATATGTGATGTAATATTTACAAGGAAGTAAGAAAAGGAAAAGGCTTCTCAGGTGGAGATAACCCTCATAAGCCGTGCGACTCGCGCAAACCGCTTCACACAATACATCAGGAGCCTTTCACGTTACCTCGTCGTGTCTGCCAGGATCCCAAGATCAATTTCATAAGTGCGCGGAGCTCGTTAGTACCGCCTATCCCGAGATTTCTGAGCAGCTGCAAAAGAAGCTTTCATCGAGGCTCATGTATCTAGAGAAGTTGGCGTTGGGGGAAAAATTCAGATACATATTGGCCGAGGCCTGACAGACATAGTGCTGAATGACAGCCCTGTATAGACTCATTGTCGGAGATCCGAAATAGCGACGCAGAACGTGGAGCATCGAGGACACTGGGGCAGAAAATGCTTTGATCTCAAGTCATCGAAGTCATGTATGGGTGGGACATATTTGTCAGTGTGCCGGCACACCGCAGGCGACTGAGTGCACCCAGTGGTCTTCCCACGAGATTCTGGACGGTGCTCAATCATCATAAGATGACGCACTTAGTCTTGTGTTGGCTCTTCTTGCCGGTGTGGGAAAAATGGTCGACAGTTCGGTCTCGCATGCTGCTTGTACCGAATCCCGTTCCTCTTCGGTCCGGCTGCTTGGAGGGTTGTGACAGTTGTCGCCTTAAAGATCGAACCACGTCGTAGAAAGCTCTCTCTACATTGATGCAATTCTTTGCTGATGCTTCGACGAAATCGCAACCTAGCTCACGCGCCAGCGCTTGGCCTTCTTGCGAAGAAACTGCTCTTTCGGTGACTTTGTCGCTTTTGTTCCCAACTAACATGACGGGTACTGGCCCAGTCGGAGCCGGTATAGCAAGCTGAGGATTCAAATAACTCGGACCAGTTGGCGATCCTGCGTTGCCCGAGTCTTTTACCCTCTGAACCTGGTTGTAAAACCTTTGAATTCTGGTGAATGATGACCTCGAAGTGATGCTGTAAACCAGGACAAAGCCTTCTCCATCTCTGATCCATTGGTCTCGCAAGGCGGTATACTCCTCCTGCCCAGCAGTATCAAGCACTTCTAGCATGCAAGATTGATTGTCGATGACGACTTGCTTTCGGTAGGAGTCTTCTATAGTAGGGTCATAACTCTCCACGAAGTGATTTAAGCAAAGCTACTAGGAGGTCAGTAGGGTCTTGCAGGCAAGGGGCTCAGACAAGTGTTATTGACCTGGATTGTAAGAGCTGTCTTTCCAACGCCACCGTCTCCAAGAACCACCAATTTGTGTAGTGTCATCCTTTCGGCCATGATGGCAGTAGAGCTTTCTTATCGAAGGTCGAGATGGTAATGTTGAGAAAAGGAACACAATAAATCTTCAAATGAAAGCCAGCTCAGCTGATAGATCCTTGCCACCAGCGATCAAGAAGCCCTCGGCACCCTCTCACAGAGGGACTCGTGTTAGAGGCGAAAAGAAGAATCCTTCGATATCCAGCTTGCTAGGTGGTGGCGAGTCGCTTGGCCCTCGTACAGGCAGTGCGAAAAGAGAGGGGCTAGAATCGAAGGTTGTGCACACTTCGATCTCAACCGTTGAAGACTGCTTAACTGCCAGGTGACGTTTTCAAGGGTACAAGATCTGATCGCGTCGTTTGCTGAGCCAGGCTGGGCTGAGCGCGGAAGTGAAAGAAATATGGGCAGGATCCTCTGCCGCCACCCTTTGTGAACCTAAGCGGTACAATATGTTCCTCCAGCTTCAGCCTCAACAAGAAGATGTGAGACGCGTCCCAAATGTTGACCAAAGAAGATGACCGTCACCGATGGCTCCGCACACGGGGTCGAATGTTTCTCGACGGTGTTGAAAACCGTAAAGCTGCACGGCACTGAGTACCTCTTCCAGAAGAGGTTTCGAAAATGGATTCGGGAAAGCTTTCGGACCGATACTGGCAGAAGGTAGAGGCGATCAAGGGGATACAAGGTGAGAATAGAGCTGAGGAGAAGGTTGCTGAAAGGTTTTGTTGCTCCAGGGCTGGCCCGCACCTTCGGGGTCAAGGGGAGCTCGAACGAAAGAGATTCTAGCTTGGGGGGAAATGCAGGAGAGAAAAGCCGTACCTCGCCTGGCGTGCGAGGGTGCTGGGTATTATCCTTGGAGGCTAATGTGGTCTGCAGGTGGTATTTGGATCAGTGACCAAGTGCGATGAGATTGGATAACCCTCATTAAAGGGTCCTCTGGTCCCAGAATGCCAGGCTATGAAAAGAAGAGCTTAAGCCACCGTGCTTCTGTTCGTCGCTCCTCTTGAGCCAACAGACTACCAGTATCACATACCAACTGCGCCATACCGAACCCACAACAAATGAGCAAATGCATCGCGGCCCCTTACGGCATGTTCACGCACCAACAAAGACACCGCCACTTTCCCTCGAAACATGAATCTATGTTGTTGTTGGACGGCTTCAGACCTTCAGCATCACCTCAATAGTCGCCAGCGAGCTGTGATTCCATGAAGCATGAAATAGAATAGGTCATTGGCACAACAAGGTGGGCAATGCACTCATGCAGGCAACATCGTCGATTGCTCTCGCAGAGTTTGGCACTACATCACCTAGCCACCGAAGACATCTGCACCACGTCCAAAGACATCACACATCCAAGGGTCTCGGACCGGTTCGAAGTACAATGGTTCCTCCTAGAGTCAAATGCTATTGGAGCCGACTGATGTGCTTTGAGCCTAACATCTGGGCTCTTGTTGGATTCGATTCCTCTCGCAACGGCAATCTTTCATCGGATGTACGCAGACTGAAGACCGCTTTTGACCTCAAGAAATTCCCCACTGGACGACATTCAGACTGAGAGAAAGCCCCAGTGACTGGACTTGTGTCAAATTGACCGGTCTGCACTCGCACTGAGGATTTGCCTTACGCGAAGACGCCGAGAAGTTTTTGCACATCCGCTGTCGTCTTGACCAACATTTTTGCCAAGCTTGCTTCACCATCGTGCGGTCATTCCGTGTGCTGGGCCATTGGGAAATCCTTCTGTGACTCAATCCAAGATGTGCATACTGCCGATCCCTCGGAGCGGAACGGGCCTGTTGACGAAATGTTCTCATTTCCCGCGAAACTTGCACGAATCCTACCGCTCCGCCATGTTGTTTTTGTCAGTGTTCTAACTCTTTTCGGGAAACTGGCCGTCTTGTGCCACCAGAGATCAAATGAAATCAGGCGGCATCATTTTCGTTGGGCCAATACGAGTCCTGGGGAATTCGGTGATCCTGATACCAGGAGCTTCAATGGCCTGCAGGATTCAGCAAGACAGCGGAACCGTTCTGCAATCCTGCGAGTGGAAGTGTTTCCATTCCAAGCGAACGATCGTCGAGTTGGCATCCACGGACTCGTTACGTAGGATCTTGATTGAAAATGCCTCCTCAGCGCGTCCTGACATGTCCAGACATGTATCTATCGGTGATTAAGGAGCTTGCTCTTGAGGTATCGTCTCGCAGCTTTTGCTCGAGCCAAAAAGGACCATAGAAGATAGTATCTAGGGGCCAAAAGTCATGATTCTCTCCTGTGATTTGCTGCCGCCCACTGATCCTTTCTACTCCGTACTACACGGGGGATTGGCGGAAGATGACTAATGCTTATTTTGTATGACAAAATGAAATGGATTCAAGAGACAGAGTTTGGTAACAAGTAAACATAGAACCATCGAGTCAATGATTCGTACCACGCTGCAATCAATCTCTTTATCTGGAAACCAAAGCGAGTGATTCCTTAGACCAGGACTAGCAATGCCAGAAGTAAAGGTGCGAGCTCGTTGATTACAATATCGTTAAGGAACACTCATTCACTCTGGATAGCCTCCCACTTACAAGCACACCGACACAGACGGCCAATACCATCGCCGAGACTCCCAGTTCCGCAGCTGGATCTCCCGGGATCCTTCCGCCCAGTTTCCTGCAGAAAAAGACCGCTATGCACTCTATCTCAACCTTGGATGTCCCTGGGCGCATCGCGCCAACCTGGTCCGCTCGCTAAAAGGCCTAGACCCCATCATCCAGCTTATCCTATGTGGCATCGAACTCACCAAGGATGGATGGCTCTTCACGGGCGAGCACGGGTCCGGGCCCAAGGACCCTCTGTATGGATTCACGGCGTTGAAGCAGTTATATCTCAAAGCCGATCCGGAGTATGAGGGTCGATATACGGTTCCATGTCTCTGGGATAAGAAGACCGAGACGATCGTCAATAATGAGAGCAGTGAGATTATCCGGATGATGTATACGGAGTTTGATGAGCTGCTTCCGGAGGAGATGCGGGAGGTGAATCGGCCGGGTGGCGGGTTTTATCCCGAGCGGCTGAGAAAGAAGATCGATGAGATGAATGGATGGGTCTACGCCACGGTGAATAACGGGGTGTACAAGACAGGCTTCGCGATCACGCAAGAAGCGTATGAGTCGAATCTCAACCCGTTGTTTGAGTCGCTGGATCGAATTGAAGAGCACCTCGGGCTGCAGGGTCATTCGCCATATATCTTCGGCGAGTGTATCACGGAAGCGGATATCAGGCTTTATGCTACTTTGATTAGGTTTGATGTGGCTTACCACAATATCTTCAAGTGTAACTTGAAGATGATCAGGCATGATTATCCACGACTGGATAGGTGGCTGAGGACGCTCTACTGGGATGAGAGTGATAGGACGAATGGGGGAGTTTTCAAAAAGACGACGTTCTTTGATTTTGTGAGGAGCCTTGTCATTCTCTGAGTTGCTTGATTCGCTGACGGGTGTATGGCAGTACAAAATTGGATATATGCGAGCTCTTGGACGGGACAAAGGCGACCGCTTCATTATCCCTAAAGGCCCCAAACCGGACATTCTGCCACCTGTGGTTTAAGGGTGATTATGACGCGCCGCCAATCTAGCTGACGGGACGAGCGCATGATTGTGTAGTGCTCGGCAGATGGAATGGGTTCAGAAGTGCGACTGTGGGCGGAGAGCTTGTGTATCTCTCTGACATTCTATGCGTGCCCGCCGGATGAAAATCTCGACTGACAGTGTCCATCATGAGTACTGTTAAAGCTGTGGCTCGAGGGACGTCCTCCCTGCGCTTCTCCTCTCTTTTTTACCACGTGAGACGGCCTTCACACTCGACAACAGAGCCCCGAAAAGCTCTCGGTATGCGAATTTTGGTCAACTTCCATAGTATGTCATACACTTCCAACACGAAACCTCCTCGCAACCTCCTCCACCCCACCCTCCCCAACCCCAACCCACATGTCCACCCACCTCTCCCTCGCCCCGTCAACCTCCCCCCTCCCCCTCCCCTCCTCCC
>JAABUK010004938.1_pt1 | contig 21268 bp, 36 predicted proteins | sample 5559141 | NCBI WGS metagenome assembly JAABUK01 (sample SAMN10711869, study PRJNA513367) | rock metagenome | isolation source: Antarctica rocks | place: Antarctica: Victoria Land, Pudding Butte nord | collected 2016-01-03
CAGCTGGCAGTCATCGCCAGGCCCGTGCGGCTGCTCGGCCGCGGTGTCGGCGCGACAGTGAGAGGAACCTCCAACGTGGTGCAGAGCCCCGTCCGGGCTGCCAGAGGCATGAGGCGGGACAGCACAGCGGCAGAGGCGCCAGCGGAGCCGGAGCCAGCGCCGGAGCTTCCACGGAAGCGGGCGCCCTGGGACGGGTGAGGCTTCCTCCAGGACGAACGTCCAGACAGCAGCAAGCTCGTCACTCCTTGAACATGCACTGCCTGAACATGCAGACCACGGATGTACGCGCATGCTGGACCTGGCCGCGCATCCTGAGGCGCATCTCACAATCACCATCATCACAATCAAAGAATCTGTTGATTGAATGCAACGTCCCAGGCAGCGCATCAGCAACAACGGACATGTGTGCCGCAGGCTGATGGAGAATGTGCGGGGCAGCATTGAGGGCGCGAAGGACCTAATCCCGCGCGGTGGCGAGGCGACGCCGCAGCAGCTGCTTAAGCGCTGCTTCCCGGCGCGCCTGCAGTACAGCGGCGGCGCAGGCGCCGCGGCCTTTACGGGCACCAGCCATGACCTGGCGGCGTCAGGCATCCGGCTGTTCGGCCTGTCCATGGGCCGCGCGAAGCTCCAGGTCAAGATCTACGAGTTTGCGCTCTACTTTGACGCCAAGCAGGTAGGCTGCTGACAAACGTGCTCACCTCTCCAGGATGCTTGCCATGCAGGCTGGTCAGAGAGACATGGCTTGCCTGTCGGACAAGTCTGCCAAGACATGCAGCCTGCATGTTATGCGAGTGTTTCTGTCCAGACCGGCTCATCAGATTGCACGACTTGTCACCAGTCAGCATATTTGCGCTTATTGCGAATACTTTCTGGCGCAGGCAAAGCACTCGCAGCTCAGCAAGCAGCACAGCTGGGCAGCCGCCCCTCAGTCGCAGCTTCAATCCCAGCTGGAGGCGCCGGCGCCGGTGCTGCAGTCAGCCCGGGAGCAGCAGGACCGCTTCGCCAACTCCCTGCGCAGCAGCAACGACATCGACATGTCTTTGGTGGTGAGTGTTCAGCCCAATTCCGAGCATTATTGGTCCCTATATCTCTGGGTGTGGTCATATCTGCCCCATGCTAATTTGCCAATTGCGCTGAGTCTGCATACATGTTCACGAAGCTGCTCGTCATGCTCTTCCTGGCCAGCAGTTGCATGCGTGAACGGTGTTCCTCAAGTCACATCTGAAATCCATTGTGCAGGTGCGTGCCAGCCGCAGCCTGCCGCTGCGGCTGATGGCGGCCGAGTACGAGCACATCCTCAAGCGGCGCCTAAAGCGCGTCGGCGGCTCGCCCGACGACCCGGCGCTGACGCAGCTCCTGGAGCAGTTCAAGTGCGTCTGTCCCAGCCACCTTGAGGGAAACCCCTGCACGCTGCAACGCGTATTGGCCATGTGGACGCCGTCTGCTGTGCACAGGCAGCGCTCAAACACTCACACTGTCCATTTGGACGTGTTCACCCATCCAAACAACACACGTGTTCACGACACGTGTGATCGAATGGCAGCTTGGTGTCCAGATGCAACGTCTGAGCCTGCAACATTCCTCGCGTGCAGGGAGGAGCGGCTGCCGTCGGGCATGGTGCGCAATGGCAACGTGCAGAAGGACTCGGTGCTGACCTTTACGCGCGGCGTGGGCGGCCGCATCACCGCCGTTGCCGACGGCCAGGAGCTGGCCACCGTGACCAGTCCCGCCTTCGCGGCGGCGGTCTTCGACCTGTACCTGGGGGACCAGCCTGTGAGTCCCGCGGCGCGCGCCACCGCGCTGGACTCCGCGTCCCGCATGCTGCGGTCAGGGGGTGACGGCTATGCACCGGCGGCAGGGCTGCCTGGCATCTGCGAAAGCGGCGCCGGCAGCGGTGCCTGCGTGCGGCGGTGGCCCTGGGAGCACACCTTCCGCCCGCATCCGCAGCCGGCGTGAGCCGGTATCGCCTGCGCGCGGCTGCGGCCCTGGGACAACACCTTCTGCCCGCAGCGGCAGCCGGTGTGAGGCGGCGGCGCCTGCGCGCGGCGGGGTTGTCAGAACCCTGTGTGGGGGAACATCCTCTGTCTGCAGCTGCTGCTGGCGATTTTGGTGGCCTGACGCACTTGCCGCGTGCCTACAGAAGTGGCCATGGGACAACACATACCGCCTGCAGCCGTAGGCAGCAACGCAATCTGCGATGCTGCGTAGCCGGTATCAACTCGTAATGTAGAGCAGCGACCTGTAGCAATAGCAGCCCTTGTTGCGTGGATGGCGCGAGGCAGCCAAAGATAACCGGCCTGCATTTGCGGGCAGGCAGGGTGTTCAAGTCATGTCTTATTGACAGTGACAATTGTTGACATTCTGATGGTGTACGCGATTGCGCAGCCCGTGTGTGCGATAGCTTTTCGGACTGGTGTATGTGTTTGTTTCATGCCAGCTCTTGACCAAGATCCCTGTGGCGTAGTGCATTTAGTAGAACGTATTAATCCGTTGGAAGTAGGACGTGTTCATGATGCGTGTCGGTCATGCCAGCTTTCAAGTTTCATGACACCTATAGTCAGCCTGAGTGTCAGGTCACCCTTCATACCTGGAAAATTCATTGCCACGCCCCAACCAGCAAGCTGCGAACACAGCACCCCGGCCCAAGTGGGCCGGGAAAGACTTGCAAGTCTGTACGCTGCAGGCTTTTGCTATCTCAGGTGACGTCCACGACGAGTGTGTTAAATGGTGCAAAGAGCAGCAAGGGGCCTCGCCCACCTCGTGCTGTCAAGCAACCACGACAAAAGCAACTGATCCAAGTCACACGCTTCAGCATTAGCTGCCTCCTGCGGCCTGGCTCCTTGCGCAAGTGTTGTCAGTGCTCGGGGTAGCTCAGTCAGAGTTCGCCTTGAACAGTTCGTCGTTTCCGCTAGATTCCGCTAGATTTTACGCCAGATTGTTGTGGTTTGAGCTTTTGACAGACGCGTCGCAGCGTGCAATTGAGAGACAGCGTCAGCAGCAGCGACAGCAGCAGCACCAGCATTAATGCCGCCGCCACGCCGCCACCGCTGGAAGTCTGAGCCGTGCAGCTGCAGCTAATAGCGCGCGTCCATACTGAACGCGGCCTTGCATCAGACAATGACGAAGGAGCAGATGCAGCAGGCAGCCTTGCTCACCAGCACTGTGATGCTGACAGCGAGGAGCAGCCCCTGCACCAGGCTCCGCGCCTGAGCAATATGGACGACTCACCGGAGATGCCCCACACGATCAATAGCTTGGCCACCTTCCTTGGCCACAAGATGGACAGCCAATACAATGACCTGCGCTCCCAGATGTTTGGTCTGACGCAGGGCTTCCGAGACTATGTCCATCTCTGTGCCGGACCTGCAACGGCAGGAGGAAATGCACGAGTCGCGGCTGGCTGCCCTAGAGAACGCCATGGAAAATGTGAAGGGGAACTTCAACATTCCTGGAGGGCACAGCTGGCGCTGCCCAGGCTGATGTGGATGCCCTCAAGCAGGCCACCGCGGCCACCAAATCTGGTCAAACTGAGGCGCTGCGCAAGCTGGGAGAGAGCTGCGCAGCTGGTGCATGCACCAGCGAGATTGCCAGGCTGTGACGTGACCTCCGCACCCAGGATGGAAGATGGACGGCATGCGCAAGGACGTCAAAAACCTGGCTAAGGTGCAGCCGTCACAGATAACATTGCGGACATGCAGCACCAGTGGAAAACCTGGACAGGAACCATGCTCCTGCAACGCGATCATCTAGCTGCTGCCGGATGTCACAACTTGGTCAATGACTAGTAGCTATTAGGACTCGATGCAGGGACTAACCGTTAGACGATTGGAATTCGTTGAAGTCCAACCGTCGCGTCAAACAAGTCTGCACCCCCAGCGTGGTCGTGCAGTGAGACTCGATACTTTTCACGTGTGATCACCGAGAGTCTATCCAGCAGTATTCCACGCCAACTTAGTTGTTATGCACGACGTGCTTCATGACTGCCTCCACGGCGTCGGCCATGTCGACCTCAGTGGGCTGATCCTGGACAACTGCAGGATCCACGGCCGGCTGCAGGCCCGAAGGCCCTGCCTATCATCGTTAGTACCCGTCATAGCTGGCATTACACCCCGTCCCACAAACAGGCTGCAAAGCCACACGAACAGCAACCGAAACCAATGAAGCACATCGTGCATAACAACTAGAGTAGCGTGGAATACTGCTCGAGAATAGTCACGATAGACTCTTGGTGTTTACACGTTAAAAGTAAGGAGTGTCACTGCACGTCCACGCTGGGAGTGCAGACTTGTCTGACGCGACGGTTGGACTTCAATGAATACCAATCGTCTAACGGTTAATTCCTGCATTGAGTCCTGATAGCTACTAGCCATTGACCAAGTTGTGACATCGGATACCGATGCAAATGACGGCGAGCTGCTGGAGGCGATCAATGGCCTGCTGGACTCAGAGGATGGACAGGCCGCGCCCAAGTCGGAAGTCTGCTCACCGCATCGGCACCCGCCGCCTGCCGCCACCTCTAGCCAGCCAGCGCTGGCGCGGCATGTGCTGGCGACATTCAGCAGCCATGAGGACCAGCAGGCGGCACTCAAGAAAACGCCGCAGGTGCGTGCCCGCCGGTGCCGGATCAACGTTGGCAGAGCATTAAAAACCCTTGACAGGCAGATGCGAGAGGGAGTAAGTCAGAGGAGTGATGTGCTCGTTCCCGTGGCAGATCTGTCTAGACCGAAAGGCGCAGTGCAATGGCAGTGCAGTGGCTGTGCAATCGCCGCAAAGGCTGGATGTGTGCCGCAAACTGATCTTCTGAATGCTTACAAACAACGAGGCTATGGAAGTGTAAAGGGGAAAACTGCAGACGGAAAGCGAATCGCAGGCAATGCATATTATGCCGATCGCGTGACCTCTCACGCGACCTCACTGATGAACTCCCTAACTGGAGCAGCGCCAACAGCTTGGCATGTGTCGAACTTCCAAGAACTGACAGATTGCCGGAGACAATCTGCCTCGTTCAAAACACCACGTGTCAATTCAATGCAGGGTGCGTTTTCTGAACCAGCAGATGTTCAAACTGCCCAAGTGCAGAGCACGATTTGCTACATTCTTCCCCCGCAGTTCTAAGCGTCGCCCCGACGCTGCGCTCTAGATTTATCTTCCTCCTCCCGCGCCGTCTTCTCCTATATCCAGACCGTGGTATTTACCGCCGTTTCCCCCTCCGCTGCGGAGGCTGGTTTAGATTATGTTCCGCCACGTATTGTTTGCCAGCCGCGTTGAGGTTGAATCAAGGCTCCCAGGTATTGTTCTCCGCTGGGTAGTTTCGCCACTTGATGAGGTACCACCATGTCGTTTTACCGTCCCTTGGTCTTGGATCGCTTCGTGTCGACAACCTCCTCCGCTTCCCAGAAACCTCGTTGTGTTATTTGTTCCACTCTTGTCTGCATGTGCGGCGCCTTTGGTCGTCCAGCAAACGCCTTCGTCCGGTGGAATGGCTGTAGAAGGCTGACATGGAATACCGCAGTGGAATACCGGCCGGGTGTAGTCCCCAGTCGTCAGGCAGCTCCAGCTCGAGGTCGCGATCATTGATTGCCTTGATCACGCTGTTTGTTGGTGGCAGCACAAATGTCAGGAGCAATGCCAGTGGCTGATGACACTCGCTCCAAAGGCGCGCACAGCAGCAGTGGCGCCGTTAGCAGTTGGACGCCGAGATCGCTGCTGCTGCCACCGCCAGCCTACGTCTGGTGAGCGTTAACGTTGCCAACAATTTGTGCTTCCCCCTGACACGATGACCCAGCTGGATCGTACAGATGAGTTTGCATGCTGCAGTCCGCATCGGTCGCATGATCAAGCAAGTGTGCAACTTCTGGGGTGCTGGCGCCATGGAAAGCTTTGGCCTGCAAACTGTACGATTGCTGTCGTAGCAGGAAGAACCAGGGGCAGCTGGGGGCCGGGAAGGGCAGCCCTGGCATCAAGGTGCAATGAAGACAAAGGGGGTTGACGGGGCAAGGTCTCAGCAGCCATCAGCAGGCACAGCCGCTGACCACGATGGGATGACAGCTGAAGCAATCAGTGCCTCAAGGTGTGGCACATGCGACGCGCAAGACCCGATCCGGCAAGACACACTATAAGCGGATGGCCCGGCTGAAGACTAAAATCATGAGGCGTATTGCTGTCCCATCAAGGTTGATGGGACACGTTAATGGAGGCACACCGTGATGATGAGCGATGGCCAACGAACCACTCGATCGACATGTATGCAGGGTAGTCGATGTGGTTTCAGGGTCCGTGCAGCAAACACAGATTCGAGGGTTTTCTGGATGATGTATCGTTTACTGAGCTTGAGATGTACGCCATGGCACGTGTCAGATTCCAGGAATAAGTCCTGACTGCAGAACTGAGGCAGCTTGTCGATAAATACGCAGTGTCTTCTTTAAACTCTCCAGTTCCAAGGCCGCTCACAAATAACTCTACTATGCCGCACGCCGATTCTGGCTATGCGTACTAGCATCTGTCGCGTGAAGTCAGATTCCCGGAAGCCTTAGACTTCACCGCCAGCATCCTCTACACGCGCCTGCCTGAAGTCCAATATGGCGGACCGTAGCGCATGGTTTACGACCGCCGGCCTGTTGCTGGGCAGCCTGATACCCGTCATTGGGCTTGTGTAATGTTCCATCAGCCACCTGCACACAGCACAACCAACCGCATTTTCTCAGCACCAGCGAGCCTATGCACCAGCGCAGTGTTGATGACTAAAACCACGAAAAAAGCGATGGTGGATGTGCAGCAGTTTCAAGACGAAGATGCACAATGAGACGCACGATGCCAGGGCTTTGCGCTCATAGTTGAAGCCATCCGCCGCAGTCACAGGCTCCTCCATCAGCTCCTGCACACATGCCAAATCTGCTTCAGCCATTAGCTTGTGCAAGCATGCTGTAGTGCGGAGCCGCCGTCATCAGAGGATGCAGGGCTCATGAGCTCTTCATGAAGAATGTCATTAGCAGGCCATTCTTGGGCTGGTCAAGAGGCAGGTCCATGGGTGTGGTCACCAGCAGGTCCTGGGCAGCAGGTTCCTCTGCACACGCCTCGCAACTCCTAGGTGGGCTGGCCTGCCCACCTGTGTGATGGGACAGACATACAGGTCGGGCGGCTCTTCTCTGTCACCGGACTGCCGAGCTGCGCTGTTCGCGTCTGCATGATTGCGCAGAACTGCTGGGTGCAGCAACGGCACCAAACTGCCGGCTGCAGCCTCGCCAGGGCAGCCTTGTTCGGCTGTTGACGCCTGGCTGGCTCCTGCGCTGGCTGCTGGCTGTTCTGCAGCACGGCTGCCGCAGCCCTTTGTCGAAGCATGGTCCACTGCTGTACGCTGTGCTTCTGCTTGCCCCCCGTCTGACCCACCAGCAGCTGGCGCGCCGTGTACAGGCGCAGGCTGCTCTGCATCGCCCCGGAAGCATTGCCGAGCTGCTGCAAGGGATGCAGTGTCGATGGCTGCGCAACACACCGCCTCGCCGCCCTCTGTGCTGATAGAATCGCCAACGGCTGAAGGCCATGCCGCTTCACCGCTCTCAAACTCGATGGGTCCTGTGCACAGCGCAGTCGTGCCACACGACCAAGCTTTCTTTTTGGCGACAACCAACAGTAAGCTGCAGAAGACCATGAGTCATCAACGCATAGACGCCTGACGAGCATATGGCGCTGCGCGCAATGTGACACATCGGACATCTTTTGCCCACTTACCAGGCTCAAAGTCTACAGGACCAGGCTCGAACATGCCCGGGTGTCGACTCAGGCTTCGATGCGCAGGCGTAGCGTGATCACTGGACGTAACGACGCTGTTGTTGTCTCAGCGCTGCTTGTACCAGCTACGTGGCTCAACAACGTCCCAGCGACCCAGCAACCTGCTCATACGACGGTCAGCAATTCTTCAGGATGTTGCAGAGTGGGAGACATGCTGTTGGCGCGCGCTAAGGTCAAGTCGTGCCAGGGAAGAGCATTTTGCTGAGTCGTGTCGTGACCGTCAGGCTGCCGGCCCAGCTCCGACACGACTCGAGGATTCCTGACCTGCTCCGAAACGGTTTCATTTGGCGAAAAGGTCCACTGCAATCTTGCCATTCGCACATTTGCTACTGTCAGATTTCTCGCGATCTTCTCTCCAGTCCCCACTCGCTGCCAGCGCCAACGCCGCAAGCGTCAATCCGAAAGACGACATCGCAACACACCGCGGCGGCCAGGTAGATGATCCCCTGCGCCTCGCCTGCTGCTGTTCACGTTGCCGCTTCAGCATCAAAGAAACGTGTGCACCGATGAGTCTGCACGGGCGGTCCTCTGGGCGACGATGCATCTGCATATGTGCACCCTCAAAATATGTGTGCACAAGACGTCCTCCTCGCCCGCTGTTGTCCTGACGCGCTCGATCGCCCTGCAGGTTCTGAACATTGAGCAGAAAATAAAATGGCGAACCCTTCCGCTACGAGCTCCGGCGCTTTCAGGCGGCCGGCGAGCCGCGTTGTGCGCAGCGGCGGCTTCTTTGGCTTCGCCTACAGGTCCGCACTTTGAGCTTTACCGTCTGCAGCTCATCATCATGCATTTGATCGATAGTCGGAAAAAATTGTCCGAGATGAGGTTCTTCTGCATCAAGTATCGCTGCTCACTACTAATGGCGGGTCGGCCAACCAACAAGGTACTGATGGTCGACCATATACAACACATGCAACAAGCTGCGGACTGATGCGCGCAGGGTGGCTTCGCCCACCGAGTGGCTGTACAAGACGGGCAGTGGCGCCAAGGAAGGCGTCATCGCAAAGAAGGCGCTGCAGCAGCCCTTCCAGCAGGTGCGCGCTCTTGCCCTGTTTCTGCAATTTGACAGGAGCAGCATGTCCTGCTTGATGCATTTGTTAAATATTTTATTCAACTGTCTGTTGACGCGGATGATGTGCAGGTCGCATACATAGACATCTCACCGGTCAATTACCACTTCGATGTCCACTCCATGAGCAGCGAGATGGTGCCATTCCAGCTGCCCATGGTAAGCCCCTCTGTTCCATATATATAGCTCACTCTGATCCTGATCCTACAGCACAAATTTTCGATGCAGCATTGGTCGATGTTGGGAACCTCTGCCTGCCACACGTTTGTAAGACTTCCCTTTGGCTGACACAACCTCAGGCCCTTGCATCAAGTACTCTGCATGAAGCAGGCAGGAGCCTGATCATCATGCATGAGGCTGTTCTGTCCTACATCTGCCAGCGACCATCTCGCGTTTGCTTTTTTTGAAGACACATGACCCGTGCGCCTTGTTCAATTCAGGTGTTTACCGTTGGACCTGTGGACCCAAGGGTGGACATGGAGGGGTTCCGCGTCTACTGCAACCGCCTGTCGACACTGTCCCGCGAGTGAGTGCCTTGCTGGATAGACCTCAGCAGCTCCTACTTCTCATTTTTGCTACACACGACAGTCATGTCCATTGTTTGCTCCATCTGAACCTGCTGGTCTCATAACCGCCGTGTACCCACCGAGATCATGCGAGACTGACTGCCTGTGAATCGTGCTTCTTTGACACGCAGTGAGATCAAGCAGATTGTGGAGGGAGTGATCCAGGGAGAGGTGAGCACGTCAGGCCCTAGTCCTACAGCACTGCTGATGACCCAAACCCCTGACCGATTCAACCACATCAGCACACAACAGCAGTGCCGCTATTGCAGGTCGATTGACCTGCATGACAGCGAATGCTTCAGAGTGACGATCCGCTGGTGCTGCAGCGGCAGCTGAGCAAATTTCATTGCATAAGAGATGGTGTGATGTTGTGATTGTGTCTCGGATACCAGGTGCGGGTGCTGTCGGCAAACATGACGATCCGGCAGATGTTCTCCGGGCGTGATGGCTTCCGCGCCAACATCACAGACCACGTAAGCGCCCCCCTTTATCACATGTCCTCCTGTCTGTGATCCTCTCCTTCTCTCGCCGACTGTCACACCACTTACGTCATGCTCTCTGCGTGCCTCGATACCACGGGCGCTACGATCGCTGGCTGACCAACACATCTGCCTCCAGCTGTCACTTATGATGTGCTGATGATTGTGCCGTGGCTGTGCATGCAGGTGCAAAAGGATCTGGTGCCAATGGGCCTGAAGGTGCGCCCTCTTGAGCTTTACTGCTGCTGCAGAACCTCCGCACACTCTTGATTGACGGCGCATGCCTGGCCCTTTTCTGATGCGGCTGTACATTTCATCATTACCTCCGCCACCAGAGCTTGCGCCAGAAAACTGCGGTCTTGTGCTTGTGTGATCGAACGTGCTGAACCTGCTGAGTTTAATCACGGTATCGTTATTCATTGCCTGCAGATCTACAACGCCAACATCGCAGAGCTCAGCGACCTGGATGCCAAGAACAGATGTGCGCAAACTGCGTGTCTCCGGTTTCCCTCTACAAAACAGTATCAAAATGTGTGCTGCAGTTTTGTCCGCAAGTGCTACTGCAATATGCACTTTACCAAGCTTCCGAGAGACTGCCGGCAATATTACCTTGCAGTGGCGTGCACATTCCCCGCAACTGGCAGCACTATGCGGTCCCTTCTACCGATTTCGGAGTCACCTGTTGCCCTGCCCCCCCTGCAGACTTCGAGAACCTGAAGATGAAGGCGCTAGAGGGCGCCAACACCGAGGCCCGCGTGCAGGTGCGTTTGCAGCTGCGGCACATGCAAACCCTGCAGTTGGTAGCAGCTGTCCCATCGAGATGTCCACTCGTTGGATCAACCACACGGTTCCGCATGCGCCGCCATAACCACGTTCTGCAATTGCAAACACAGCCGCAGCATCATCAGCAGAGGGATGGCTCCTTCTGCCGTCTATGGCTAATTTGAAGATGTGTGAACGAAGCCATCGCTGATTTAATTTGCACTACCTACAGGTGGCCGAGGCCCGCAACCGCGGAGACATCGGCGAGGCGGAGAAGCGGGCGGACACCGCCACGCGGAAGGCCGCCATCGAGGCGGATGTCACCCAGAAGAACAACATGCGCAACCAGGCACGCCATTCCGTGGCAGCTGTCTCACCCCATCGTTTGTTGTGTCACCCTCCGAGCACACTTTATCTTCACCGTCACTGTAGCGCCAGCCATGCCACTGGCAGACACCGGGCAGCTTCAAGCTCAGTCACACTGTCTCTGCACCTGGCAATGCCTTTTGCGCCAACAGGTCATGTTCTGCGGCTGATGGTGCGCCGCTTGGTGCACATCATGCATGCATCCCGCCCTCACAGTCGAATTCTGGTCGTGTGTTGAAGGCACGCTGTCGTGTGGACCGTGTGAACCTAGATATCGGGGTGTATAGATGCGATGTCTATTATACATCATACGTGTTTTGATGCCGGCAGGCGGTCGTGGAGTCCAATGCGGATCTGGCAGTGAAGACGTCGAAGCAGAACCAGCGGCAGCGGGAGGCGCAGGTCGACGCCGACACCGCAGTCCGCCAGCGCCAGGTGCGGACGTAGGAAGTTGCATGTTGTGAAGCTGCTGCCTGTATGGCAGCTGCCTGCTGAGCCTTGACGCAGACACCGCCGTCCGCCAGCGCCTGGCATGTTTCCAACAGCATGCAGAAATGCCTGGACAGCTGCTCGTCATCATTGCTAGTCAGCTGATGTGCTGAGTCTTGACGGATCCCAACACCGCTGTCCCGGTGGGCACGCCGAGGGTTGCTGCTCGATAAACTTTTTTGCTGACAGTACGCTCACCTCCTGCGCCTGAAGCCTGTGCAGCACTGTGACGCTTCACATCATCAGGGTCCGCCAGCAGATCGTGCGGTTTCGACGATTTGAACCAGCAGAAGCGTATGCATGCAGAAGCAGCAGGTTTCTGTGCGTCAGTGTGCTGCTGCGCCTGTGCAGGCGGAGCTGGAGACGCTGCTGGTGCAGAAGCAGGGCCACCAGCGGCGGCAACCCCGTGGCATCGAAGAAGAAAACCCTAGAAGCAGAGCTGCCGTTTAATAGCAGCAAAATAGTGCGGTCAGATGCTGCCTCGTACTGGGTGCAGGTGGAGCTGGAGACGCTGCTGGCGCGGAAGCAGGGCGACCAGCGTCGGGAGGTGCTGCGCTCCACGCAGCTCGCCGAGGCCGGCGTCGAGGCCGAGTCCCGGGTGCGATGCTAATGCTGTAGAACAGTATCTAACCTTAACCGCTTGATTGAATGTCCAGCAAGATAGGATAGTGTCCTGCCGGATCATCCTGAAGTGACCTTGTGCAGGAAGAGCTCTCTCGGGAGTTGCATGGCGCCAAAGAGCTCACCCTGATTTGACTTCTGTTCAGGTGACACCTATTGTTGCTGGGCGCAGCGCACGCGGGGCGGGACGTTGGTTGGCCGTTGACAAGCAGGCTGGGTGGCCGTTTCTGTTTGATTCGTCCACACACATCTGTCATACACTCAGTTCAGCTGAATCCATTTGTCGCAGGTGCGGCGGGCAGAGGGAGAGGCGCTGGCAGTCGTCAAGCAGGCCGAAGCGAAGGCCGCGGTGGTGCGCCTTGGCGCTGAGGCCACGCTGTTCCAGGAGCTCAAGCGAGCCGAGGGTGAGCTGATATACATAGAAAGCTTCTTGCAACGTGCATCTTCGGCACCCACTTGCAACAAATGTTTCTTCAGCCGCCGAGGGGCCGCTGTGCTAAGAGCTCAAGCCCACCGAGGGTGAGTACTGTGGCTGGCCTCTGCCCATGTGATCTCCGACATCGTCACCCCAATGCAAGTCTCATGTGTCATGACCCGCTTCTTGCAATCATCACCAGATCTGCAGATCGTCCGTTGCCGTGAAAAGTCGCCGTCTGGTCTCGTGCAGCGGGCTGCTGCTCCTTGTGCGGACCGCCTTCATCATTCTGCTTGATTGATCGATGCTCACTCACCTGACAGCCGCTGCATGTGAGGCCAGCCCGCGCAGGGCGGGTAGCAAAGACTGTGTGTGCTGAGCAGTCATCAAAACCTGCCCCTCCCGCAACGCAGGTGTGCGGAAGCTGGCGGAGGCGCAGGCAGCTGGTGTCGCAGCCATCCTTGCGGCCACCGGCGGCGATGCGGTGCGGCAATTGTGTTACTCCCATGCATTGATCTATCATCCTGTGATCTGTGGAGGCGGCAAGTGCAGCAGGCCAGCCGTTTGTTGGCAGATGCGGCACAGCTGTGCCATCGATGCTCAAGCTGGCGCCCGGACTCCCGCCGCAATGGTGCATGAGGTCATGCGGCCTGTCTCCCTTCGCTAATGTTCATCTGCAGCTCCACATGTCACCGGAGTATCTGGTGGACCGCATTTATGTACATCCAATCTATCGTCACACGTGGATAAGATAGTCGATGTTCTGGTAATTTGTTCCAGCCTTGCTGTTCTTATCTGACAGGACCTGGCAAAGTTCTACATCGGTGTGGAGAAGGGCCTGTTCACGGACCTGGCGGCGCAGACGGCGGCCGCCATCCACGGCCTGCAGCCCAAGATCAACGTGTGGAACACCGGCGCCCAGGGTGCGCCGCAAACCTAAACCTTAAACCCTAAATTCTCACAACGCGCAGTGCCCCTGCTGATGACAAGCTGCAATCCGTTATCGGCGGTCTGCAGCCCAAGGTCGACGCCTGGAACACTGGCGCACAGGGTGTGTGTCTCGCCCTTATGTAACGCCATCACAGCAGGCCCACTGCACGTGCAGTGCGTGCTATCTTCCTGCGGAAACACCTGCCAGCTGCGCCACCTCGAGCTTCCACCAGTGCTGCACTTTGTCCTTGGATCTGCAACCAGCCCGAACAGAACACCCACCTGCACACCCGCCGGACAGCTGTGAAGAATGGCGTGCAGGCGAGGGCGGCGGCGACTTCATGGGCGCCATCCGCAACCTCTTCACCGGCATGCCGCCAATGCTGGACGCGCTGGCGCAGCAGACCAATGTGCAGCTGCCCTCCTTCATGCCGCAGCAGGTGTGCGGCATTGTGCCCCGCTCTTGCTTCGTGGCTCTGATTATTACACTGTCATCCCGGCCTGAAATTTCGCCAGGCCTTGCACCTTTGAGGTCTGCGCAGCATGCAACTGAAGCCACTGTCACTCGTCTGCAATACTGGATGCTGCTGCCCGGTATCTTACAGTATACGAGCGTTGTGCAAAGTGTATTTCTTTTGCTTGTCACGACGCTTCGGGTTTGCAACTCTGCATCATGCAGTGCGACTGACGGTGACCTGAAACCTGTGCTGCACTTGCCTCCGAAAACTTGCCTGACACTGTCATTTCTTCACTTGTGCAGGCGAAGACCGCGGCATGAATGCGCTGCCGCAGCAGACCGCGCAAGCATAGGAGTCGTCTCGGAGGGCAACGACAGCTGAATCCCGATGTGTTACATCAGCGGTGCCCGTAATGTATCACATCAGCGAACGAACACTTTGAAGCACCTTGGTCGTTCAGCAGTGTCACAACAGCCATTCTTGTCCTTGAAGCAATATCATGTATAGTGTGCCGCACTTTTGCAGTTTGCAGCACTTGGCAGCCGAGACGCATTGGCGCCACATCAGTTTTGGGACCGCAACTGTGCTTGTACATGTCGTGCTCGGCGGATTTGTCTGTCGTTTGCGGCTTTTACAGTGTCAAAAATTTAAATGGTGTTCAAATAAAGGGTTGCTTGCTGTGTCGCGGACCTGTAACCGACAGTCACAGGTTCATCATTGAACCTGTAATGATGCAAATGTACCTGACGACGGTAGCGCCCACAGCATCTTACGGCTGTGAAGTCTGGTGTCTGCGGCACATGGTGGCGGAGTGTCGAGTATACAAACGGCATATATGTATATACAAACGGCATACAAACGGCATATAAACTGGAGGCCAGCTACGTACAGATGATGAGGGAGCTCTGGAACATGCGGTGCTCTGTTCCCACTGCAGTGCTCCTGCAAGAGCTTGGCGAGCTGCCGCTGGCGGTGGAATGGAAGCGGCAGGCGCTGCGGTTTTGGAGTGCGCTGACCGCTCTGCCAGAAACATCCATCTCCAAGCAGGCGGCAATCGACGATCGTGCGGCGGCGCAGCAGTCCAACATGCAAAACTGGGCTGCCGAAGTTTTGACACGTGCGCAGCAGCATGGCATGAACCTCACAGACGCTGATGGCAACATGCTGCCGGCAGCGGACGAGAGTGCCATCACAGCCATGGCGGCTACCGCGGCGCAACAGTTTGTGGATATGAACACGAGGACAGCACTGTCAAGCGCGTGAAGCGGACGACATATGCAGCATGATTTCGCGCCCTGGCTGGGCTCATGGAGGCGAGTTCTGGCAGCTGGAGTTGTCGGCGCCGCAGCTGCGCGCAGAGGCTCCACTCAGGATCGCACTTGCTGCGGGTGGAGACCGGCAGGTTCGCAAAGATAGACAGGCAGGACCGCTGCTGCACATTTTGTGGCAGTGGCGCGATCGGGGACGAGAAGCATGTGCTGATGGAATGTCCCGCGACTTTACGTTGTCCGGCGGCGCTTTTCTTGCCTGTTTGATCTGGCAGTGCCGCCGTGCATGCGTCAGGTTTGGGGATGGGACAGAGTGATGGTTGCCGAATCATTTTCATAGCATACACTTGGGCATGCTAAAACCTGGCAAGTAAAATGTCGCACCAAGGGACTGCTGACTTGCACATATGACCAAGCATCGGCAGCCAGCGGCCATCAGACCAGAATTGCATGCTGCTGCCGGTCGCAGCTCCTGACACACTCGCTGCATGCAGGTTCCAGCTGTTGAGGGATGTTCCAAGTCAAGCTGCTTGTTCGAATGTACGTACATGTCCCCTAGACCGTGCTGCAAACCGGCCACGGAGAGCAAACGGCCGTCACCACCCACTGCTCTCCACCACAGCACTTGCGGCCTGCATCTGCCTCCTGTGCAACGGACAGTCTGGTTTCACGCACACACCATGATGCGCATATCATCATCAGCGCCCTGTACATGCGAACTTCACAACGAGCTGCTCCTGACAGCCTGCATCGTCGCACAAGTGGAGAGGCAGGCGTATGAGATTTTACATGCGAAGGCCACGGCGGCAAGCTCAAGACGCACTATGCAGACCCAAACCTGTGTGATGTCAGCTGCCGCTGGCGGCTGGTTGCCGGCCGCGTCGGCTGCCTCCGCTGGCTGCTGAGCGTCTACTGCCACGGCTGACGGCGCTGGCAGCTCAGCGCCGGCTGCTTATGCTGGCGTCGGCGGCGGCTGGTCCTGCTAACCTAAACCCTAAACCCGCCTCTGCTGACGGCTGAGCCTCTGACGCCAGAGTCTCTGCCGGCTGCGGCTGCGCGTCCTCAGCCGCCGCCGACAGCTGAATCTCCCGCACAGTGGCCACCGCGGCCTCCTGCGGCCGGGCTTCCTGGGCCGCCGCGGCCGCCGCTGCTGAGGGGTCAGTCTCTGGCGCCGCGGCTGCCATTGGTGCAACCTAGTCAAGCAGCACAGCAGGCTCTGCACGAAATGCCGCAAGTGCAGGAATCTTCCAGTGGAAAAGCGCGCCTGATCAAGTAGGGGTGGACCGAGGCCGAAACAACAGTGGTGTGCTCGCAGAGGTTGTTGCTCGAAAATTATACCTGCGCAACAATAGGCGGCGTCGGCGGCGGTGTTGGGACCGCGTCGGCGGCTGCTGCTAATGGCTGCGGGCTGACGAGTGACACATCGGCAGTGGCTGCCGCCTTCCTGTCGCCGCGCCGTCAGCGCAGGCTGAAAGCCGAGGCGGTCTCCTCCCGCTGGACTGTCGCCTCTTCCTCCTCCTGCCACGCCGCACGCTCAGGTGAGCAAGGGTGAGCAAGGGTGAACAAGGGTGACACTGGCAGGTCCTTCTCAAGACCGCATGCTTCGTAGCCATAGCAGGATGCAGTTGCATTGTGAGAACTACATGGACGGATGTGAAGGGTAGTGATGTAAAGCGGCGCCAGCAATCCATGCCAGGTCATTCAGATGTGCTTAGTACCTCCGAGGCGTGGCTGGAAGCACTGTTGAAAAGACGGCTCGAGAAGGCAGCACCTGCTAGCCAGGAGAATACATGTGCTCACCACGGCTACCTCGGCAGCCGCCGCCTGCGCCGTTGCGGCCGGCCGCGCCGCCGCCGCGTCGCCTACTGCATCCAGCATCCCCGCCTGCTTCTCAGCGGCCGCCGGCAGCCGCATGGCCAGCCGCCGGCGCAGCGGCTCCCACGGCAGGGCGCTGCCGGGCGCCAGCGCCGCGCGGCCGGCAGCGTCCTCGCCCAGCAGAGCTGCCAGCTGTGGCAGCGTCTCAGCCAGCAGCGTCTGCATGTCCTCCCCGCACATGTCCGACTGCAAACCGCAGAAGCACACATCAGGGTCGGAAGTGGTCGAGCGATGGCACGTGGCGGAGGCAGTTGACGAAGCTGAAAAGATCAGCCAAGCTGCTCAACGCTGTGAGGCGCAGCTAGCCGCCAGATGCCGAACGTTGCTGTACCTGCAGGGGCCATTGTTGGGCACAACTCGCCAGGATTTGGGAGACGACGTGGTGCGAACACTGACCTGGGCTGCGATGTCGAGAGCCTGCGCCATCGCCGCCGCACCGCCGTGGCCCGCCGCCGCCCGCTGCATGCGCGGACTGCCCGCAAAGCCCGCCAGGATCTCGCAGGCGGTGAGTACCATGCGGCACTCCCGGCCCCTGGCGCGGAACGCTGACCGCGTCGTTCCCGGCGGCGCCGCCGCTGCTGGGCTGTCGCTGCTGCCGGAAGGCTTCTGAGCCGCCACAGCGCGCCCACCAGCCGTGACCATCGCGACGGCGGCTCTGACGACCGCCGCCTCCAGTGCCGGCGACGGCTGCTGCAGCGTGCCGGCGCAGCCGCCCATCCACCCTGCCGCCGCTGCGTTGGAGATGCTCACCGCATCATACTACGATCTGTCGAATGCACACTGATGATTTGATCATCTGCCTTGTTGGATTGCATGCACAAAACGGGCCCCAATGCTGGACGCGGACAGGGTCATTGTCCCCCATTACCAGCAGCTTGTTGCTGAGGCTGCACACTTGCTGCAGGTAAAGCAGCTTTCATGGTTTGTTCATCGCCCCAGACCCACCTGCCAGGGCGTTGTAGGCCGCCCAGAAGCCTGCCGGCAGGGGGGCCGAGCCGTGCATTCCGCCGCTGACATGCAGCAGCACGGCCGTCAGGTCGGCGAGCACGCCGCACTCTGCCAGCTGCTCCGCCGGCGGCTTGCGGCTGCCTGCTTTGCCGCTGCTGCCGCCGCCGTCATTGCTGGAGCTGGCGAGGTGGAACAGCGCCGTCGCCGCCAGCGCCCGGGCCGCGTGGTCCACCAGGATGTCCGCGTGCCGCCGCAGCGTCTGCCAGGTCGAGCCGCCGCTGTCAGAGGGCAGCGCCAGCTGGGCAGGCTCCCGCCCGCCGCCGGGGCTGCTGAAGTCGCTGCCGTGGCGCAGCAGGGCGCGGCTCAGCTGCAGTCGCCGCCGCAGGCCGAAGCCGGTACCTGAGGCACTCCGCGGCGCGGGCAGCCGGCTGTGCCGGCAGCAGGCCGCCAGCACGAATGACAGCGCCGCCAGCTTGCCGAGCTGTAGTCCGCGGTCCGCGGCGCCGCCGGCGGGCGCCCGAAGCTCGGCATCGGCTGCCTCCGCCACCGCCGCGGCGCAGGCGTCGGCCTCCCGCGGCGGCAGGCCCGGCAGCGCCGCGGCAGGCAGCCACGCATGGTGCGCCGCCAGCACCGCAAAGTTTGCGCCCACGCTGAGCATCCGGGCCGCCAGCGGATGCGCCAGCAGCTGCAGGCAGTAAGCCGCCGCAGTCGCCATGTGCTTCGGCAGCGTCGGCTGTCCCAGCTTCTGCCAAGATAGGCTCGCCGCATCCAGGCACCAGAAGGTTGCCTGCACCGGACGCAAAAGAGGCAGTCAGGCAAGTGCATGCAGACCCAGAACGGGAAGAGGTCAAATCCCGACAAACATATGTTGCCATAAACAACTCAGGCCCGTTCCCTGTGCGAAGAATTCTCCACAGGCTGTTTACCTGCAGTGCATGGGGATTGGCGGTCATGTAGAGCTGTCGCTCCTCGCTGCTGCCGGCCCTGGCGGCGCGGGCAGCGCACTCGAGGGCCACCTCCGCGAGCTCCGGCGCAGCCCGCAGCGCGGCTGCCAGGATCTCTGCCGGCGGCGGTGCCGCTCGCAGGAGTTCCTCCGGGAAAGTGTGCCGCTGTGCCGTGACGCTCGCCGCGATGGCCAGCAGCTGCGTGCTCCTCAGCTGCATGCAGCGCAGGTTGACATTGCGCACAGGCGTGTCCGTCACCCAGGCTGCCACCGCTGCGGTGTATGGCAGCGCCGCCTGCAGGATCTGCCGTCGCTGCGGCACCGTCTGGCTGTCAGTCGCCGCCAGCAGCGCGGCGATGATGACGTGCGCCGAGTGCTTCTTCGCCGCCGCCGCCGCCTCGGCGAAGCGGTAGCGCTTCAGGGCGCGGCACAGCGCCACGGAGTGCCGCCGCAGCGCCGCCAACGCCTTGTCTGTCGGGTCTGACTCCACGACGCAGGACAGAGCGGCCACATTGTCTGCCGCCGCCGCCAGCTCCGCCTGCTGGCCGAGCTGCTTCGCAAGCCCCAGGAGGCACAGGTCTGGGTTGCTGCGGGACAGTCAGGCGGTGGAGTCACTCACTGGTGGGAATCCGCAGCAGCACAGTTTCTGTGACCGCAGGGCGTGCACTTGGAAATTCTGGAAGGACAGCTGGCAGATGGTGCAGGCCCAGGTCCTCTCCACTGAACTTGACCTTCTTCACACACACAGACAGGTGTGTAGGACCGTGCTCACCCGTTGGTCTGCCTCCGCTCGGCGTTCAGGACGCGGTGCCAGGCAGGCAGCCGTCTTTCGGACCAGTGGATGTACTGCTCAGCAGCCCAGTCTGCCCAGCGGCCTTGCTGCTCATCAGACCGGCGCATCCACGTGACGAAGAACTTGTTGGCCGGGGTGCCCGGAATGGAGACAGAAGCGATGATGAAGATGTTGGCCAAGAAAATGCATGCAACCGAGAGCGCAAGCAGCGGGTCCTGCAGGTCGCGCAACCTGCACAGTTCACAGGATGATGATGTCAGCACGAACGACGATGCCACAGAAATCAGGTCTGTCGCCTTCTGTCGCCTGGGGCACTTGCCGTCGGGAGGAGTGTTACAAAAGGCTACTCACAGTTCTGGTGGCATCTTGTTGGTGAAAAGTTGGCAACGCAGACAGAGGAACTTCCCATACTGGGCTACGGGTGTGCTATGTCCCGACACCTGATCATGCTGGCTCACAGCCGAAGTTACCAGACGGCGATGCAGCCAGCGATGCTGGCGGCACGAGCTACTGCCGGAGGCACAAGCGAGATCGGATAGCTAGCACAGCGCTGCTGCGGTGATCAAGGGTATGCTTGAACGTGTGTCGAACAGCAGTGATTGGGGCGCCAAAGGCTTTGCCACTGCTCTCACAGCTAAGAAAGATACGTGATCAGGACTTGAGCAAATGCGAATAGCTTCACCTGGGCAGCAGACTGGCACTTCGAGCTGAACGCCAGGCAGAGTCACGTGCATTTTCTGTCAACATTATGTGATAGCAATGGCAAGAGTAGCTAAACCAACTCCAGATTGACGTCCAGCTGCCTAGCCCTATATGCTTTGTGATGGTACTACCGTGCAGGCAAACGTGCGCAAAGGCTCGCTGTATCCACAGTGTCATTTCTCCCCGGACAATTTCTGTACGGGAGCCTCAAGCTCTAGAACACCATCTACACCGCAGCGGCGGCTGAGCAGGACGAATCTGCCAACTGTCACTACAACATGATTGCAAGGCTGTGCTTGCTAGTTTCAACTCAGCAGTCAGCTGCCAGATCCAATGCTCCTGCAGCCGACGAACTTGCATACCCGTGCTGTAGTGCACCCGCAGAGCATGACTCACGGCTGACAGGACGTTGAGACAGACAACAAGGCGCCATGTCGTCGAGAAGGCGAGGATCATCCTGGATCTGCGATGTCAGCCTCAACCCTGCCGCAATGTGCGACACTCCTACTGAGCAGTTGAGGTTCCAAGTGCAAACGTGTGCCAACATTAGCGGCAATCGGGTGCCGATTCTTGCCGCCAGCAACCGGTTTGCCCGGCGATGCAGCGACGTGACGCGGGCTGGATTGTGTGCCATGCGCCATCGCTTGCGTTCCTTTGGTTTGCTGGAGCGGTGCTTCTAGGCTGTATATAGGCTGGTGCAAAAGTTTTCGTCCTCACTTGGAAAAATCACAGCACTGAGCAGGTTGCGTTCCTGAGTGCGAGCTGCCCAGTGCCGGAAAGCTATGATGCTAGGGAATAA
>JAABUK010004939.1_pt1 | contig 21266 bp, 17 predicted proteins | sample 5559141 | NCBI WGS metagenome assembly JAABUK01 (sample SAMN10711869, study PRJNA513367) | rock metagenome | isolation source: Antarctica rocks | place: Antarctica: Victoria Land, Pudding Butte nord | collected 2016-01-03
ATCCGCCCGCGATGCGAAGGCGTATGGCTTCGGTTGCCGCACGTACTTCGAAGGAAACATCCGGTCGGGGCTTCCGCCTATTGGTCTCATCCGCAATGCGCTCCTGCAGGCGTCTGGAGTGCACTCGACCCCTGCGGGGGAGCTGGCGTGACCAATGCTCGGAAATCCGGGTCGGGGATACTCGCTGCCGGAGGCATTGCGGCTCTCCTTGCTTCGACCTGCTGCCTTGGCCCTCTGATTCTGGTCCTGCTTGGATTCAGCGGCGCATGGATCGGGAACCTGACCCTGCTGGAACCGTACCGACCTTGGTTTCTCCTGTTCACGGTTCTCACCCTGGGCTTCGCAGGCCGGCGCATCTTCCGTCCCGCACAAGAGTGCGATTCCTCTGGATACTGCTCACGGCCTCATTCACGCATTCAGAAAACTGCCTTCGGAGCGGTTGTCGTTCTTTCTCTCATCGCGTTTGCTTTTCCTTATTTCGCGCGGTTTTTCTATTAGCCAATGTTTCAAAGGGAGTTCTCATGAAAGCTGGTCTTGTTCTCGCAGTAATCGTTTTAACGTCGGCGGCCGCCTCGGCCGAACCAAAGTCTGTCACCCTCACCGTACCTGGCATGACTTGCCCAACCTGTCCGGTGACCATCAAGAAAGCTCTTTTAAAGGAGCAGGGCGTCTCGGGTGTGACGGTGATCTATGACAAAAAGGAGTTGGCCGTTGGATACGACGATGCGAAGACCACTCCCACTGCGATTATGAAAGCCACGGCCTCTGTAGGCTTTCCGTCACAGGTAGCGACATCCGTCCAGCGATAGCAGTAGACGTTAGTTGAGGTCCTGCGTCCGCCGACTACACAGAAGGTACATATCAGCTCCGACCTCGAAAGATATCAATCAGGAGCCACAAGTTCAGCCTGGCGATGATGACCGCGACACCGTAGCTTGCGATACGCAGCAGCGGTCCATTCACGAACTGCCCCATCTTCAGTCTGTCGCTCGTGAACGCTACGAGGGGGAAAACAGCAAAGCTAAGCTGCATGCTGAGTACGGCCCGGCTTAGAAGGAGTAGCTTACCAGTCCCCGTGGTTCCATAAATCGCCGTGACGACCACAGCAGGCACAATGGCAATCAGGCGTGTGATGAGCCGCCGCAGCCAGCCGGGGAGGGTGATGTTCAAAAAACCTTCCATCACGACTTGGCCGGCGAGAGTGCCGGTGATGGTGGAGTTCTGGCCGGATGCGAGGAGAGCCACGGCAAACATTACGCTCGCTCCTGCAGCTCCCAGTGATGCCGATATAGAGCATGTCCGGGTCTGTGAAAAGCGCCCGCGGAGGTTTAAGGAGGCTTACGAGCAATGGTGCCCATTCGGGCTCAGACAGCCCGACCTCAATCCCAAAGAGTAGGGCAACCGTGCCGATAAGCACAATGACGACAGCCTCAAGATAGCGAAAGCCTCGATGTTGCAAGAGAAGAATGAGGAGAACATCGACGCTCGTGATGACGATTCCGAGCATGAGCGGAATGCCGAAGAGTAGTTGCAGGGCGATGGCCGATCCAATGACCTCGGCCAGATCGCAAGCTGCAATCGCAATCTCCGCACCAATCCAGAGGAGCATGTTCACCGGCCGGCTGTAGTGCTCCCGGCACATCTGCGCAAGATCGTGTTCCGTCGCGATACCCAGCTTTAGGGCAAGACTCTGGAGCAGAATGGCCATCAGGTTCGAGACCATGACTACGAAGAGCAGGGCGTAGCCATAGCGCGAGCCTGCGGCGAGATCGGTCGCCCAATTGCCGGGGTCCATGTAGCCGACGGCAATCAGGAAGCCGGGACCGACAAAGCTGAGCAACCGCCGCCAGGTTTGCGAGGCAGAGGAGACGCTGACTGACGAGTGGGACTCGGGAAGGGAAGGCCTCACTAGAGGCTGTAAGGAACCCACTAGAGACCACACCTGCAGGTCACACCGTGAGAAGACGGCATGGTGCCATCCAGAGCCGGAATACAGTGGCCGTGAGGATCGGACGTAGGATTGCCGAGCTTGGCCGCTATCCGCTCCTCGAAAGACTCCGAGATGAAATGCTCAAGCCGCTCCGCTTCATCGTGCAATTCCTCCAGGGGGTAGTCGAGCATTTTGAAGAGGAAGGTTTCGACCAGCCTGTGATGCCGCACAACCTCGAGAGCCCGCCTGCGACCTGCGCTCGACAGGCGCACGCCCTCGCCGCGCTTGTAGTCCACAAGAGATTTCGGTTCGCCTGCGAGTTTCTGCAGCATGTTCGTGACGGACGCCGGGGCCACAACAAGACGCGAGGCCAGTTCCGAGCCGCCAACACGTCTCCGCTCCTCGCCTCCGAGCGAGTAGATCGCCTTCAGGTAGTCATCGACAGATTCAGTATTCCTGTCCTGATGTTTGGGTTTCTTTTTCAACGATTAGGAACCTCGCTTCCTGTGTGTTAGGTTATCCTAATTCGAAGTTAGGGTAACCTAAATGGCATTATTCAGAAAGTCGCGTGTTCTCCTTTCATCGCTTTTCTTATTGGCGGTAGTGTTTCCTCAACCGATAGCTTTTGCGCAAAGTGGAACGTCAAGTGCCCTGGCTGGGATGGTTGCCGACAGTACCGGGGCCTCTGTCGTCGGGGCAAAAATAACGGCAACGGACGTGAATACGAAAGCTGTGCGTACCGGAGTGACTGACGCGAGCGGGCATTATCTGCTTTCGCAGATGAATCCGGGCACGTATCAGGTTTCCGTTGCCTCCTCTGGATTTGGAGCTGCAACTTCGGAACCAACGGCGGTTGCAGTCGGGCGCACTGTCGCCTTAAATTTCACCCTCTCGGTAGGCGCTGCTTCACAGACGGTGGAAGTTGCGGCCCAACAGGGGCTTCTCAGTCTCGACAATCCAAACACAACCACTACGCTCGAAGCGGAGACGATCAAGAGCCTCCCGAATCCGGGGCAGGATCTGACGTTTGTGGCCCAGTTTGCGCAGGGCGCCTTGATGAACACCGCCGGTTCTTCGAACGATGCAAAGGCTGCGGGAGGCTACGGAAATGTCGAGTTCAACGGCCTTCCGGCGACCTCGAATGGGTACATCCTTGACGGCTACGACACGAATGATCCCTGGCTTGGACTGAACATCGGGCTCTCGACCAACCTAGTCATCGGGCTCGACGCCGTGCAGGAAGCCACGGTCAACACCAATTCGTATGCCGTCGATCAGGGTCGCTACGGTGCCGCACAGGTCAACTATTTTACGAAGTCGGGGGCCAACCGCTTTCATGGAGACGTGTATGAGGTCTGGAACGGCTCGCTGCTGAACGCCCAGGATTACTTCCTGCACGCGAACGATTCGCCCGGCGACATAGCTAAGAAGCCGCGCTCAACTGTCAATGAGTTCGGCGTCAGCGTCGGAGGTCCAATCCTGCCAGAGAAGCTTTTCTTCTTCGCTCACTATGAGGGCATTCGCATCGCGCTGCCACTGGTTTCACAGGTGACTGCACCCTCACCGGTCTACCAACAATACGTTCTGCAGCAGTTGACGACGGGAGGAGTCGACCCAACAACTGGAGTCATGCTTCCCGCGCAGCCTGCGGAGGTGCCTCTCTATCGCTCAATGTTCTCGTTGTACAACAACACAGGTGGAACGCCGGTGCCAGTGAGCACCTGTCCTTTCGATGCGAACGGATCGCTCCTTCCTGCTCCCGTAAACGGTGGTCTTCTGAATGGGAACGGATGCGCGAATCAGCATCAGGCATCTTTGAACAACAAGGACAGTGAAGACTTGGTAGTGCTCAAGATCGATCACACCATCAATGCAAAGAACAGTATCTGGTATCGATTTCAGCAAGATACAGGGCTTCAGGCTGCCTATACGGACCCGATCAATCCGATTTTCAACGCCTTTTCGCCTCAGCCACAGCGCACCCTGGTCATCGGGTATACGCATCTGTTCACGCCGAACCTCGTCAATCAGTTCAATCCCGGAGCGAGCTGGTACGCGAGCATCTTCGAGCCAAACAACTTCGCTGCCGTGCAGCAACAGTTCCCGATCGTCCTCCAGGCAGGCAGTTCAAACTCGCCCTTTACCACGATCGGAGGCAACAATCAGACCTACCCGCAAGGGCGGAAGGTAACGCAGTGGCAAATCAACGACAACCTGATCTGGACGTTGAACCGCCACACCCTCAAGTTCGGAGTCAACACGCGTCGGGTCGATGTGAGCAACTACGACCTGGGGCAGGGAACTGTGCCGCTCGTGACGGTCAACGATCTCGCTCAGTTCACCTATGGAGCCGCGTACATCGCGACCCAGAGCTTTCCGGTGCGGACACGGGAACGGGTCGCGAATGGCAACTTCGAGTTCTATGCGATGGACAGCTACAAGCCTTTCCCGAAGCTGACTCTCACCGCAGGCATGCGCGTGACCTGGAACACGAACGTGGTCAATGACAAAGGTCTCTTCGCGCGCCCGGCTGGTTCGTTCCTCGACATGCAGCACAGCAATGCTCAGCCACTGAATCAAGCGATTCTGAGCAACGTCCGAACGCTCTTCCCCGGAACACCCTTGTTCATTTATCAACCTCGCGTCTCGGCCGCCTACGAGCTGCCGCACCACACTGCCATCCATGCCGGTTTTGGCTTGTTCAGCGACATCATACCGGCACAGATCGCAGATCTCGCTTCGACGAATGCGCCCTACGCGCCTACCTTCGTCGGGGGCCTGGGCGGACAGGTTGGAGGAACAGCCATCTTTCCGGGCGTTCCGGGGAGCGCCGTTGATGCGCTGGCCTCTGCAAACATCGCACTGCAAAAGAGCTACAGTGGTGGTGCTGCGCCCTGCACCGGCATCACTCCCGGAGATCCAGTTTGCCCGCTTGCGGTAGGTTTGAATACCTTTCCTAGCGGCACGCTGAAGACGCCGCTTTACTACCAGTACAGCGCCGGTGTCGAGCGGCAAGTAGGCGGCAAAGGTGCGCTGAGGGTCGATTTTGTCGGCACACGCGGTCTGCATGAGCCGTATCAGGTACAGCTCAATGGGTACCAGAACGTTTGCGAAGGCTGCTTCGCCCCCTATCGATACAGCCGCCCACTCGATCAACGCTTCGGCAGTGTCAATGAGTTCCGGACGGATGCAAACAGCAGCTACGCTGGTCTTCAAACGAGCTACACGCAACAGGTCGCAGGCCTCACGCTGCGTGGCAACTACACACTAAGTCACTGTCTCGATGAGGTCTCGAACGGCGGTCTTCTGTCGTTCTCCAGCCAAGGCATCCTGTCCCCCTTGCCGGGTGAACTGAGCCGAAGCTATGGAAGCTGCGACTATGATGTGCGGCACAACGTCTCGGCCTTCGGCCTCTATCAGGTTCCGTTCCATTCCAGCCATCATCTTCTGCAACAAGTTCTAGGCGGGTGGGCGTTCTCAGAGACAGCCTTCTTCCATACCGGTCTGCCGTTCACGATTTTGAGCCAGCCATACACCGCAAAGGGTAACGGCGTCTTCCAATCGAGCGGTCCACAATTCGCTCGACGCGTTCCCGGCGTGCCAATGTACCGCAAAACTGCGGTTAACGGCGTCACCGTCGCAGGCACGCGGCAGTGGATAGACCCCGATGCTTTCGTGTCTGTGGTGGACCCCACAACGGGTAGCTGCACCGGTGGAGACTCCGTAGCCAACTGTCAGTTCGGTGACTCTGGAAGAAACACAGTGCGAGGACCGCATTTCATCGATACGGACATTTACATCACGAAGACTTTCAGAATCCGTGAGAGCCTTACGTTCCGCTTCGATACCCAGATGTTCAACGCTTTCAATCACGCTAACTTCGCTCTCCCCAGCAACGTAGAGGCTGGCGTTCCCGGCGTTCTTGTTCCTGCACGCTTTGGAACCCTCCAAAGCACCATTTCGCCTCCGACAGGGCTACTTGGTGTTGGCATCGGCGGCGATAGCGCACCTCGCATGATCGCGTTTCAGGGTAGGATCGAATTCTGAACTTGGTAGGTGCAGAAGGGCAGAGATCATGCAGCAACTTTCTCAAATCGAGGATGATCCACTCGTTTCGCCCGCACAGGGGACGTGTGCTCCCGTAATGGATAGCGGTACGGCCTGGCTTCAGATCCTCACGTTGGGCTGGATGACGGTGGAGTGCGTCGGGTCAATCGTCGCAGCGAGCCGAGCGCATAGCGTGGCTCTTCTGGCCTTCGGTTCCGATAGTTTGGTGGAACTGTTCTCGGCAGGGGTCGTCCTTCTGCAATTTAGCAGGGTGTTCCGCATCAGTCGAGACACTGCCTCTCGGTTGGCAGGCGCGCTGCTGTTCGTCCTGGCTGCCTTAATCGGACTCATTGCGATTGCTGCAACGGTAATCAAGGCTCCCACTGAGCAAAGCGCTCTTGGCATCGGCATCACCTCGATGGCGCTGCTACTTATGCCGGGACTTGCGTGGCTGAAACGCAGGAAAGCTCGTCAGACGAACGACCGGGCTCTGGCGGCGGACGCCGTTCAATCGGCTACGTGCGCCTACCTTGCCGCGATCACGCTCGCCTCACTTGCGCTCCAAATCTTCTTCCCCTTGCGATGGATCGACTCGGTTGCAGCTCTGTGCGCCATTCCGATTCTGGTTGTCGAAGCTAGACGTGCTCGAAGGGGCGAGAGTTGCGGGTGTTGCTAGGCTTTGAAGTAAGGTAGCGTAGAACGCGAACAAATTGCCTAGCGTCTCTTCCTTGGCTTTGGCCGACTCGTATTAATGATGGATGAGGACCGATGTTTGAAGTCACATTTTTCAAACTGCGGTCTCTCAAAAAAACAACTTTACTGCCGCTTGCATGACGCGAGCGGGTGCGGCACTCACGACGTTTCCGAAGGTTGTGCTGCCGAGGTTGCCATCAACTGAGGCCGGTCCACTGAACTGCGCATGATTGAAAACGTTGAATGCTTCGATTCGGAACAGCATGACCTTAGACTCCGTGATCGGTAAGCTCTTCGCGACGGCCATATCAAAATTATCTGAGCCAGGGCCGTAGAAGAAGCGCCGCTTTGCGTTCCCTGCCGTTCCGAAAGCATTCATCGTAAAAGCACTCGTGCGCGAGTTCGTGAACCAGGGTGCTGAACTCTTCGGCTGGTGCCTGCCCGGGAAGTACGGCGATGCGTCCGCCATAGCTGATGCCCAAAGCTGGCGCGATGGACTCCTTGAACTCAAGCTCGATGCCCTGGGCGGCAATGAACTCGATCAGGCGTTCCCGGTTCTCTCCCACGCTGCCGCTCACCCGTGCGGAAAGCTCGGGAAGCTCTGCACCTTCGGTTTGCGAGACGTCGAAGACGGACGCGCTTCGGAATCCGACTAGAACGGGCTGGTTCTGTTTCGTGATGTCCCTTTCGGCTTCGCTGTCCTTCTTCTTCCGAATGCCGATCACCGGAGCGAGGATGCGGATGCTTCGCTCTCCTTTCTTCACTCTTCGGCCCAGCTTGTTCCATGCATAGAGGCCAGCAACGCGGGTGGCGTCGGGCTTCTGCCGTGCGATCTCAAGGATGTTGCCGAAGCTGTAGTTGTGGAACCTGCCCATCGCTGTGAGGTAGGCGGTGAGACCTTCGGAGTGTCCGGCTTCAAGCTGTGCGACGAGGAGCTTGATGTTCTCGGCAATGACCTCTTTGGCGGTCTGTGCCTTGGCTGCGGTGGGAAGGGTGGAGACGTTGGCGGCGTTGCTGTTCATGGTGTTGTCCTCGCTTTGGAATGGCTGTGCTGTGTTTGCTCACAAACACGCCTTGGCCCTGGCCCACGCCAGCAGGGGCGGCAAGTGCAAGAGGCGGGATTCCCCACCCGCGAAACGGAGCGGCAGCGAAGTGGAGGGGGCGGAGCGCAGCGGAGGTCTGCACAAGCGCAGCGCGGAAGATTGGGGTGCCTCTTGCATCGCGCCAGGGACGGAGTCCATCAGGAGGTCTGGTGGCCTTGTCGGGCGCGGAGCGCAGGCGATCTATTTGCTTCTGCTTTTAGGGGTGGGTGTTGCGGGCGGGAAAGGCCCGCGGAGCTGGGTGTCGGAGGACGGCGCAGCCGGCCGCAGCAGGGAGGAGGCCTCCGTGCGACTTGAAGCTGTTTGAATGATTGTTCAACACGAAAGGAGTGAGCTGAACCTGCGGTTCCGTCCGCAGTAGCCTATCGACACCGGCGTAGCTGGTAACGGCTGGGTCGAAGCTGTCGAGACAACGAACCTCTGTCATTCGACAAGGAGAACTCCGTGAGGCGTTCTCTGCCACTGCTAGCGTCAAGGCGGTGGGAGGGGCCAGGCTGAATGATATGTCCAAACAAAAGTGAACCACCGCAGGCACCGTAACCTCCGAAGAGCCAAAGGCGCTGACAGGCTCTAGCCAAAAGGCACGCAGCCGGATGCTCCACCGGAAGTATGGAGTACACGGACACAAAGGCTGCCGGTGTAAAGGTGGGATCGGATCGGGCAGATTGCAAAGAGCGTCGGCCTGTACCTTGGCGTCCCGTTCCTCGCCGGGTTCCTGACCCGCTTCGTCCTGATCCGGGCCAAAGGTGAAGAGTGGTACCGGACGCGCTTTGTATTCCGAATTAGCCCTCTGACCCTCATCGCTCTGCTCTTTACGATTTTGGTTATGTTCTCGCTGAAGGGCGACTTGATCGTGCGGCTCCCACTCGATGTGGTCAAGATCGCCATTCCGCTCGTCATCTACTTTCTCATCATCTTCCTGGTGAGCTTTTGGATGGGCAAGAAGCTCGGAGCGGATTACGCGCAATCGGCTACGCTCTCCTTCACGGCTGCTGGCAACAACTTCGAGCTGGCCATTGCGGTCGCGGTAGCTGTATTCGGATTGAACTCCGGAGAAGCATTCGTGGGCGTGGTCGGCCCGCTGATCGAAGTCCCGGCTCTGATCGGGCTTGTCAACGTTGCCTTTTGGATGCGGCGAAAATACTTTAGTGCCGAAACGTCCGCAGGCTTTCGGGTCCGCCCCGTCGAGGACACTCCATAGGCTCATTTGGGTTCTTAACCAATGGCCACGGCCGAACTCCGCTGAAACGGCGGTTTCAGAGAGTACACCGCAAAGACAACGTAAGAGGTACCTCTTCATTGAAGCTTTGCAAAGAAGGAAAGAGTCCGCTGATCGGCGTCTTCTAAGCCTTGCCGGAAAACCCATGCGCCTGATCAGGGTAGAAGTGGTGATCGCATCGAAGCTGTTTCATCTCACTGAGCTTCACCAGTTGCTGATCGTTCAATATGGGTATGTTGGCATCACGCTCCCCATGCAGGATCAGGAGCGGCGGCATCCCCTTGATTTGATAGAAGAACTCATCTTTGTATTCTTACTCCATGCCTCCCGCCAAGCCCCAGACCATCGAAGAGCTCGAAGCTGCGAAGAAATCCATCAAGGAAGCCGCCGCTGCCGAAATCGCCGTCATCCGCAGAGCCTTAGCCGAACGCACTGCCGCACTAAAAGCCACTGAACGTCGTATCCGTGCGCAGAGTGTTCAAGATCGAAAACGGCGTGAGAACCATGCCAAGATCCTCGTCGGGGTGGCCATGATCCATCAATGCCAATCTTCAGAAGCCTCGGCTGCCAAGTTCAAGCCCCTGCTTGAAGATTTCTACGGTGATTCCCCTGAACGCCTCAAGGCAGCATTGTATGGGTTGACTCTTACAGTAAAGAAGCCATCAAGTGACGCGGAACAGGATTAGTCCGGAGGCAAGGAGAACAAGAAGGTAATTTTCTCCAAACCAGCGTGACATCCCCTATGGAACCGAGATCGAAAGCGAAATGGAAATGGCAGGGCCAGACGGTGTTCCCGTTCGGGTAAAGCAATTCCCGCGTAAAACGGATTTCAAATCAGTTCTGAGCCTGATGCTGTCGCTCTGTCCCGGTTGTCATGCAGGTCCATCGCGCGAAGCCGTTCTCTCCGCTATGCCGCCGCTCCTGGTTGAGCTGTGGCGAGAGCAGCTCTCGAAAGGGCATGAAGAAGCCCAACTCGCTTTCACCAACAACATGCCTTCTGCAAAGGCAGTCCCATTGTTTCGGGAGGAGAGCGCGGCGGGTTATTAACGTTGGTACCGCTCGGCCGACGCTCACGGTGAGCGTTTATGAACGAGTATGCACCTCGCGCAAAGGCACGCCCAGGCCTCAGATTATTAGGGCTTTCGCAGCCGCGGCGACCCAGGTAAGCACTGCAATAAACGACCTTCGCACGGTCATCAATCTCTCGCCTCAGTCGGATCAAAGTCTATGGGCTCACTATAGCTCGCCCGCGCTCAACTTACCGCAGAGAGAACAGATAGGATTCACGGAACTCTGACCTTCTGGTGCTATCGTGTGCTCAATTCAGAAATGTTCAGGAGCTCTATGCGTACACGTTCGAACCTGTGCGGCTGTTCCTACCTGCCATCCTTCCCCTCGGCCCCGCATCTGGATTCATTGATGACACCGCGTCGTCAAAGGGCGGGTGGCCAAAGTGCGAGAGCTCTTTTCACGCAGACGTTCCTGCGAGCGAGTGTCCTGCTTCTATTTGTCTGGCTAATTTTCGCGCTGCCCATGTGTCTCTCGGCTCAGTCCATTCAGGGCAGCGTTCTAGGCACCGTCAAAGATGCCACGGGCGCCAGCGTGCCGGGCGCGGAAGTGATCCTGACGAACACGGATGAAGGAACCACGCGCGTAGCGGCTGCGAACAGTGTGGGCAACTTCGAGTTTGTCGATGCGAAGGCCGGCCACTACAGCCTCACGGCCTCTCATGCGGGCTTCGAAAGATGGGCCACGAGCAATGTGGTTCTTGCCGCACGCCAGCAGTTCCGCGTAGATCCCGTGCTCAAGCCGGGGGATGTGCAGCAGGAGGTAACGGTCTCTGCCGCTTCCATACCTGCCATCGACACGGAAAGCGCCAGCGTGAGCGGTACGTATAACGCCGCCGACGTTCTTAGCCTGCCCGTGAATACCCGTGCCAGCGCCAGCGGCACCAGTGCGCTCAATATCGTGGCCACGTTGCCGGGCGTGCAGGCCGATCACGGGCAGTTCTCCCTACAGGGTGCGCTGCCGTTTCAGACCGAGGTCTCCATCGATGGCATCACCGCGCAGAACGCGACCAACAACCAGCCCATCGCCAACGCCTTCCCGTCCAGCGAATCTATCTCTGAGATCCGAGCCGACGGTGTTCTGAACAACGCCGAGTTCGGCCAACCGGGTGAGATCACCGTGATCACCAAGGGCGGCACGAACAGCATTCACGGCGCCATCTTCTGGTACCACCAGAACGCCGCCTTCGATGCGATCCCGTATACCTTCCCGATTACCACCAGGAAGCCCAAGCTTGTGGCCAATACTTTTGGCGGCAGCTTCGGCGGACCGGTCGTCATCCCTCACTTCTACGATGGCCACAACCGCAGCTTCGTCTTTGGAGCGTACGAGGGTTGGCGTCACCCCTCGCAAGCTACCTGTGGCTACAAGGTCCCCAGCACGCTGATGAAGCAGGGCGACTTCTCCCGCTACACTTCGACCTCTACGCCGTTCACCGGGCTCACCAATCCATTCACTGGCGGCAGCTACGGCACCAAGCTGCCGACGATCAACGCGGCTTCTGCAAAGCTGCTTTCGCTTTACCCTGATCCAAACGTGGGCGATCCGGCGGCGTACGGTGATAACAGCGTAGCCAACTACATCGTGAACAAGGACTCGAGCGGCTCTTCCAATCAGTTCGACATTCGTGGCGATCAATACTTCGGCTCGAACCAGAAGTTCCTGCTCTGGGGACGCTTCACCTACAAGAACTTTCCCACGAACAGCCCCGAGCCTCTGCTCGTTCCCTCCGCGCAGAACACCAACAACGCCCGCGTGCTGAAGATCAGCGTCAACTACTCCATTACGCCGGCCCTGGTAAACGAGTTTGGCTTCGGCTTCACCTTCAGCACCACGGGACAATCTAACTCCTTCAACGGCACAGCCTTCACGCAGGGTCTGGGCCTGACGGGTCTGCAGAACCTCTTCTACAACGGTATCCCCGAGCTTGATTTCAGCAACATCAGCTCTCTGAACGCCAATCGGCTCAGTTCTCTTACCCAGTCGAAGACCTTTGTCTACACCGACAACCTCAACTGGGTTAAGGGCCAGCACAGCATGCGCTTTGGCCTGGACGTCACAACTGTGGAAGCTGTCACTCCGCTCGGCTTCAACGGCTCCGACAACTACGGCACCTTCCAGTTCAACACCAGCAACAGCGCCGGCCTGTTCACGGGCGTGGACTTCGCCGATTTCCTGCTCGGCACGCCGTATCAGACCTTCTACGACGTGGTCCAGGCGGACAACGACGGCAAATCCACCCATTACGCTGCGTATGCTCAGGACCAGTGGAAAGCCACCCCGGATCTCACGATCACGTACGGCCTGCGTTACGAGATACAGCCGCCCTACTCGGACGTCCACGGCGATATCGGCAACTTCGATCCGACCTACGCCAAGTCTGGTGCGGCTATCTATCCCGATGGCGCGGCCAGTCTGCTGGCCACGAGCTTTCTGGCGAGTGCCAACGCCTGCAGCCCCTTAGGCAGCACCTCCGGCGGCGCCACGCTGAACGGCGCACCCTGTATGCCCGTGCTGACCAACAGCCAGGCAGGGTATCCCGCGGGTCTGAAGCACTATCCGCACGCGCGTTTCCTGCCGCGCGTCGGCTTCGCGTACCGGCCCTTCCATGACGATAAGACCGTTGTCAGCGCAGGCTTCGGTCTGTACAACGTCACGCTGCTGGGCTCCAACTTCTATTCGCTCACGGGCACACTGCAGGCGCAGACCACGCAATACACCAACGGGCTGAATACAACTACGCGCACGCCCAACTATCAGTGGCCGGCCATCTATGCGGGTGCCGGCAACGGCGGCTGCACGACCTGCTACGGCCAGAATTACTTCGGCACCGCCAACAGCACCAATTGGAAGGATCCGTACACGGAGCAGTTCGCGCTCAGCGTGGAGCACTCCCTTAGCCATGCCTACGTCATCCGGGCGTCGTATATCGGCTCGGAGACGCACCAGCTTGTGTGGGCTCCCGATGAAAACACATTGCCCTTCTCCAACACCGTCTCCGCCGCCAATCAGCCGCTCTCCGCACGGTTGTTCCCCAACTGGGGTCGCATCAACACGCGAGCGACGGGCGCCAACGAAAACTACCAGTCCGCCCAGGTGGACGTCTCACGCCGGCTGCAAGGCGGTCTGCAGTTTGATTCCACCTACACCTTCTCGCGCGCTCTCGCCGATAACCAGGGGCCCGCGAACAACAGCGGGTTTGCTGGCGAATCCGGCGGTGCCCGTGCCACCAGCATCCTCGATCGTAATGCTGACTTCGGCAATGTTTACGGCACCCGCCGCAACCGCTGGAACAACACCATGGTTTACGCGCTGCCCTTTGGTCCTGGTCAGGCGTTCGCCAACACCAACTCCCGCCTGTTAAACCTCCTCCTTGGCGGCTGGCAGCTCTCCAACATCTTCCTCTGGCAGTCCGGCCCCTTTGAATCACCGTACTTCCCCAGCGGGCAGGGTGATCCTTCGGGAACAGGCTCCGGGTTGAATGGAACCAACACTGGCTTCGATCCCGGCCATCGCAATCAGGCCCCCGATAAGGTGGCTGGTGCCGCCATGACACCCGCCAATCGCACCCGGATGAATTGGGCCAATACCGCGGCCTTCACCTGCCCGGGACTACCCACCTGGAAGCCCGGCACGGCCTGTACCACTGGCAGCGGTAAAGGCGCCGCTCCGCTGCCGATCGGACGCTTTGGCAACGCAGGCGTCGGTACCATCGTTGGTCCCGGTACGGTCACCCTGTCCACAGGTCTGGCCAAGAGCGTCGCCATCACAGAACGCATGCACCTACGTCTGGAAGGCACGTTCACCAACATCCTCAACCATACCAACCTGGGCGATCCGAACGTCAACATCAGCTCGCCCAGTTTCGGCCTGATCAGCAAGACAATCGGCTCCGACAACGGCGGAGCGCGCACCGGCCAGGTCTCCGCGCGCATCGACTTCTAACCCCGGCGTAAGTCATTCCACACGGACCGGCGGCTTACAAAGCGCCGGTCTTTTTTTCTTTCGGCTTGCGCCTCACAGCGGCATTGTGGTCGACATCTTTTCGGATTTCATCTGCATCGTCGCAGTCCAGCAACGCCCGGGCTTCGATGGCATTCTTTGGGCGCGCCAGCTTGGCTTTTGCCGGATCGAAGACCCGCAGGTCTGGCGCCACGGCATAATAGGGCCGCAGGTCCGGTGTCGCCTGGAACATGTCGCCGAGGTCCGCCGCCAGCGCATCCTCGAGGTTCAGCGGCCCGATACCCAGCAGGGCGTAGGCCGTCTTCTGCAGGCTGCCCATGCTTGTGTGCCGGTGTGAGATCGTTCCCGGGCGGATGTACGGGCTGATGGCGAGCATCACGCTGCGGTGGGCATCAACGTGATCCACACCGCCTTGCGCATCGTCCTCCACCACGAGGACCGCGCTCTCGGCCCAGACCCGGCTATGCGTGATCGTCTCTACCATGCGTCCCAGAGCCAGGTCGTTATCGGCCACATAGGAGGCCCGGTCAGGATATCCTTCCCGCGGCCGAGGGTTTGCCGTGTGATCGCCGGGCAGACGAATCACGACCAGCGACGGTGCATCCCCCTTGGCCAGCACCTCACCGAAATCCTTTGCGAATTCGTAAAAACGAAACTGGTCCGGAATGCCGAGATTGAACGTGGGAAACGCGCGATCTGTCGAGCGAAAAACAGGGTTCGGCACCGGTGCATTCAGCAGGAGCCGCTGGCCCTGCGGCGACGATCCGTCCATCTCATCGGAGCCCTCAACTTCCAGCCCTTCGCCGTAGTTGCGGATCGACAGACCGGCATCACTCACGTGCTCCCAAAGGGTGCCAAACTCGGGTTCGTCCTCCGGCATGGGTGCGTCGGCGCCGCCTCCCAGTGCGCGCCGCCCGGGCGCCTTACTGGCAACATCTCCACTGCGCCGCCCGCCGTAGCCGGAGGTCCACGCCACATGAAACCAGGGCGTCTCCTCCGCGGCCATCACCCAGCGATGCCCGTCCGCTGACACATCGCCGTCCACGAAGAAGTTGTCGCTTGTGCCGAATCTCCTCGCCAACGCATGCGCGTTCGGCGTCACGGCCACCGTTTTCTCCGCGGGCGCTGCACTCAGCCAACCATGCATGCCCCAGCGCGCGATTTTTGGATCGCCATTGGCTCCCGGCAGATCGCCGAGGATCTCATCGAAGGTCCGGTTTTCACGGATCACCAGAAACACATGCTGCAAGCGCGGCAGTGAGGGGCTGGCGTCGATCGCGGCGACGTTATTTGCGATGACCTGCCGCGTCGCTTGCTTCAACCCCGACTCGTCGCCCAGAGGCAGTGCCGAGAGGCTGCCGAACTCGAGCTCGCCGATATACGACCCCTGTCTTTGCGCGATAAAATTCGCGCCGCCGTTGGGCCCCGAGCCACGTCCCTTGGTGTTCACCACATACAGCGTGCCGTGGTCCGGCGAGACGCCAATGCCACTTGGATACCAGCCCACGGGTATGTGCCCCAGCACCTTGTCGCTCGATGTGTTCACCACGGCCACCGCGTTGATACCGGCTTCCGTGACGTACAACCGCTCGCCTGCCAGTGCCACGGCCGCTGGCATCACCCCGCGCAGCGGACGGCCGTGTGTGTCAAGGAAGCCCGCGCCAACAAAGGGCGACAACGCTATCTCTTCTATCAGCCGAGATCCATCCGCCGCCACCACCGCCACGGCGTCTTCGTGCGCCAGCGCCACGTACACACGGTCGCGTGCCGCCACCACACCCATCGGTGCAGCCCCACCCACGGCCTCGCTTGCCGCCGCCTGCACTTCCTCACCAATGTGGGACCCAAGACGCAGCTTAGTCAGCAGCTTCGGTTCAGCTGCGCTCCGCACGTCATAGCTCCATAGGGAACTCCCACGCGGATCGTTCTCCGGCCCTAGGCCTGGGACCTCATGGCCTTCGAAGCGAATGCCTTCCCGCGCCTCGCGCGAAGGATACCCGAAGGGCGGAAACGTCACACCCGTTTCCAGCGCATGTTTCGGGTCGGCTCCGGCGAACGCCTTGTACTCAAACAGCCCCGAATTGGTGATGTATAGCCGCCCACCATCGGGCGAACTGGCGATCCCATACGGATTGGCGCCTGTCGGCGCGTTACCCACGCAACGAAGCTGCTTGGTATCGATGGCCACCACCCGCCAGTTTGCCTGATCCAGCACATACAGCACGTCGCCGCGTGGGGCCAGCACCATGCTTGCCGCAAAGCTCTGCTGATACTGCTGGCCCGCCAACACTCCGTCGAGTGACACACGCGCGACGCGTCCCCATGTATGCGTGGAGTACACATCCACCGCACCCGAGTCGCCTGTTGCGTCATAAAGCAGGGCCCCGTCCGGAGAGTAGGCCACTCCCGTCAGCACCTGCACATCAGGATCGTTCTTTGGCCCGGGCGGAATCCTGCGCACCCTGGAAGGGACATTGCGCCGCACGCGCCCCCCGTGCTGCGTCGCGACGCCCTTCACGTCTACCGTGTTCAGCGAGAAAGGCCATCCTATGGAAGGAATCGCGATCTGGCGCCCATCGCCGCGGACAGCAAGTGCGAAGGGGTACGGCGCCAGCTTCGTCCATGACCCCTGGGGAGTGATCCTTCGACCATTGGGCAACGTTGCCGCACCTCCGGCCGAGAAGGTCTGCCCAAACAGGGCAGGCGCGGCTGGCAGAAAGAGAGCCAAACAAGAGCAGCAAAGGAGGCATCGTACCGGACCAGGCTTCGTACATGTACGCGTCATCACCTCTAAACTGTACGAGAAGACATTGCCTCTGATCTGACAATCCGAATAAGTCCGCAACGATGCGACAGTCAAGGCAGCCAATAGACTTGTACTTTCAGAACGACTGATGCTGTTGAAAAAGGCTTAGCCGTTAAGATCCCCAGAAGCACACGCGGCGGCGCAGCCGGATGCTGCTGTGCGCTAGTTGGTGAGGGCGATGTCCTCAAGTATTCACCCGTTGTTCAACGGATGCTCAAGTCCGACTGGTAGGGTTCGACTGTCGCGGCGGCGGTGTGTTCGGCTGCCTGCGAGAGATCTCTCGATGAGGGCGAAGAACCAATGGTCAAGCAGGCCGAGAGCAATTTGAAGTTGATGCTGTTCGCTGTGGTTGTGGCGGCTACCGCGGCTATGAGCGCGCCGTTCGCGGATGCACAACAGGCGGCCGTTGCGCCGGGCGCAGGCAATGCGCAGGCGATCAAGACGGCGCAGGCGTCGCCGCTGGTGCAGAGCGCGTACGAGTTTCTGGTTGGGCAGGTGTATGGGCTTGCCGGCGATACCCTTCGGGTGCAGACGTTTGACGCGATCGCGAATCCGCGGACGTGCATTCTTCACCGGGCTGGATTGAAGGCGGCGGACAAGCAGGCGATTCTTTCCGAGCTGCTGGCTCAGGGGCTGCTGAACCGGGCGGATGATGCGACGTTTCCGGGTGGGCTGCTGGCGGGGGTGTTTCCACCGGTGCTGAATGACCCGAGCGATTGCCCGCAACTGCCACAGCGGTTCTGGTCGGCCCCGGGGAGCAGCTTTGGCGGTCACCACTCGTATCCGGGTGGGCTGCCGGTGCATGAGTCCAATAACGATACGGCGGACATCAACCTGGCCGAGGAGTACGGGAATGTTTACGGGCACTCGAATCGTGCAGGGCTGGCGGTGGTAAATATCGCGGGCATCTACGAGCCGAACCCCGAAGACGTGACGCCGAATGTGCTGAAGCTGAACCACGACATCATCGTGGGGGCGCCGATCTGGCATGACTGGGCGAAGAGCATTGTTTTTCAATGGAATGCGGATGGGACGGAGTTTCCGGAGTTGAACATTGGAGGGAGTGGGGCCGGACTGGACAATAATGGCGCGGCTGGGGATTCGCGGACGGGCGGACATCACATCCTTTCGATGGCGGAGGCGATGAAGCGGGGGTTTTCGCCGGCGTTTGTGATCACGCAGGCGAGTGCGCACTCTGCGCCGACGAACGGCAACGAGTACAAGGTGGTGAACTGGATTCGGGCGGCGGCGATCGTGGCGCGGCTGGATCCGGTGGCACGGGGGTACCTGATTGTCGACGGCAAGGCGAACTACCGCCTGCCGGCGCTGCGGAAGACGGGCGAGGTCGATCTCAACGCCGCGGGGCAGACGAACATCCTGACCGAGTATGAGCTGCACAACCTGTCGGACGCGGACTTTACGTTCTCCGGGCCGACGGTTGCGGCGGACCAACTGGTGCTGGCGCAGCTGGCGCCGAGCTTTGGATATGACCCGGCGAAGGCGGCTGTGTACAACAACCACTACCGCAACGTGGTCTTCGCGAACTTCAGCGCCGAGCGGCTATATGCGATCTATACGAGCGCGGGCGTGAATGGTGTGCGCAAGGAGATCGAAAGGCTTCGGGCGGACGGGAAGCTGTAGAGTCCCAATAGCCTAACCGGACAATGTGGCGGGAGCACCCCACCCTTTCGCGATGAAGCTGCGAGGGCGATGTTGCATTAACCGGCCGCCTTTCGGTTGTCGAATCCCCAGGCGCTAGGATGACTTATGTTCAGGCGCCGTCGTTTCCCGGTTGAGATCATTCTGGTTTGCGTTCGCTGGTACTGCAAATATGGGATCTCCTATCGGGATCTAGCCGAGATGATGCAGGAGCGCGGCGTTAAGTGGATCCGTCCACGATCATGCGCTGGGTCAATCGTTATGCACCCGAGCTCGTGAAGCGAGTGCGAGCTTACCAGCGCTATGGCTCGACCTCCTGGCGAGTAGACGACACCTACGTCAAAGTGGGCGGGCGGTGGAAGTACCTGTTCCGTGCAGTCGATTAGCATGGCCAGCTGATCGACTTCATGTTGTCGGAGCGGCGAAACATCCGCGCTGCGCACCGCTTTCTCAGTAAAGCGGTGGCGACCATGCGGAACTGGCCTCCGACATCGATCACAACGGATAAGCTTCCCTCGTACCCTGAAGCGATCGCACGGCTAAGCGCCATGGCCAGCTGTCGAACGACACGACGCATCGAACCTCGAAGTACCTGAACAACATCATTGAGGCAGACCAGGGCGCGCTCAAGAGAGTCCTACGACCTACACGCGGCTTTCAGACCATGCGCACCGCGACAGCCACGATCAACCGCTTCGAGGTTAATGCGAATCGTTCGACGGGGACACTGCCTCACCAGCAAGGTAGGTGTGCAGAATGAGATCCGTTTTGTGAACCACCTCTTCCAGGTTGTCGCCTGATCACCCACTTGAGATCTGGGCTAAACGCGAGCCAAGCCAGTTAATGCGACAGACCGGCCGGGCGCTCTCTGAGCTGAACATCGAGATCCTGTGCGCGAACTCCAGTCATGCGAAGGGCCGTGGAGAGGGCCAACCGAACGCTGCAGGAATTGCTTGTGAAAGGAGCGACGGCTTGCTGGCATCATCGATATGGAAGCTGGCGACGCTTTCCTGCAAAGGTCTATGGAACCCCATTACCACCAGCCAGGGCTCATACTTTTCCATGCCAACACAGCTAAATGAACAGAGCAAAATAGATGGCGACATGTGAGCCGCACGTACCATTTCGTAAATCCCTTGTTCTGCGCTAACGCGTACACTCGACCATACTGAGCGCGGTAGAAACGATAGGCGTAATCTCCTCCGTCCACACCGATGTGCGGTACGACGTTCAACCCGCCGATCAGCACGCCTCCAGCGTCCTGAATGACCTTCGACGTCGCCCTAATGTCCGGGGTAAAAAAGCCGAAAACCATGCCACCTTGGCCATGACGGCTCTGTTGCATTACAGGCCTAGCCGACAACGCACATGTCTTCGATGAGTTCGCTCCGAAGCTCACGGCCAGTTATCACGTCTATGGCATCACTCGCGGTGGCCGCGGCGCTTCCAGCGCATCTGAGCCCAACGCGACCAACTACTCCGCCGATAGGGTGGGTGAGGATGTGCTGGCCGTCATCGATGCGCTACATCTGAACAAACCCATCATTGTGGGGCACTCCGTCGCAGGTGAAGAACTAAGCTACATCGGATCGCGTCATCCCGAGAAGGTCGCCGGGCTCATCTACCTGGATGCCGGTTATCCTTACGCTCTCTATCGGGTCAACGGCGAGTTGGAACTGGACGCCATTGAATTACGCAACCAGCTACGCCAGTTCATCAACGGACACGCAATGGAGCCGGTGAAAGACTACGACAGCCTGATCGCCAACCTGGAGCGTGTTGAGCAAGAGGTCAAAGCTCAGCAGCAAAATACTGGGAGTGTTCCTCCTACTCCGGTGAGCCCAAGGATGACTCCGGATCTCTTCGCCATCATGGAGGGCCGTGAACGTTTCACCACTATCTACGCACCTGCCCTCGTGATCTTCGCCGATGAGGACAATCCCGTATTAGGAGATGATCCTCAATCCCGTGCCAGTGCCATGAGGAATGCGCTCCAGAGGAGCAACAGAGAGCAGCAGATCGCAGCCTTCAAGCGGCAAGTCCCTTCAGCCCATGTTTTCCACTCCAATGAGGCCGATGTTCTTCGCGAAACGAACGCTTTCATCGCCGCACTCCCTACAGCAAACTAGTTGTGGCGAGGCAGGCGACGCATCGGGTCCGTCGTTCCATACGGTCGCGCCAAGATGCCGTTAGGGGGAAAGGCAACAACGCTGTCACCGGGGCTATCTGAGGATGCCTTTTCGCCCCTCCGGGGAGCACGGAAGGCTGTTCGCGCCCGTTATCGTCGCGTGTCGCCAGAGTGCCAGGGCAATGTTGGATGTGGGCGTCAACCAGCGGAGCTGATGGTGCCACACGGCAGCGGTGCGTGCCAGACGGTCTTGAAGCTCCGATCCAGGTACATGGATTGCTTGCCCTCAGTGACCGCGAGCAGGTTGCCATCAAAGTTGCCCATGGTGGTGTAAGCGGGCTGCAGCAGGACCTTGCCGGAGCGATCGATTATGCCCCACAGGCCGTCTCTTTGGACGGGGCACATCGCATCGCTGAACTCGCCGGTATTCTCCCAGGTAGGCTGAATCTGCAGCTTGCCATGAGTGTCAACAAAGCCCCAGAGCTTCGCGAACTCAATGGCTGCCAGACCATCGTTGAAAGAGAGCGCTCCGGGATACTCGAATGGAATCGCCACTGCCCCGGCCTTATTGATGTAGCCCCAGCGATCTCCGCGGCGCACCGGAGCGAGATCGTTGTTGTATCCGTTTGCTCCGTCGTACTGCGGCTGAATCG
>JAABUK010004942.1_pt1 | contig 21254 bp, 22 predicted proteins | sample 5559141 | NCBI WGS metagenome assembly JAABUK01 (sample SAMN10711869, study PRJNA513367) | rock metagenome | isolation source: Antarctica rocks | place: Antarctica: Victoria Land, Pudding Butte nord | collected 2016-01-03
CTCGAAGAGGTCTATAATCAGAAGCGACTGCATTCCGCTCTGGGCTATGTGCCGCCTGCTGAGTTCGAGCAGTCTTTAACCGCAACCTATCCTTAACTGTTTGTCTCATTTTTGGGGTTCACTACAATCGAAGTCCTTTATATTTCGCGTTACCAGAGTTAGATTATGGGCTAAAGCCGATCCTGCGATAAGCGCGTCGCCAAGCGTCATCCTTCTCAGTTGCCGAAGCCTTACGGCTTGCGCCAATACATCGTCGGAAATCGCCAGCATTGAGGCGGCAGCGAAGAACTCCTCAAAATGTCGCCGTTCACGTTCACTCAATTTATGGTAGCCAAGAACTTCGACGTAGCTGACGGCTGATACGGCAGGAGAATGTTCTGCAATAAGTTTACGCAACCCGGCGTATTCGGGTTTAGCCGCGTAGATGATGATATTGCTATCAATCAACATCACATATCTCTATCAGGCAACGAGCGGTCTCGACGTTGCTCACGCTGCCACTCTGACGGATCGGAAATCTCGGAGAGAGCATCAATAGCAGCAAGCTTTTCGAGAGCTTCAGCCATCCCCTTTCCACGCGCAAGTGTTGCCGAAGGAATAGCAGCCTCTTTGAGAATAGTAACGTGAACCTCGACAGCCTTTTCTTCCTCAAGACACTCGGGAGCATCGCCGTTCCATTCCAAATTATTTCCCCGAAGAATAGCTCTATACGTCCGAAGCATTTTTCACCTTCCTAGCTACAACTAGCTCGATGCTCGCACAAGTGGCTCATCTTAGACAAAGTTTATACTTCCGTTTAGTGAAGCTACATAACGCTGTGCTTCAGCGGCGTTCCACCAATATGGAGACTAAAAGGCTATCTTATTGCGAGTCCACTGCACGCGCTTGTTGGGCATCACCGAAGTGCTCGGATAACCGGTTGAGCAATTTCTTGCCTTGTGATGTACTCATCTATCTTTGCCGTAAGCTCCTCCGGCTTAATCTCTCGAGCAATTTCTTGCCTTGTGATGTACTCATGGAAACCGACGTGCTTACCGGATGATAAATATTGAACTCGCGGCGAATTTCCTCTGCTGAAAGGCCGTCACTCAGGTTGTGAGCCGTTGCTTTCCACTTGATCGTGATTCTATGACGACAGTCTCCATGCAATAAGTCGTCTTTGTCACCTGACGGAATTAGGCGATAGGTGTTTGGCTCCTCGATGATTCCCCATCCAATTGCGCCGTAGCCTTTCGCATATGCCACCACGATGTCTTCTGGCACATATTTGGTAAGCAGCTTTTCACCCTGATCTCCGGGCGAGTTCTCAAAACAAGCGGGGATTTGGCTCTGGGATACCAAGAAGTCCCACCACGGCTGCTCCGCCCGCGCGATGTTATGCCAGTAGATGCCCGGCTCACGCGCTGCCGAACTGAAGGCTAATGGATAAAGGGCGTCTGGGGAGCGATCAAATGCGATTGAGAAGGATAGCAGTTGCGTGTCTTCGATTTGAACAGGCAAATACGAAATACACCTAAAAGCAATACCTTTGGAACTAAGCCATTCGCCAAGTGAAAAAATCGTTTCATCGAAGCCGCGTGCGACCAGAATCAGACGGCTTCTGGCATTAATCTGATCTATTCTGGCATTGTCTCCGACAAAGCCGAGAACCGTTTCTTCCGACACGCCGGGTTGAGCGAACTTACGAAGAAAGTTCTTGCCCCGATAGTTTGAAAAGTCAGCGAGATATTGAAGTGCCTGAGTCTCCACTCCAAGTTTGGCCTCTTCTCGTTTCAACTCAATGATTACACCGTTTCCATATCGATCCAACGCAAGTATGTCAGCGCGCTTCTTGGTACTGGTATGCACCTGATTGCTCACGAGAAGTAGAGGTTCACCAAAAATCAACGCGGACATCTCGGAATTATCACTATCCGCCTGTGTTATCAGATAACGCTCCAACTCCAACTCGTAAGGCGGCCAATTTGAGCGGACTTGCTCTAGTGAGCTGGATGAGGGATTTATTTTAAACAGCATTACTGTGTACCTCCGTGATGCCCAACACTTACTCTGCGTCTTCTCTCGTTTGTGCGTCTTCTTCTAACGTCGTGCCGGTGAGCGGCGTGGCGTCTTTGCCGAAGAAGGCGTTGTAGAGTTCCTGCGCGCGGTCGTAGTCGCGTTCGTCAACGAGGACGACGGCTCCGAGCGAAGTGGACGAGAGAAGCGGCGAGAAAGCATCGGAGCTGCCGGATTGCACGACGGAGCGTATGTTGTTTTGCGTGAAAATGTCGTTGACCATTTCGGCTTCGGCGGGCGAGCCGACATCGCGCAGCGGCACAAAACGCGCTTCGCTGTTGTCGTGCGCCGAATTCTCTTCGGTCAATCGCTCGACAAGCTGCGCGCCGTCATCGGGGCACTCTTCGATGCCCGGCTCGTACTCTGATTCGCAAACAGGACAGAACATATTTTCTCCAGAAATTATCAGAAATTGGAATGGTTAAGACGAGTGTTAGTTTAGCGTGAGCATCGCATACAGCGCAACGAAACGAACGCGCGTGAATCCATCGAAGAAATCATCGCGCGTTCGTTTAATATCATTTTGTTTTCGGCTTATGTGGCGCTCGCATTCGCCGCGCGGTCAAACGGAATCTCATCGAAATGCGTCATTTGTTTGAAGCGGCGAAAACGTTCGTTGATCTCTTCGTGCGTGAGGCGGCGCACGCGCTCCGTGCCGAACTCTTCGACATTGAAGGAAGCCATCACGGAGCCGAAGATCATCGCGCGCCGCATTGCCGCTTCGTCCAACTTTTCCACACTTGCAAGATAGCCCATGAAGCCGCCAGCGAAGGTATCGCCCGCGCCCGTCGGATCGAACACGGATTCGAGCGGGTAAGCGGGAATCGCAAAATATGAATCGTGTGTAAAGAGCGCCGCGCCGTATTCGCCGCGCTTGACGACTAAAGCCTTCGGCCCCCATTGAAGAATTTTGCGCGCGGCTTTGATTAAATTCGGCTCGCCGGTTAAATGGCGCGCTTCAGCGTCGTTGATGATGACGACGTTCACCACCTTGATTGTTTCGATGAGAGATTCGCGCGCGCTCTCGATCCAGAAATTCATCGTGTCAAGCCCGACGAGTTCCGCGCCTCTCACTTGCTCACGCACTTCGCGCTGCAAATCGGGCTGAATGTTAGCTAGAAAAACGAGGCGCGAGTTTTTAGCAGCGTCGGACAACTTCGGCTTGAAATCTGCGAAGACATTCAACTGCGTGTCCAGCGTGTGCGCCGTATTGAGATCGTAATCGTAGCGCCCGCGCCAAAAAAAAGTGTGCCCGCCCGCAATGCGCTGAAGGTCTGTTGTGTCTATGTTGCGCTCGGCAAAAACCTGATCTTCTTCCTGCCCGAAATCATCGCCGACGACGCCGACAACGCGCACGTCTGTATAAAAACTCGCTGACAAAGCAAAGTGCGTCGCCGCGCCGCCGAGCATTTTATCACGTTTGCCGAACGGCGTTTCCACCGCATCGAACGCCACCGATCCAACCACAAGCAAGGACATATTTTCATTTGCTCCCGTAAATGAACTAAATTATTTCTGCTGTAATATGGCTACTGTTTTTTCGTCGCTGTTTCGCCGCCGAGCGCGCGCAAATCGCTTTGAGCTTGTTCGCGGAAAGTGCTGTCTGGAAATTCTTTAATGAGACGCGAGAGATATTCGCGCGCGTCTTTGCGTAGATTATCAGGCGAAGTCTTAGGCGTTTGCTTGCCCTTGTTACCGGCTAACCGCAAACTGCTTTCGCCTGCGATGTAGAGCACTTCGTCGATGCGCGAAAAGCCGGGATTGCCCGCGATGATTTCCTCGCAACGCGCGATGGCGGCGAGATACGCTTTTCTTGTTTTGAAATAATGGCGCGCGACTTCGAGATTATGGTACGAATCCTTTTCGAGTTCCGGGTCACGCACAGTCGAAGCATCCGGCCCCTGTTTGATTGCGCCTTGCCCGAAGGCAGCAGGCACAGGAAGCGCACAGCAGAGCGCCAGCAAACTAATTATTAAAACAAGTTTCTTCATTTTCTTACTCCTAAATTTCTTTAACGTGACAAAATCTCTGTAAGGTTGCGGCGGACGATTTCACTCTCACGCAACATACTTATTGATGATCGCATCCAGCCGCTTCGTTGTCGCGGCAGGCCACAAACCCGATTGCGTGAGAAACGCATGTTTGAGCGCCGAGCCGCATTTGCATTCGCGCTCCGGTGTGCCGCTTAATTGCTTAACGGCTTCGCGTATAATCTGCTGCGCGTTGCGGACGTTCTTATTGAGATACTCGATCACAGTCTCCACCGAAACAGCATCGTGCGCTTCGTGCCAGCAATCGTAGTCCGTGACGAGCGCAAGGGTCGCGTAACACATCTCCGCTTCGCGCGCGAGCTTCGCTTCCTGCAAATTCGTCATGCCGATCACATCCATGCCCCACTGCCTGTAAACATTCGATTCGGCCTTCGTCGAAAACGCGGGGCCTTCCATGCACAAATACGTGCCGCCGCGATGAACATTCACATCAGTTGTACCGCAGGCTTTTTCCAGCACATCGCCAAGGTTTTCGCAAACGGGATGCGCGAACGTGACGTGCGCGACGATGCCATCGCCGAAGAAAGTCGATTCATGTGCGCGGGCGCGCGTGCGGTCAAAGAATTGATCCGGAATAACAATGTCGAGCGGGGCATATTGTTCCTGCAATGAGCCGACAGCCGAAGCCGATAAAATGCGTTCGACGCCGAGCAATTTCATCGCGTAAATGTTCGCGCGAAACGGCAATTCCGAAGGCGTCAAACGATGTCCGCGCCCGTGACGCGGCAGAAAAGCGACGCGCACGCCGTCCAATGTTCCAACGATAAAAGCATCCGAAGGCTCGCCGAAGGGCGTTTCAACGCGCACTTCTTCGATGTCCTTCAACTCCGGCATTTGATACAAACCGCTGCCGCCGATAATACCGATCTGCGCTGTCGCCATATTCAGATTTCTCTCCAATTAAAATAACGCACTTCTGTTCTTCACTCGCCCGGAACGAATTCGTTTTGCGCTTCCTCGTAACCGATGGCGCGCAGTTTGCCGTCTTCTTCAACAACGCGGCAGAGCGGCATGTCTGGATCGTGATAGAAATAGCAGAGCCAATTTTCGCGCGCCGCCTGAGGCAGAAGGCGCTTTTTGCCTTCGAGCGTTTCGACAGGATAAAGATCGTAGCCCATGATCCACGCGAACGGAACATGCGCGCGCATCGGCACGAGATCGGCGAAGCTGTAAAGCGTGTACCCATCGCGCGTCAGACGCAAACACTGCATCGAATGATTGTGGCCTGTGACGGTTTCCATATTCACACCCGGCGCAATTTCGTACTCCGCGTTTTTCAATTCAAGTTGCCCGCTGTCCTTCAAAGGCCGCCAATTCTCCGGCATGTAACTCGCACGGTCACGCTCAAGCGGCGTTTCCGCATGTTCATACTCGTGGCGCGAGACAAGATAACGCGCGTTTGGAAAAGTCGGCACAGCGTTGCCAGCATCGTCCAGCCGCGTGTTGCCGCCCGCGTGATCGAAATGAAGATGCGTATTGACAACGATAGTAATGTCTTCCGCGCCGATGCCCGTGATCGAGCGTAATGAATCGGGCAGAGAGCGCTCGCGTTTAATACCGTAGATACTAGCGAGCTTCAGCGGCCATTTTTCGCCGATGCCCGTTTCGATCAAAATGCGCTCGGTGCTTGTTTCGATGAACAAACAATTCATGTTCATGCGTATGCGATTTTTGTCGTCTGGCGGGCAGACTTTCGACCACAGCGGAAACGGCACGACGCCGAACATCGCACCGCCGTCGAGCCGAAACTCCGTGTCAGGCACAATCTCTACTCGATAATCTCCGAACTGCATAAGCGTTACAGCCGAGCGCTCAAACCTACGGCTAGGGTTTCTTGGACGGCGGTGCGGGTTTCGGATTGTCCACAGGCGGCGCGGCATCCGCGTTTGCAGGCGGAGCCATTGCTCCGGGCGGCATACCGCCTTGAAGCGGCGAAGCAGCCGGGACGTTGACTTGAAAATTATCTGCGACGGTGACGTGCGAACGCGCGAGGATTTCATCGAGAAGCTTTTTCGCTTTTTCCTCTTCGACGGCGGCACGCGCTTTCTCGCGCGGCGACTGCGGCGGAGCCATCGGATTAGCGGCCTGCCCGTCTCCGCCTGCCGGAATCAAAATATGCCGTGCGCGCACTTGTTCTTCCGGCTTGCCGTCCGCCCCGTTCTGCGTGCGGCGGTCTTCGACTTTGATAATGTGGAAACCGAAAGCCGTTTCGACGATATTACTAATCTCTCCGGGCTTAAGCGCGAAGGCTGCCTCTTCAAATTCCTTCATCATGCGCCCGCGCCCGAAATAGCCGAGGTCGCCGCCGGTGTCTTTGCTGCCCGGATCGGTGGAGAATTCTTTGGCGAGCGCTGAGAAATCTTCGCCCGCGCGCGCGCGTTTCAAGACTTCTTCGGCTTTAGCGCGTGCCTGCTTGGAATCGAACTCAGGATGTTTCCCAATATAGTCGTCAACTTCCTTATCCGTCGCCTTCGTTTTTGATTCGAGTTGATCTTTGAAATATTTGCTGGCGAGAGCGCGCGATTGCTGCAGCATAATTTGTATCTGCGTTTTACGATCTTTGTCGAGACCGGCAGCGATGCCTTTGCGTTCGATAAGCTGTAGGCGCGCCCAATCCTTTTTCAGTTCTTCGCGCTGCGCGGGTTCGAGTTGCTGCGGCACTTGCGGATTTGCCGTCTGCACCTTTTTCAAAAAGTCGTCGAACTTCGCATCCTGCCCGGACTCCTTGAGAAAGGCATCGACCTCCGTAGGCGCAACGAGTTGATCGATTGAAGTGGCTTTGCCTGCCTTTTGTTGCTGCTGCGCGTAACTCTGCGCGATGACCTGTGAGCGCATCAAGTCGAGTTGGCTTTTGATGTCTGGCTTTTCTGCGACGCCCGCAGCGCGTGCTTCTTCGGCGACGGCGAGCAGTTCGCGTATATTTTTGGCGAACTCTTTGCGCGCTTCATCGCTCGAAGCAAGCTGTGCGCTCAGGCGCGGCTGATCCGAAGCAATCAACTTCATATCTTCGGCGGATAAGTTCGCCGACTCGACGTGCCTGATCTGTGTTTGCCAACCGATTAATCCGAGCGCAAATAAAATGGCGGCACCGATAGCGATTCCGGCTCTGGTAGTTGAATTCAAAATGTATTATGTCCTTTCAAGTTTAATGACCGACTCAAGTTTAATGCGCAGCGTTTTCCGATGTATGTTCGACAAGCTCAATCAGCACGCCGCCCGCCGACGAAGGATGAACAAAGGCGACGAGACAATTTCCCGCTCCGATGCGCGGCGTTTCGTCAATCAAACGCGCCCCGCTCTGCTTTAAGTTTTCGAGCGCGGCGCGAATGTCATCGACCCGCACGGCGATGTGATGAATCCCCGCGCCGCGCTTCTCTAAAAACTTCGCAATCGGCGAATCGTCCCGCGTCGGCTCTAACAATTCGACGCGCGTTTCGCCGATAGGCAACATCGCCACGCGCACGCCCTGTTCGCTCACGTCTTCTACTTCGGCGACTTCGAGTCCGAGCGCGTCACGCCAAAAGCCGAGCGCTTTGTCCAACTCCCGCGTCGCAATCCCAATGTGTTCAAGCTTCATAAAACAGTATTCAATAAAACAGAACTCAGGAGACAGAATAAAAGCTGGCATCGCACATGGTGAAGAATAGAGATATTTATTGAGATTCTTTTCAGCTCTCCATTCTGACTCCTGACTTCTGACTTCCGACTTCTAAGTCCATTATTTCTTCGACAACCGAATAAGGATCGCGGCGTTTGGCGGCGACTTCGGCGGCAAGCGCGTCGAGTTTTTCAGATGCGGCATTCGCGCTCAAAGTTCGCGCCAGAAGTTTTTCGCGCAACAGTTCCAGTATGCGCCAGCGCGCGATTTGTTGCTGACGCTCGAGGCCGTGCGTGCCGTCCTTTTGTTGAAACACGCGATAGCTTTCAATCGCATCGGCGAGTTCTTCAATGCCTTTGTTGTTTGTCGCAACGGTTTTGACTATCGGCGATTGCCAGAAATCCGGGCGCATCGCCAGCGAGAGCAACGCTTCTAATTCCTTTTCGGTGCGCAATACGCCGTCACGATCCGCTTTGTTGATAACGAACACATCGCCGATTTCCATGATGCCAGCCTTGATCGCCTGTATGTCATCGCCCATGCCCGGCACAAGCACGACGACGGAGACATCCGCTGTCTTAACAATCTCCACTTCGTCCTGCCCGACGCCGACGGTTTCAACGATAATCTTATCGTACCCGGCAGCATCGAGAATCGCCACCGCATCGACGGTCGCGCGCGCCAATCCACCCAAGTTGCCGCGCGTCGCCATCGAACGAATAAAGACGCCCGGATCGAGGCCGAGCGTCTGCATTCTGATTCTGTCGCCCAAGATCGCGCCGCCCGAAAACGGACTCGACGGATCGACCGCGACGATTCCGACGCGTTCATCTCGCTGACGGTAAAACAAAGCGAGCTTATCGACGAGCGAAGATTTTCCTGCGCCCGGACTGCCCGTAATGCCAATCACGAGGCCGCGTCCCGTGCGCGGAAACACTTCCTTCATTAAACGCGCGGCATCCTCCGTGCCGTCCTCGACTTTCGAGATAGCACGCGCCACAGCACGCACGTCGCCTGCCGCAATGCGCTCGATCAAACTGTCCGTTGTCGTTGCTGAAATCATCCGAAAAGGTTTTATGCCTTGAGCAATTGACGCGCAATCACCATGCGCTGTATTTCCGAAGTGCCTTCGCCGATAGTACAGAGTTTCGAGTCGCGCCAGTATTTTTCCGGCGGATAATCCTTCGTGTAGCCATAGCCGCCGTGAATCTGAATCGCTTCTTCGCACACACGCACGCTCATCTCCGAAGCGTAGAGCTTTGCCATCGCGGATTCCTTCGTCACTTTTTTGCCTTGATCCTTGAGGTACGCGGCGCGGTACATCAAAAGGCGCGCGGCTTCGATTTGCGTCGCCATGTCCGCCAGCTTAAATTGAATGGCTTGAAACTCTGCGATTGGTTTACCGAACTGTTCGCGCTGTTTCGCATAGCTGATCGCGGATTCGTATGCGCCCTGCGCAATGCCGACCGCAAGCGCCGCAATCGAGATGCGCCCGCCGTCCAGAATTTGCATCGCCTGTATAAAGCCTTCGCCCTCATTGCCCAAACGATTCTCGTCCGACACATAGCAATCTTCAAATACGACGCTCGCCGTTTCCGACGCGCGCAAGCCCAACTTGTTTTCCTTCTTCGCGGGCGAAAAACCCTTCATGCCCTTCTCGAAGATGAACGCGGTAATTCCCTTGTTACCCTTCGAGCGATCCGTCGAAGCGACGGCGACGCACGTATCGCCGTGAATCGCGTGCGTGATGAAATTTTTCGAGCCGTTGACGAGCCAGCCGCCGTTTTGCCGCACGGCAGTCGTGCGCGTGCCGGAAGCGTCGGAGCCTGCGTTCGCTTCCGTCAATCCCCACGCGCCGAGATGTTCGCCCTTTGCAAGCGGCACGAGAAATTTGCGTTTCTGATCTTCTGTGGCGAACATATAAATATGATTCGAGCACAGCGAATTGTGCGCCGCCACCGAAATGCCGACGGAGCCATCGACGCGCGAGAGTTCTTCGATAATCGTCGCGTATTCAATATAGCCCATCCCCGCGCCGCCGTACTCTTCCGGGAAAATGACTCCCATCAAACCGAGTTCGGCAAGCTTTGGCACAAGCTCGACGGGAAAGTGTTGTGTCTCGTCCCACTCGTGAACGTGCGGCGCGATCTCCGCTACGGCAAATTCACGCACACTCATTTTAACTTGCTGCTGGTCTTCGCTTAATTCAAATTGCATAACAACTCCAAGTCAGTGTTCAGTGGTCAGAAATCGGTGGACAGAATAAAAGTACGAAGCACCACAAAAATTTCTCATTGAGTTTAAGCAGTAACGCTTTTCATTCTGACCACTGAATACTGTCTTCTGACTTCTGTTTTTCTATTGTACCGTAAACTTACTTCGCGCCCGAACCTGCACGGCGCGGTTTCGGTTTCGCACGCGGCTTCGTTTTTTGATGCGGGCGGAAAAATCTGGCGACTTCTGCATCCGTGAGAAAGCGCCATTGCTTCGGCGCGATGTGATCGTCCGTCAAGTGTCCAATGCGAACGCGGCGCAGTTTCACAACCGAATGCCCGATGGCATCGAACATGCGCCTGATCTGCTGATTGCGTCCTTCGTGCAAGATAACCTCGAACCACGCGTTCGATTCGGTTTCATCAATGCGCTTAATCTCCGCCATCGCCGTCCGCACGCCGTCGTCGAGCGTGATGCCGCGACGCAAGCGCTCGATTGCATCTTCCGGCGGCAAGCCTTTAACTTTCACTTCGTAAACTTTAGCGACGTTGTTGCGCGCCGCCGTGATGAAGTTCGTCAGGTCGCCGTCGTTCGTCATGATAAGCAAGCCTTCGGTGTTGAAATCGAGGCGACCAATCGGATGCAGGCGTCCGAGCGTTGACGGCACAAGGTCTTTGACGAGCGGGCGTTTATCGGGGTCTGCGAGGCTCGTCAAATAACCGCGCGGCTTGTTGAGCAGCACGTAAATTTTCGCGCGTGTTTCGAGCAGCGGATTGATAAGCCGCCCGCGCACTTTAATGTGATCGCGCGCGGGATCGGCCTTTGTGCCGAGCGTCGTGACGACCTCGCCGTTGACGGTTACTTCGCCCGCCGTAATCATTTCTTCGGCATGACGACGCGACGCGAGTCCGGCAGTCGCAATCAATTTCTGTAAACGTTCTTCCATAACGGCTGACGTCGAGTGATGCTCCCTTATAGTGAGACGCTCTAATATCTTGAGTAATAATATTCAAGTATGACGTACATCGAGACGGAAACGCCGTTTTTTAATGCGGGAGTAAACTTTATCTTTCGAGCCGCTTTGATAGCACTATCGTCGAACCCGCACGATGTTCCCTTAATCAATTTTATGTTTGTTACTTTCCCGGATTTATCCAGAATCACACCAAGTCGAACTGTTCCTGAATCTGGACAATCGCTGCTTGTCATAGAAGGTTCAGGTTTCTTTTTAAGAACTGCCTTTGTGTCCACCTCAGACGGTTTATAAATCTTATCGCCATCTGTTTTCGTAGGTTGGCCTTGAGGTATAGATGTCGCTGGAGAGTTCGTATTTTGCGCTAAGTTGCTGTTCGGGCAACATGCAAGCACAGTAGCGAATAACATAGCGCACACACAGTATTTCATAAAATTCTCCTGCTAAACAAATTTCTGGGTAACAAGCAAATTTTAGTCGTCTTCATACTCCGCCACCACCCGCCAAAACTTCAAAGTCTCCGACGCGCAGTAGCAAAATCACCTTCTGCTTTATTCACCCACTCATGCGTGATCGGCTTCATAAAGCACTTGCCCCTTCTCGATGACCTCACGCATAAACCAGTCGTTATCGGCGATCCGCTGCTTCACCTGATCCGGCGTGCGTACAAGCAGATCGACAGGAATTCTGGTATTGAGCTTGCCGAGTATTTCCAGATCCTTACGAACAGGCTTGCCTTCAAAAGGCATCACTATCAATAAATCTATGTCCGAACCCTGACGCGGTTCTCCGTAGGCATACGACCCGAAAAGTATAATGCGCTCCGGTTGAAACTCTTGAGCAATGGTTTTGCTCAACGTCAATATTCGATCCATCTCTACCATACAGGTTGCTTCTGCAAACAAATTCTATTGACCGTTACGATGCGCCGCCTGCTAAATCTTCAAAGTCTTCGATGCTCGGCAACTCCGTTAAATCCTTTAAGCCGAATTGCAGCAGAAACTCCTTCGACGTGCCGTACATCATCGGGCGTCCGACGGTTTCCTTGCGGCCTTTGGCGACGATGAGGCGTTTGTCTAAAAGCGTCTTGATTGCCGAAGGAGACTGCACGCCGCGTATGTCTAAGATTTCCGGCACGGTGATCGGTTGTTTGTACGCGATGACGGCGAGCGTTTCGAGCGACGCGAGCGAGAGTTTAGCGCTCGGCCTTGTTTTAAGAAACGCGCGGACGTGTTCGTGATGCTCTGCGCGCGTTGCAAACTGCCAGCCGCCCGCGACTTCACGCAAGTACAGGCCGCCGTTGCGCTCGTTGAATTCCTGCGCCAACGCTTCGACTGCCGTTTCAATCCAGCCGCGATCTTCCTTTAACACGTCGGCGAGCGCCTTTGTGGTCAACGGTTCTTCGGCGACGAAGATGAGCGCTTCGATAATCGCCATCATCTCTGCCATGCCGCGCACGTTGTGCGGAGCGCCTTCACCTTCCGCATTCAAGGAATCGCCCGCCGCTTCGCCGCTCGACTGAATCGTAGATTGTTGCTGCTGCGCGTCTTCCGCATCGGCATCGTGAATGACGACTTCTGAAGCTTCATCCGCGTCGCGTTCTTCATCGGCTATGTCGATCTGCTCGATGAAGTCTGCATCAATCGCTTGATTCTCCGCAGCTTCGATCATTCCTTCTTCGTTGTGATCCGTAATTTCCATATTCGCTTTGGCCGATTCTTTAGTTCGACACGCGTGCGATAATGTCGCCGAAGGTTTCGAGTTGGATCAAATGTATTTCCGTATTACGAACGAGTTCGAGCACCGAAAGAAACGCGAGCACGAGTTCGCGGCGCGATGCGGCACGCTCGAAAAACGCGTAGAGATTCAATTCGCCCGCAGACATCACCATGTTGCGAAGGCGCGTTAGCATATCAGCCATCGTCAATTCGTCGCGCTCTATCTCCATCAAGACTTCTTCTTTGTGGCGCGCGAGAATCTTCTGGAAAACTTTGAAGAGATCGAAAACGCCTGCCGATATTTCCGGGTTCTGCGTGTCTGTTTCAAGTTCGCCGCGCGTGAAAACAGCCTGCTCGACTGTCGCGCGTGACCACAGCATTTCGGCGGCGGCTTTATACTTTTGATGCTCCAGAAGTTGATCGACGAGTTCGCGGCGCGGATCGAGCGCGTCCGCATCATCCGCATTCGGGGCGTTCGGGTCTGGCGGCAGAAGTTCGCGCGATTTAATTTCGATGAGCGTCGCGGCCATCACCAGAAAATCGCCAGCCATAGAAATATCCATTTCCTGCATTAGTCGTAAATAACGCAGATATTCGTCCGTGATGCGCGCTACAGGAATATCGTAGATGCTGACCTTTTCCTGACGAATGAGATACAGCAACAAATCGAGCGGCCCTGCGAATTCGCCGAGCACAAGCTTGACTGCTTCGCCGTCATTGTCGGAGCTTATTTCCGGCTGCGCGCCCGCGACGCTGATCGGCGCATTCGGAATCTGAATTGTCGAAGCTGCGTCAACTGTTTCGCTCATCGTTTCTCCAATTAAGTGCCCGTCGCGCGCGTGCCTGTGATGCCCATGCGCGCCGTCACGTCCGCGAGCGTTTTTTGCGCAACCTCTCGCGCACGCGTAGCGCCTGCCGCGAGCGTTTCATTCAATTCATCATCGCCGATATTGCGCATCTGTTCCTGCAATGGCTCGAGAAATTCAATCGTCACGTCCGCGAGTTCGCTTTTCAATTGGGCGTAGCCTTTGCCCGCAAAATGTTCTTCAATTTCTTGAGGCTGTTTGTTCGTCAGCAATTGATAAATAATTAAAAGATTCGTCACCGCCGGGCGCGTCGGGTCAAAGGTAATCGCTGTGCCGGAATCCGTGACGGCGCGTTTGAACTTGCGCGTGATCGCATCCTGATCGTCGAGCATAAAAATGCTTCCCTGCGGATTCTCGTCCGACTTGGACATCTTTTTCAAAGGATCATCGAGCGCCATAATACGTGCGCCCACTTTCGGGATAAACGGTTCGGGAACGCGGAACGTCTCGCCGTAGTCGCGGTTGAAACGTATCGCCGCGTCGCGCGTTAATTCGAGATGCTGTTTCTGATCTTCGCCGACGGGAACGAGGTCTGTTTGATAAAGCAGAATATCGGAAGCCATCAGCACAGGATAATCGAAGAGTCCGACGCTGGTGTTCTCGCGTTGCTTGCGTCCCTTATCTTTGAACTGCGTCATGCGATCAAGTTCCGACATGCGTATCACGCAGTTCAGAATCCACGCGAGTTCGGCGTGCTCGGAAACATCCGACTGCACAAAGATGCGCGAAACTTTCGGATCAATTCCGGCGGCGAGATAAAGGCGCGCGACTTCCCTTGTTTTGGCGGCAAGTTGCGCAGGGTCTTGCCGGATCGTGATCGCGTGCAAATTGACGACGCAGAAAAAGCTTTCGTACTCGCGCTGCAATTCAACCCAATTACGCAACGCGCCGAGGTAAGTTCCCAAGTGTACGTTGCCCGTCGGCTGCACGCCGCTGAAAATTCTTTTCATCTTTTCAAGAAGCGCCGATGAAGACGGCATCCCACGCGAGCGGCATCACAATACGAAAAATCACACCGAAGACGCCTGTAAACGCTGCAATGAATAGAAGCATAAATCCGAAACGCTCGATTGATTCAAAAGCCGACTCGAAACTCGGAGGCAACAGGCTGCCCAAGATTTTGCTTCCGTCAAGCGGCGGGATCGGCAGTAGATTAAAAACGGCGAGCACCACATTGAGCGTAAAGAAGACTTGCAGCAACTCAACTGCGCCAGCGGCAAAGCCGGAATTTGTGGTAGCAGGCACGAGTCCTGCTCCGGCGTCGATTAACCCTGCTGAATAAAGAGCGCGAATAGTAATGCCTGCGATTATAGCGAAGCTTGCATTGACAATGACGCCCGCCCCAGACACCCAGATATTTGCTACGCGCCGGTTAGCCCAGCGCGAAGGATTGACGGGCGTCGGGCGCGCCCAACCGATCAGCGGCGCACCTGTGAAAAAAGCGAACGCAGGAAAAAGCAACGTGCCGATTGGATCGACGTGCGACGCGGGATTAAGCGTGATGCGTCCCTGAAGCCGCGCCGTATCGTCGCCGAATCTGTTCGACATCCACGCGTGCGCCGCTTCGTGCGCCGACAGCGAAAAGACCAGCGCCACCATGTACAAAACAAATTGCCCGATGTCGAAATTTCTCATTCAAATACTTGCCCTTAGAATCAAACGAAGCCTTGCCGAAGTCGTATCTTTCACACTAACACGCGCTTGAAAAAAGTGTCAAAAAGCAGGTTGCCCGCTTTTGTTATAACAAATTAACACAGCATGAAAGCAGCACTGCTGCCGCTTGAGTTTCTTAACTCTATCTCAACAATGTTCCGTTAATGCCGAGCGGCAAACTGTAAACGGCTTCGGTCGTCGCTACCACCATGTCACCATCGTTGCTGAAGGCGAGGCCGACGACGTTCATTCCCGCGACAGCCATTTCCGCTTCGCTTCCATCCGGCGAGATACGCACGATGCCGCGCCGCCCGCGCAGCGATGCCGCGACGTATAGATTGCCGTTCACGTCGAACGCCAATCCTTGCGGGCGTCCGAGTCCTTTATAAAAAACGCTCGCGCTACCGTTTTCGTCAATGCGCATCACAGAGTCAAAGCTCGAGACGGTCGGCCCCGTCACATACAAAGCATCGTCCCGCCCGAAGGCAAGATGATAAGCCGACACAGAAGGTTCGAGTTGCGCCCAAGCCTCTTCTTCGCCGATACCGTTGACGCGGTATATCGTGCCCGTGCGGTCACCGACATACATGCGCCCGCGACTATCGAACGCCAGCCCCGTCGCCACTCCCACGTTCTTCGCAAAAGGAGTTGCTTCTTTGAAAGCGGTGACGAGATAAACGACTCCGTCCAGACGGCTCGTGACATACATCTGCCCTGTTCTATCGAACGCGATGCCCGTCGGGTTCGTGATGTCGCCGGAAAACTCTTCTATCTCGCCGTTTGTGTCAATGCGAAAAATCGAGACGGGAAGCTGCTGACCGCGTGAGCCGGAACGCGTCACATACAGCGAGCCGTCGTCAGGATCGAACGCAGGATTAGTGACCGGGTGCAAATCTTCCGCAAGCTTTGCGCCGACTACGAAACGCGCTGGAGCCGTGCGCCCGCTCTCGCTTTCCAACGCGATTTCCAATTCGCCGCTTTCGTTCGTTTCCGGCACAATCGCCAGCACGCGACGCGCGGATGCGCCGACGAGACGCCCGCGCTCTCCATCAAACGCCGGTTGCCCGAACCACGCGCCGCAGGTTTTGAACGGATGCGCGTTGAAGCCTGTGCATTCGACGACGACTTCTCCGCCTTCTATTCCCGCCGCCGGATCAAGCCGCACAATCCGTCCCGCTTCGTTCATCAACGCTCTTTCTCCATCACGATTCATTCGTCAATTTAATTCCACACATGATACGACGCGGGCGCAGAGCATGTCTAATACACGTCTAATAGATAACACTTGCGTGCGGCGCTCGACCCGCGCGGTGACGGCTTCGCAAATGCTTGCTTTGGGTGCTTGCGCTGGAGTTCCCTGTGGTATAATTCTTCATCGTCGGGACAGTTCAGGCGCTTCCGATGAATAGCCCTGCCAGAGTTATTCAACGCGCCGCTGCCTGACTAATTTATCTGCAATGCTCAAGCAAATAGGCAAAGCGATTTTGCCGGAAAGCATCAAAGCATTTAGCACAGCGTCCGCCGCCAACCGCTCGCTTCACTCTTTCTGTAACTTCAACACGATTTTAAGACAGACGCATTTTTGCGCGCGAATTTCCCGTTTGCGCCTTGCACGCTTGCGGTTTTGAGTGTGCCGCAAGCGTGCGCGAAACTTCGCATAACAACGAATGATAACGGAGAGGATTAAAGCTTATTAATAACATACATGGTAATACGCAAGGGTTAAAGCCGAACCAATTGCGCCGCATCGAAAAACTGTACTCACGCCGCATCGCGCCGCATGAAATCGTGACGCCGGAATTCGCCAGACAATTGACGGAGCTTTCATTCGAGACGCGCAGGCAGATCGGCGCTTTGATTGACCGTAAAGGCTATGTCGAATACATCGTTGTCGGCGACGCACGCCGCATCGAATTGCCGGATTTGAAACGCACGCGCGTCGCCGTTGATCGTTTTCGCGGACTGCGCTGCATTCACACGCATTTGCGCGGCGAAGAATTAACGCAAGACGACTTAACTGATCTAGCGCTGCTGCGCCTTGATTTAATGGTTGCGCTCGATGTTGATAATCGCACGGGACTGCCCGGCGTCGTTCGCGCCGCTCATTTGCTGCCGACAACCGCCGCCGAACTGGATGCGGACGAAACCGCCGCGCCCTACGCTTTTCTCGAACCGAAAATTCCATCGCAACTCGACGTAGATTTTCTCGCGCTCATCAATTCTCTCGAAGAAGAAATGGCGCGCAATCGACATGCGGCGCGGCGCGCAGACGTTCGTGAGCGCACAATCCTCGTCGGCGTCGCGACAGGTTCGATGGCGGACGCCGAAGAATCTATGGCAGAGTTGCGCGAGTTGGCGACATCGGCGGGCGTCGTCGTGCAGGATGAAATCATTCAGCGCCGCACTCAAATTGATCCGCGCACTGTCATGGGACGCGGCAAGTTGGACGAACTGCTTGTGCGCGCGCTGCAACTCGGCGCGGACTTGATCGTTTTCGACCGCGAATTGCAACCCGCGCAAGTGCGCTCTGTTTCCGAAGCAACCGATCTGAAAGTAATTGATCGCGCGCAGTTAATTTTAGATATTTTCGCGCAACGTGCGATTACACGCGAAGGCAAAATTCAAGTTGAACTCGCGCAGTTGAAGTATCTTTTGCCGCGCCTTATCGTCGGTCAGGATTCCGCTTTTTCGCGTCTCGCGGGCGGCATCGGCGGGCGCGGCCCCGGTGAAACGAAACTCGAAACGGATCGCCGCCGCGTGCGTGACCGCATTCACCGCCTTGAGCGCGAAATCGAAAGTTTGCGCCATCGCCGACAGGAACAACGCAAGGAACGCACACGCAAACAATTTCCGATCATTTCGATTGTCGGCTACACGAACGCCGGAAAATCTACTTTGCTCAACGCTCTCACGGCGAGCCACGTACACGCCGAGCAACGCATGTTTGCGACGCTCGATCCGACATCGAGACGATTGCGCCTTCCATATGAACAGGAAGTAATCATCAACGACACGGTTGGATTCATACGCGATCTGCCGCCCGATCTGCTCGCCGCCTTCCGCGCGACGCTCGAAGAAATCAGCGGCAGCGATTTACTGATTCATCTCGTAGATGCTTCTAATTCGAGATGGGAGCAACAGCTCGGCTCTGTCGAAAGAATCCTGACCGAACTTAATTTCAATCAAATACCGCGCCTCGTCGTTCTTAACAAATCCGATCTCGTCGATAAAGATGATCTGAACGCGATGCTGCGTTTTACGTCCGAAGGCGGAGCGCGCGAATGCATTGCTGTTGCTGCGACAAACCCGCAGACGCTACGGCCTATGCTTGAACGCGCGGGCGAGATTCTGGCGCGCAATCTGACGGAGCGAGGCAACGCGACGGCTTACGTTTCCGACGATGTGCCAGCAGAACCTGATGATGTATCCGCAGAGCTTGCCGCGCAAAATTAAATGAGCCAACCTCGTCCACGTTCCCTTTCTCCGTTCACGCAGGCGCGCGAGATATTCGTGCGCTTTGCGGTGCGCCCGTTCGATGTGCTTTCTCTCACGATGCGTTTCTTTATCGGCTTCGCGTTGCTGACGATTCTTACAACGCTCTTGCTCGCCAGCCATCACATGCGCGCGCCGGACGAGAAATACAAGGAAGGTGAAGTTGTCCGCCGCACAATCGTTTCGCCCGCCGATATAGATGACATCAGCACGCCCGAAATTGAGCAAAGCAAAGCAAGCACGACGAGCACAGGCTCCACAGTTGCCAATGAAGCCGCAAGCAGCGAAACGCGCAGGGAAGCGCCAACGATTATCCCTCCGCTTAACACCTCGCTCAGGCGAAATCAGGTAGTTGCGCGCGAAGGCGACACTGTGACGAAAACAACGCTCGCGCAGATTGCGGCGATTCGCGCTTACGGGCACATCGAGCGGCGCATTAACTATTTTGTCGGCCTTCTCTTCATCGTCACCGCGCTCTTTTGGGCAGCGTGGAAATTCACGGAACACCGCAGCGCAACCGGCAATCTTGCGCTTTCCAAAGAGCGCTCCTTTGCTCTGGTCGGGCTTTCCGTATTTGTCGAGACGGTGCTGATACGCGTCGGCATTACCATCGCCGACAGCATCGGTGAAGGCAGCACGACGTTAGGCGATCCGACGCTTTTAAGCTTTGCTATTCCCTTCGCCGCCGCCGCGTTGCTCGTCGTGATGCTCGTCGATACGCAGCTTGCGCTTATCACGGGTTTCATCGTCACGCTCTTTGCCGCATTGCTCGCGCACGATGGTGTCATCATCGCCGTCTACGCGATGGTTTCATCGTCCGCCGCAATCTACGGCATCGAGCGTTATTGCGAAAGACAATCCGTGACGCTTGCCGGACTCTTTACGGGCGGCGTCAACGCGCTGATGGCCGTCGCGCTCGTCGCTTATTCACAGCAACCTTTGACAATCAATACAATCTTGCTCGCGCTCGGCTGCGGCGCGGTGAGCGGGCTTTTGACTTCGATTTTCGCGGCGGGCGGACTGCCGATCAATGAATCTCTTTTCGGCATTCTCACGGACGTAAAACTTTTAGAACTCTCGAACGCAGACCTACCTGTGCTCGGCCAACTTGCGCTTCGCGCGCCGGGCACGAATCAACATTCGCACGCCGTCGGACAACTCGCGGAAGACTCGGCACGCGCCATCGGAGCCAACGCGTTGCTCGTCCGCATCGGCGCGCTTTATCACGACATAGGCAAAGTCGCTGCGCCGGATATGTTCGTTGAAAACCAGCGGCACGGCGAGAATCCGCATGACCGGCTGCGCCCGACAAACAGCGCGCGTGTTATCACCAGCCACGTTACCTACGGATTAAAATTAGCGAAACAAATCGGACTGCCGAAAAAGATCGCGGACTTTATCCCACAGCATCACGGCACGCGCACGCTTCATTATTTCCTACGCAAAGCGCAGGCACAGGCCGCGCCCGGCGAAGAAATCAACGAAGCGGAATTTCGCTATCCGGGGCCGAAGCCGCAGTCCAAGGAAGCGGCGATTATGATGCTTGCCGATTCATGTGAAGCAGCGACGCGCTCGCTTTCCCGTCCCGATCCCGAAAACATACGCGCCATCGTCGTCAAGATTGCCGATGCCGTTGTCAGCGACGGCCAATTAGAGGAATGCGATCTGACCTTGCGCGAGCTAACGACGATACGCGAAACTCTCATCACGGCGCTTATCGCTATCTATCACGCACGCGTCGATTATCCGGGATTCAATCCGCCGCCGCTCACCACAGGCGCGCTCCCGCCTTTGCCGCAAGCCTTGCTCGACGCGGAAGAACGCGGAGTCATCTACAACACTGCTTCAGAAATTCCGATTGACGAAGGCGGCGAAGTCGAAGACGAAGCAGTGCCGCACGGAACAGCACGCTCTTAAATACAAAACAGGCTTACGGTGTTTGCCTTGATGCTCACCGGCGCGGTAGCCACATTTGAACTTGAAAAGCAGTTTACTCGCGCGGAATATTTCGCGGAACGTAAATAGTATCAGGGCGCGTTCTTAAACCCGTGACAGGAAAAAACGCGGGCGAGTCTTCAAGCAGAGATTGTTGCTTAATGTAATACCTATCGAACTCCGGCAACGCCAACCAGTGATCGCTTGTCGGCGAATCGAGGATGATAGCGCTGAACCGTTGATTTCTGATGGCATCGGTAAGCTCCTTTTTCATCGCTTCTTTTTCACTTTCAGTTCCACGCAAAACGTCGAAGAGATTCATTTCATTAGCGTACGTTTGTTTGCCAGCCAGAACGGGCAAATAGCCATGCGACGGCATGAAAACTTCGCCGTTGATTTGTGATACCGCTTCGATAAACTGCTGCCCTGCCCGCGCGTCCGCCGCCGTTGGAAGCTGGTCTTGCGGGCGATAGATAAGCTGCTCAAACTGAACCAGACAGGCAAGGTAAAATACTGCCTTGAATATGCTTCGTCCAACGCCTGGCTTTGACTGAAGCAATCGCGGAAACAAATCCACAGACATCCCGAACAAGATACAAATTGCTGCATAAGCAGGCATTAAAACATTGTCATAGCCTCCGTTATGCACTCTCGAAATCCATGCACAACCAACCATTCCAATGAACATCGTAAACCAAA
>JAABUK010004943.1_pt1 | contig 21251 bp, 25 predicted proteins | sample 5559141 | NCBI WGS metagenome assembly JAABUK01 (sample SAMN10711869, study PRJNA513367) | rock metagenome | isolation source: Antarctica rocks | place: Antarctica: Victoria Land, Pudding Butte nord | collected 2016-01-03
TGAGCCATTGGTGTCCTGACTACTGCATGCAAACAAGAAGTCAGACATGAAGCCTGCTCTGCTCAGGCATTGACTGCAGAAGCATCATGCATGCTGGCTCTGTTTGGAAGCTGCCAGCAATAGGTGAAGACTTGCGTGCAGCAGTTGAGCGATGGCATGATTGCTGTACTGGTTCATAAAACATACAGCTCTTTGAGACATGCAGCTGCTGCACACAAGCCACCTAAGGTGCCTAGCTGAATATGTTCACCTGTTGGAGCGCTGTTGATGCTTGCATTGACATCAGGCACCAGCTGTGGTTTATCTGCAGCACAATGCTGTTCAATCAGCAAACAGCTTGAATGATGTGTGAAGGAAGTGCAGGCAATAGCTTGGCAGCAGGTCAAGCGGCCTCTAGAGCTTTGAGTGCAGGCCCACTTACTAAATAGCACTGCTGCATCAGAAACCATGACAGGCATCACTTTTGGAACAGCCTAGGGCGTCACAGTATTTCAAGAAGACCTTGGTTATTGCAGAAGTGCGCGCTAAATTGTATTACTGGAAGTCATATGTCAAGCAGTAGCGACCTGTCAGAGCAATGCCAAGGCCTGCAGTTCCTCCTGAGCCCAAAGATGCTTTCTGACGCACTGTTCGATGTGGCGAGCTCTGCACACGCACTGGCTCCTGACCAGAATCTTCCCCTGACTGCTGCGCTGTCCTGGGGCGTGCTGAACCCTTCGGCAATACACTGGCTTTTATGGCAATTCAATATGCAGCAAAGGCGAAAACATCAGCTTACGTTGCTCTGTCTGGTGGGACTGCTATCCCCATAGCCGCTGGATCTTGCAGGCTCCAACGTTACAACACCCGCGGGCTGCTCCCAGCCCGACTGCAGCATGAAAGTCTCCTCACAAATGACAAGCAGTAACAAAGGGCGTTGCGTCATTTGAACTTGACAGTCGACAACCTGATGGTATGTCTCAGGATCATGGACGTGAAGTTGACTGCACAGATTGCCCATGGGGATGACGCTCCGCTGCTTGCACTCTGATGTGACACGCAGCTGAGGACCGCAGCATCAGCTTGCCAAGCACGCCTCAGGAAAGCGGCTGTAGCACGGATGTGGCATGTGTGATGTGACTTGTCTGAACGCTACACAAACTCTCTCAACTAGAAGCTGCGGACAGCAAGGCTTCGTGTCAAGAAAGCCCAGAGCTGCATGTGCGGCGTGATCAGTGGCCACTTGAGATGGCGCAAAAACAGCTAGATCTTTGGTCAAACTGCATGCTGTACTCACACAATTTGCACTCACAAAGGGCGCTTCCGCGGCCCCTCTCAGACGCCCTTTCACAGACTCTCGAAAACATCATTAACACATGGTTTGGCAGTAGCACGAAGCAGCATTTCAACAAGTGTAAATATAAGCGCACGCTGGGTGTGCACATGCGTGATGCATTCATGCAGACACTTGTGGCTGATTTCGGCATGATGTCAGACTGGTCCACAAACGGGCATTTGAAAAGTCTGCTGCACATCATGATCAACTGTTGAGTATTGATCAAGTCGGTATATCACTTCAAGTGTTGATCTAGTCAGTCTATCAGTTCAAGTGTTGATCAAGTCAGTATATGCACCAAGTTCTAGGTGCACACGTATGCCAAACACGGCCTACATGTCTTCCATTGCAGATCTCAAGAATGCATTGCTAGAGCTGAACAAATGAATGCACTCAAAATGTATACAATACATAGAATTACTTCATACGATGTTCAAATGAATACAAAACAGCAGACATCCTCTGGCTTTTAGCAGCAGCTTTGCAGAAGATAAGAAGCCTAAAGCTTCTTTTGTGTGGAATGCCGCACAAAGACTTTTGCAAAGATCTCACACCATGCCTATGACATGGCGGCAGCACAAAGTGGTGTGTTGCATGTCATCGCTTTGAGCTGCCAAAGCCGCCAAAGCCAAGTGCCAAAGCCATATCGTCATCTACCTCATACTCTTCCTCCTCATCTCGCTGCACGAGTCACATAAGAATGTTGAAAGGATACGCGACAAGATTTGCTGACCTCACCACACAGATGGCATCATGTCACAATGAACACCTGGTATGTATAGCTGACTAATGCAGGCTAACAGTGTGCTGTGAGAAAAGGGGCACACAGGTGATGACAACAGTTGTGCCGGTAAAACCAAGCAGGAAGTCCAAAAAGTCTCAGGCGATGCACACGATGAACAAAATGTAGGCAGTACAATCGCATTGTACTGCTTACTCGGCGGTCCCGCTTGCGGTCCTTCTTTTGCTGCCTCTCCCGCTCTTCCTCCTCCTGAGCTTCTAGCACCTTCCTGTCAAATCCTGCAAATTGGCAAGAATGCAACATACAACAACATGCTGCACCAGCAACAAGCTTATAGAGTCCAGTATTGCAAATCTTTTGATTTGAGTTATTCCATGCAGAATGGCTGTGGCAAGCGGATACTTTTCTCCATCCAATGGAAGGGATTGGATTTACTCAGCTTTGAATGTATATGTCTGACAGGCCTTGTTGAACAGATTTGCAATGGACTGTGGCTTTTTGCTGTGTGAATGTGCTGAAAGAGAGAAGGCACATACCGTCAAGAACAGAGTCAACAGGCATAGGCTGATCTTTGTCCTTTTTCAATTCCTCAAACTTTTTCCTAACATCATCAGCTGTGCTCTTCTCCACTGTCATGGACATGCCCAGCGCCCTGTTATGGTACTTGCCATTGATGTGGTCCAGATATGACTGTGAATCCCGCAAAATGCACTCACATACATTGCAGTAGTATCCAGCCTATAACAGGAAAAAGGAAATGAGTGCCAATCTCAGCAGTGCTCCATCATCAATACATGCCATGTCAACTTGTGATGCAAGGTGTTTGCATTGTTGCAAATGCTTGCTCAGTAGACTGCAATAGGTGAGCTTGAACTACGACTCAGGAGGCTTCTCTACACATTTTAGCTACGCGCAAGCAGATCAGAGTGCAGCATAGAGGCAGTGTGCAACATGCAACAACGTCGGCATTCCACCGCTGTACAGCACTCATGACATGCAATCCTACCTGCTGATTCAGAGGCGTGCTATTTGTGACAACTTGAGTCTTGCCGAGACGTGATGAAAGGTCCAGTTGGTAGCCTCGCGGCTTCAACTTTGCTCTCTCGACAATCAAGCCTTGATGCAAAGGGTCTCGCTCTGCAGTGACATCAAGCTGTTAGGCCCAGCAGCATTGCCAATGCACAGATGTTGATCTGCTTGGGCAGCAAAGACACAAGACGAAGCTTCAAGCGAGCATGGCATTACCTAAACGCCGCCTCTTCTTGGCATCAAGAGCGCTCTCTTCAACATCTTTCTCCTGCAGCCAAACTAAAAGTGGACAAACCAGCTTCACACAGTCACGCAGTCAGAGTCTGGGAGCAGATGACACCTTAGCACTAAACACGACAAGACTACAAATGGCCTTACCTCCTTTTCGCGCTTTGCAGCTTTTTCAGCAAAATCTTCTTTGTCCCAGGTGCGTCTAAAGGTGTTGTCTACCCCAGACTTTCCCTTCTTGGCCAACTGCCTGTCAGCCATACCACCGATCCGAAAGCTCTTTGCACCGCTTGCCTCAAAAATTGTCTGGAAGCAGCTTCAGCAGCATCTGTTGTGCGCTGCCGCGATAGAAACTAATATGGATTGAGCAGGTTGCTAAAGTTGTGGTGTCTGCGATGCGTCTTCGCCAACACGACTGCTGACTGAAAGGTGATGCGTGAACTAGAAGGCTGCAACAACAAGATCTGGTCGATTGTGGGAATCAACAAGCACGATGTCGCTCCTGATCAATTTGGCCAACGCTCGCGATATCGCTCCGAAACATTGGGTTTCTAGAAACCCTAAGGCAGTATGAATGCCAACGTTCACATCTGTTCTTTAGGCAGTACCTCACAAGCAACGCACGGGTTCCGAGCACAACTGGTTTCCGCCATTGTCCATACACACAGCTGCCGCTATCATGACAGGGGCACCGGAAGCTCCGGCAGTCCCTTCAGCCACTGCTGTCACTGAAGATCAAACGGCAGAGTCTGCCGCACCGTCAGCTGAACCGGCCAATGCATCCGCGGCGGAAACTGAGGCTTCCAACGAGCCAGAACAAGAGCCTGAGCACGTGCAAGAAAAGGCCAAGATTGCTGCCAGCAAGACCAAAGCCACTCCCGCCAAGCCAGTGGCAAGCGAACCGCAGCAGTCCGCTGAACAACCTTCTGGCAGACGAGAACGCAAACAGACAAATTTCTTCCAACCTGAGAAGAAGATCGAAACCGAGAAATTGGAGATTAGAGAGGTAAGCAAATAGCCCAGTGTGAGTAGCCTGTCACTCATATGTTATAGTAGAGCAACTTGTACCAGTCTCACTGGCAATCAGATGCAGAACCCCTCCTCCTGGCATGCAGAGCTTTGCTCATTGCCCGCACTGTTGCAAACACAAATTTATGCAACATGTGTTCATTAATTGCAGGGCCAAGGCACCAAACTTGGAGAGATTCCAAATGGTGCGAGTCACACTGAATTGACAATGTCCTTTACCTTTACATCTGGCCAATATACAAGCTAGTATGGCTGCTTGCAGTTGCTTTCCAGCTGAGCAAAGTCACAGGCAGAGACGAGCTGCTAGAGGATCTGCATCAGATCCTGTATGCACGTAAGGGAAAGGTATGTTTGCTGCAGCCATCAGCGCTTTAAGTGAACATGCTTGCTGCTCACAAAATGCTCAGCAAGACTTGGATTGTAACAACAGTGTTCTGCTTGGCCTGCAGCTGTCCACTAGGAAGAAGGACATCCAGGCTTTCTCTGGCTTCACATATACAGACGACATTTTTTGTTTCAAAAAGATTTTTTTTTGTCAAACATTTTTTGAAGTAAAAGCCACGACGATCAGCAGGCAAGTTTGCCATTTAGTGCCTCAATATAACAACAACATCGCCCAGCATTGAAATGCCAACCTAGAATAGCTTCCAACTCAACAAGTAGTCCCTAAGAATTGCCAACATGCAGTCCAGCTTGAAGGTCACTCAACATTCTCCTGTGTTTACAATTCTACTGTGTTGACATTTCATGCTATCTGCTCCTTGTAGACCATAAGCAAACTGTTGTCACTGTTATGCTATTCTAAAAGGCAGCACCTACTGGAGTATAGCTTGGTGAAGTAGCCCTTCTGTGCATTGACTCTCACAGCAGTCTGCACGGTTCACCACATTCTGCTCAACACAGACCACAATGCTGCTTCTGCTAGTGCCTATGCACTTTCAGCCAATTTTTGTGTGTGTGTTCCAACACGTTGCAATTCACACATGCTCAGGCAGGACCCAGGCAAAGCTTGTTGACACAAGCTGCAAGTGACCCTTTACATCATCGAATCAATACCTCACCATGTTGTAGATGGTGTGTGCGGGCGTGCGTGTGCGGGCGTGTGTGTGTGTGTGTGTATGAGTACAGTGTATGTGCGTGTGACAGGAGGCAGAGCTGGAGAAAGCCAAGGGTCTGCTGTCACGCTTCAAGAATGATCACATGACTCGCCTGCTGGACCTGCTTGATATCCCCCGCAGCGACCTCAAAGACAAGGTGCGCACCCTCCTGCAATTGCAAATCCCACACCATTCCACGTGCAACACCCCATACCGCCCCACTTGCAATCCCCACACCACCCCATTTGCAACCCCCACACCACCCAATTTGTGAAAACTACACCACTCCACTTGCAGCTGTGCATTGCAGCTGAGCATGCAAAAAGCAGTGTTTTAAGACACCATGTTAGCGAACATGCACTGTGTACCCAACTCTCACATAGTTGCTTGGAACCTGTGGACTAGCATACATGCACACCCGACATGACTTGCATCAGACCTGCCTTTGCCTTTGTTATGCGCCTTTCAAATCAGCAAGTAGAGCCGGCAGTCATCAGTTGAATGTGTAACTGCCTGGCAAACAGCTCTTGACGCTTCATGTGTTTCCACAACCTTTTTGCACCGGCAGCAAACTGCACTCTTGATCCAGCACTCTTGAACTGATCAGTGAAAGGCAGACTTCTGCTCAGTTTTTGCTGCTCTATTAGCGATTGCCTTATTTACATTCTTTTTTACGACCTAAAAGGTCTCCGGCACATTTTCATCAGAGATACCAGATTAGGATACAAGAAAAGGGATTGATATGGTTGTTGGCACACAGGAGGCTAAGGTTGAGAAGGTGCTTCACTTCCTGAAGGCGCCCTCCAAGCTGTCAGACAAAGACCTTGCAGCCAAGGTGTGTCCTAGTCATTCACTTGAATCTACATTCAAACTGCTTTGAAAAGACGACGTGGCCTGCATGTATCTAGCTCATCATGAGCTGGAAAACATTGTTATTATTATTATTGTTATTAATCTATACTCGCATCCAAACATTGTGCGTTTTGTCATGTCTCTGTGCCTGTGTTCATTTTGGCTGTCATACCTGCTCACCTTGGGAAGGCCTGACAGGACTTTCACTCCATCTAGGGTCAGGCTTCAGGATCCTCAGAAAGTTTGAAGGGTTATGACCTAGGGTTGCAGTCCTTGTACGATTAGGACCTAGGGTCTGGGATTTTGGCCCTTATAGGGTTTGCCTCTAGGGTTCAGGACCTGCAATCCATGCCAGGACCTGTTCCCATCCTAATCACCAATTCTGATGTCAGTTTCTGTATGCATTAGATATGCGCATGCACACATGACACAGGTTGCTGGAAGGCCTTGTCTGATGCATCCCATACATCTTCTTCAGCAGATGGTGCACCATGCAGCTGCTTCATCATTCCCATACATCTTCTTTAGGAGATGGTGCACAATGCTGCTCCTTCATCATTCCCAGCTGTAACTTGCGCTCAGTATATGTTGTGCTGACTATACCTGAATGTTGTGTGCATGTGCAGGAAGTTGACAAGAAGGCAGCCGCAGCGCGCAAGAGGCAGAGGAAGGAGAAGGAAAAGGAGGCTAAGCCCAAGCGCGCCAAGGTCTGTTCTGCATCAGGAGCAGTTCTCAATAACTTGCTGCATACATTTTGACAAGGGCAGCAACTGTCTTGCAACATGCATGATAACTCTGGGCTGCTGCCTTGAGAGACTTTCTGTGTGATCGCTGAAAAGCGCAAACTCATCTTCTGTTTTCGACTTGCATATCGGTGGATGTGCACCGGACATTTGAATTCACACCGCTTTGGGCACAGCCAGAACATAGCAACAATTGCCTGATGTCAAAACAGCTGCAATGAATGCTCTTTAGCATCATGATAGTCTCCGTACGTACTTACACTTGCTGGTTAGTTTTGTCATCGTGTATACTTGCTAGCAGGGTGGCCTGTCTAGCACCATGCAGACACAGCAACCTGTCTAGAATAATGCATACAAAGCCACCAGTGTAGAATACTGCAGGCAAACCCACCTGGTTAGTACCATGCAGACCAACCCACAAGTCCTGTCTGTGTGGACCCGGTCTCACTCCACTCATAAAGAATGCTCATTTGTATAAATAAGCCTCAAGAGCCTGGAGCATGAATGCTGTCCTGCTTTCCTGATGGCGGCCAGCTGTCATGCTCACCCAACAATGAATTGCAGCATTTCCTGTGGTTTTCTTCTATGCATCCTGTATCTTTGTCACAGACCTTCCATGATTTTTGTTTTTACCTTCCCAAGGAGTGAAGAAAACAGTATTGGGGGCGGGATGTTCCTGTAAGAAAAGGTACTGGGGGAATGCTTCTGTACAAAATCCAAAAACCTCCTCAGCGTATAGTATGATCCTCAGCTTCAGTACCCCAACAGACTGTGACACTCCCCCGGTGTGCCAATTCCAGAAGTCAAAGGAGTCTACGGCAGAGGGCGAGGGAGAAGAGGATAAGGAAGAAGAGGAACAGGCAGATGGTGCAGCAGCAGCTGAGGCCAAAGAAGATGATGAAGAGGACGAGAAGCCGTTGCAAGCCATGGTGAGTCGCTGAGACTCAACACAACCCTCTGCTCAGTCAATGATCTGCTTTTCAACGTGGAAAGAAAAGAAATCAAAAGACTACAAATTAACGAGAAATCAGGCTGCCCAGGTGCTTTTCGACGTGCAGTATAGCTATCACGGCAGGGCTGCTGTTTGGCAAGAATTGTAGCGCCCATGGATGCAATCCATGCACAGAGAGATGCAGAAGTCAGCTTTGGGTCACTCACCACAAGGCGCTGCTGATTCAGTCAGTTGCCAGTGCCTGGGCAGCCCAGTATAATACTTGGCTGTTCATTAAATTGACGCCAAGAGGCATAGTCTTTTCTTTTCTTGTTAGTTACCAGTACATTTGTTCAATATGTCTCTTCCTTTGGGCTTGAGCATGCACACTCCTGAGCAGTTCCCTATGGAAAACCGTGAGTTGCGCATTCTAAACCTGTGCAGTGAAGGTTCTGTGCTTGCCCTGAGCATTGAGCAGGCGATCTGGCAAGCAAGCAAATAGATTAACAGAGACTTGCAGGTGCATTATAACAACGTGGCATCACTTCACAACTCAACCAGCGAGCCAAGAGCCGAAAGATCCATGCACCAAAGTTATGCAGTTGCACAACGTGGATGAGTGTGATAGGTGCCGACATGCACCTCATGCCTACAAGGATGCATGGCAGCAAGAGTTGGTGAAATCGTCAAAGGACTGCATCAGTACACTCAGAGGGTGTGCATGCCAGACTGAAGTCATGCAGGTGCTAACCCATACCTGCTGCCAGATACTCCTCAAGAAAACGCAGGTTTCAACTTCAGGGTTCACACCCTATGTGGACCGCTGACAGCTTTGAACCTGTTTTACCAGAAAGGATCTTTGACCCAAATCCTTTTTGGCCTAATTTTCCGAAAGGATCCAGTGCTGCAATTTGCCCAGCAAAAACCCACACCAGGAGAACAAAACAAAGACCAGTCTGTACGTGTGTCAGTACGCTGATGCATGGATGACGGCCCTGTAGGTGCCGAAGAAGAAGAAGTTGCCAAGCGAGAAGACACTTCAGCAGGAGATAGTGCAGACGCTGAGTGGCGTGAATGTGCTGGAGTTCAACATCAAGATGCTCATGCAGCACCTCAGTAAGCCTCGCATCCCCATCTATAAGGCCTGCCTTCTGCCTTTCACCTGGCCCTCCACCAGGAAGCACTCCCTTCAATCTGTCCCTTCAATCTGTCCCTTCAATCTGTCCCTTAAATCTGTCCCCCTCCATCTGTCTTTTCACTCGTGTCCCTTTGGTCATGGTCATTTGTGGTCTTGTCCATGGTTGTGCCGTTGTCATGAGGTCATCTGTCCGTGCTCATGATCATGGTCAGGTCTTCAACTCTCCTGCGCACCTTATGCCAGTGTGCTGTATGTCATGTGGCATAGCTGTATTGCAGCCTGTGTCGTCACACGCATGGTAGCTGAGCATGAGCTTGATGAAAGGGTGGGAAGCAGAATGGCAGAGTAGCTTACTCGTGCTTGAGAACTCAGAATTTGCTCAAATGCTCTGCGGATCTTAGGTCACACATAGGTGTGATCTTAGCAGTTTTGCTACACAACACTGAACCATACCTTTGCGGCCTGGCCTGTATAACTCTGGTCAGGTCTAGATCTTTGGTGTGAGCAAGTGCCTTCAGGCTTATGGAGTCAACGTCATGCAAATCAGGGAGTGTATGTGTCAACCTGCATTGGTGGCATTTGTGAGTCAGCCATGTCACACATGTGTCACATGTCAAGGAGAGTACACTTGTAACTAAGAAAGGTAGCTGGTGTTGTGCAGATGAGAAGTATGATGTTGACTTGGCAGAGAAGAAGCCCTTCATCAAGGCTGTTGCCATTGGCTACTGCCAACAGAAGAACCCTCGTGCAGAAGAGGAGGAACAGGAGTAGTGTAGCAGTAAGTCACCATGCTTTTGCACCATTGACCAGCTGCTCCTGTGTTGCTTACAACAAGATCTCAATGCCGTTGTTCGTATGTGCAGCCCGTATGTCATTTCGCTAACTGATCAAGCAGCAGCTTGGTCATCTGCTGGTCTTTCAGCTCGTCTCTCACGTATGAACATGGCATGCTTTTGTTCTCTTCTTGTTAATCTCAGGCTCTATGCTTGTGTGTGGCAGGAGCAACAACATGAGTCGCTCCAGGAGCACAGCACTGAGCATGCTATGTTTCAGACCTGAAGACAACATTTTGAGTGTATTGTGGCAATTGCTGCTCATCTGACTGACCTGCCTTATTCCTGACATGTCTTGGACCTGTTGACTGGACACCACAACTGAAGTGCAGTGATGTGCGTGATGCACATGTGCAAAGCAAACACAGATGCGATTGTGATGTCAGCATCATGATTTGACTGGAGAGAGACGTAGTAGTTGTAAGACCTGTCCTGACAACATGAGACATCATTCTGCAACAGAGTCGTGCTCAGCTGCAAAAAAGCCAATCAATTGACATTTGCAGAACGGCAATGATAGAAACACATTATGGCATGTCAAGCTTACATGCTTAAGCGCATATGCCCGGCGCTATGCATGCATGGAACGGTTTGCACTTCAAGTGTGGTACGTTTCACAGAATACCACGAAGAACCAGACACAAACAATAATGGACCAGGAAAAAGCACTGTGATCTACACTGAACACTGAAGGTGTCCTACAGTTTCAGCAACCTGTGCCACTGCTATCAATTGCTTCAAGTCCGTATTCAGCCACGTTGTGACAGGCATGATGTACTGCATGGATAAGGGCATTACCAGCCTACCAGTACCTACAGGTACAAACTCTAATCATAGTCCTTTTCTGCATCTTTGTTCAAGAGACCTAGGTGAACAAATAGAGTCTGATGATGATGGCTGCAGTAGTGAATGGCGACAGTGATGTCTTTGATTCTGCGTACATTGATGGTGGCCAATGCTGCTGACTGGAGCAAGGCCATGATTTGCCATTTGTCTTGTTTGGCTGAACAAAGAATTTGTTGAACTCTGCTAGGACACTCCACATGCAAATCTAATGTTTCCGCTTGTTTTTCTTCTTGAAACTTTTGGCTTTGCTCAACTTAGTGTTTGACTTCTGAAAGGCTATATTCAAAGGGTTTCTAGGTTTCTGACCTTTCTTTTGCCCCTTCTTGCCTTTGAACTTAAGCTTGCGATCATGCCTGCAGCAAAACTTGGCAGTAGGGGTTTTGCAACTTACATATACATCTAGCAAGCATGCTCGTCATTACTTTGTAAGGCATACATACACAGTACAGATCAATGCATACTGTTCTGACCATGCATTTAAACAACTATCATGCGACTGTTCACACACTGAACGACAAAAGGACCCTGCGTCAGATGTGACAGCAGACACTGAAGACTGCAGCAGCTTACTTTGAGTTGTTTCCTGTGTCCACGTCCATTGCCATGCCGGCAACAGCAGCTTCACTGCCAGCAGCCGTAGAGTGTTCATCCACAGTCATGTTTTCACCTCTCAGGGCGTCCCTCTGCGCAGCAACAGCTCAGTGTGTAGGTTCAGCAGTTGTTATCATGCTGCGGGTTTATGCGCAGCGTCGGTAGGCATCGCCTGAGCCACAAAGCAGAAGTTTCCTTACCTGTTCGTGAGCTTGCTGCCCACTGGCGACTGCTTCTGCCTGTGAGGCCTGTCTGCGAGCTTCGTTCTCAAGAAACAAAGGGCTCTGCTCGACCTGTGCCCTGGAGGGTACAACGGACTTTGTCAGTGCATGCGTGCTCGCTTCACGCCGGCCACAAGATCAGCGAGCAACAAAGTGGTCTTACTTTTTGATGTTACGGAAAGCCTTTTTGCTCTTACTTCTCGCACTCTTCGCCATGACTGCAAAATACAGCTGTAAGCACGATCTCGTATTACAAGTCTGTTCGACTGACTCAGTTCTCGTCTAGCAGCAGCCTCAACACTGCGCATTGGAGCATGTTACGGTTGCGTATGTGTGAATTGATCAATTACGGATCTGCTGAGCAAATACCGCTTAGAGTATACAAATCTGTCTGCAAGAAGGCTGACCAGATGAGTTGAAGGTATTAAAGGTGTTTACGACCCAGTTTTTGGATTCCATGTTAGGTGTACCAAAATTGCAGTCAAGGAGAAACTGTATATCACAACACTCAGTGACTGCCTGAATTATCTCCGACAGAACATGAACGTCCTGATCTTTCTTTCATTTGCTCATGCCAATGTGCTGAAGGGCAAAACATCCTGCTGTACTATACATCACTTGGGGAACGCTCACAATTCTGCCACATACAATTCAAATGAAAAGCGCATCAAGCCCATGAAACACCCAGCGAGAGCTGTCTGATGATAATCTGTGGACATATCTGATCACAAACAACGGGAACCGTCTTGAGCTTGCAAGAAACTTGAACTGACTGCCAAAATTGATGAAGCAGCAGACCACTAAGACATCTCCACACAGAGACCATGTGAGTGGAAAAATTGCTTGCTTTCTTGTTTCTACCCTGAACTACCTGGTGCACTCCAACCAGACTTATGTGAAACCTCACTGCTTGCTGCCAGCTTTCCCTGGCAACCAAAGACTGGCTGCAACTCCACCTGCCAAAGTGGTTACCACAACGCCCAGGCTTGTTATTGTTGGCACATGATACCCTCCAAAATCTGCTACCATCTTTGCCCCAATGAAACCCAAAACCAGCGCCACAGCCTTGTCCAAGTACTTAAGCTCGCTCATGATTGTATTGACAAAGCCGTACAAAGCCCGCAGACTCAATATGGCAAACATGTTGGAGGAATATACAATGAATGGGTCGGTCGTGATGCCAAAGACCTGCAGCATTGGACAGGTATGTCAATGGATGATCAACGGTCATATGTGTCTCAGCATCTGAACTATTCACACATTGAATGCAGGCAGCCAAAGAAGACCCAGGTGACGTGCTTTGGGGTGTGGGCGTTGCACTATTGTCCGTAGGCAGGCACAATTGTGCAGAGTCAATGCAACGGCAGTCAACAAACAAAGCATCATGCATGAAAGGCGCCATCCTGATATGAAGGGTCTGGAGTGAAGAAATCTGCAATACTGCTAGTCCTGCTGAGCAATAGTTAACAACAGACAGGCCAGTGCTACTTGAGCCATGACACGAGTGTCCAGCAGTGGCAGCCAGATGGAGTGACACCAAACAAGACATGACAACACCAATTGAACACTAGGCCAAAGCCATATTGATCACATTGCAGAGCTTGCTGGGCAGAGAAAGGTTGCACAGCAGCATTTACTTACCGCAGGAATGCTGTCCACAGCAAAGACAACATCACTGAGCTCTACCACAGCCAGGACCAGCAGCAGAGGAGTGGCGACCCTCTTGCCGTTCTGTATGGTGAAGAATGATGCTCCGTCATATGTCTCACTTACAGGTATGAGGCGCCTGCACATGAGCAATGAAATGAGGCCACGAACAGCGATCAGGCAGACACTGAGCGAAAAGTGCATTGTATGCTGTTGCTCTTTCGATCAAAAGGGGGTTTATGCTTAGCATGGCCAAGCAGGCCAAGCAGCTGCAGACATGGTACGTATGCACAGCACAATTGCAGCACTGCTTGCAGCAAGGCTTTCGATTAGCCTTGACGCCCATCAGGAGCCCTGCCCTGCCTGGCATGAGTCTTGCAATGATGCGGATGAGGGTCCAATCTGCCTGATTTGCAGAAACGAACAAAGATCAAGATGCAGTGCTGCCAGAGCAGTAGGCAAGAGTGCAAACCACATGCCCACCTGCAAAGCTTGACAATGCCATTGTCTGATAGATCCTCATCATCAGCATCATCGCTGTCACCAGATGCTAGAAGCTTGTACGAGCTGAACAGCAGTATCCCAGCAAACAGCAGCAGCACAGGCTTCCAGCTCTCTATGAGTTCACTGCCCAACAAGATCATGACAAGGCGCAGAACAGCCGCTGTGCCGATGCCATACTTCAGAACCTGCACACATGCACACTCGTGTTGAACACAAGGGGCATCTTGCACAGTACATCGCTACATAGTGTGGGCCACACAGGCTACACAAATTAGGCCACAGAGGCTACATAGGTTAGGCCACACAGGCTACATAGGTTAGGCCACAGAGGCTGCATGGGTTAGGCCACAGAGGCTACATAGGTTGAGCCACACAGGCTGCATAGGTTAGGCCACAAAGGCTACATAGGTATAACACCAGGCAGGGACTAATCAGTTGCAATGCACACCTGCACGTATGCTTGCATGCGACTGAGTAATTGCTCAAGCAGCTGTAGCAAGGACCGCAGCCAAACAGTATGTACCGCTACATGTCAAAGTTAGACAGTGCAAGCTTGTTGCTGACAAGCAGGAACCGAGTTGCCTTGCATATCAAGCTGCTTATCAGTAATGCTGTCGAGCACATAGATCATACTGCCGCAGTAGGTCTGCATTGAATGCAGGACATGCAGCATGCGCAACTCGTGTGACACTGCAGAATGCTAAGTTGGCATTTGCAGTACCTTATCCTGGTCAGCTTTCGGCGCTCGAAAGTATCTGAAGACAAGAATGAAGACAAACAAGTTGTCAACTGACAAGCTCTGCTCCAATAGATATCCGGCAAAGAACTCCTGGGCCTTCTCAACCCCAAGAGTATTCCAAATGCCAACCCCAAACACCAAAGCTGCTCCTACAAAAGCTGCAACAACTTCACCCCTGCTCTCTGCTTCCGAGGTGGTGGCCTGCAAGCGTGACAGTCTCGCTATCAGACAGACAAAAAGCGTGTTACACGCCGCATGTGGAAATGAGAACTGATGTGGGTGCTGGTGCTGATGAACAGCTTTTAACATGGCCAGGTACTTTGAGCTCACCTCAAGCTGTTCAAGGGTGTTCTCATCCCTTTTCTGGATGCCCATCTGTTCAATTTGTGATCTGAGGTCGTCATCTATCTTAAAGTCTATTTCATCGTCTATACTGTCCAGTGAGCCATGAGACGCAGTGGAAAAGCTGGCCTGAAGGTAGCACATAGAGAAATCAGAAACAAGGTCTGATTTGTGGAGAACGTCACTGACGACGTGGGTCACACCTGAACGGGCTGTGTTCTCCGGATTGGCTGCGACCGTGAACTTGTCAGATGCTGTTGATGGGGTGCTGTTGGCTTTCTTGTGGACAAGCTGTGTGAGCAAGTATTGCTGGACAGGTGCTTGAGAGAAGCGCGGCCTTGCATGGTTCCTGCCTGGCACTCAAAATGTCATTCAGCACGGATGGTCTGCAGGTCTGAACACCAGGGCTGTGCTGGCAGGCACACACAGAGTAGAGTCTGTTGCAGTGTCTGTGCAGTAGTGTCGTCGTTGAGCCGAGTCAGATTCCTGGTTCAATTTAATTGGGACGATCGTCTCGTCAGGCTGGCATTTATGTAAGGTCTGGAAAACGGGGTTGCCTTTGCGGCTTTCTCCTGCGCCCGCTCGTGAGGCATCCGCCTCTCCTGCAAGCTGCCGTAGCACTGTTGGTTTGAGAGTGAGTTGTGCCAGATTTGACGAAGGACTTGGTCTGGGACAACCGCGGGCCGTTTTCGATCGTTAGCTGCTCAACCTTTGAACTCGTCATGTGAAGGCTCTCACCGGAACTCAACATGCCAGGTGAGACAAAGCACAAGGGACAACACGCCAGACCCGTTATTTGCCCTGCAGTATGCTTTGCCTCCTGCAGCTGTAGCTGAACGCAGGGTCTTTTCCTTTTTTCTCCTGCACTCCTGCTGACAATGCAATTGATGCCATGCAGCCAAGGGTAGTAAACGAGGTCGCAAAACCAGATCTGGGTCGCATCCTACAGCCTCCACCCAAGCTGTCAAAGTAGTGCCACAGCCAGCACCTCACAAGCCAGTTGACTATTCTAAGTTTGATAACTTGACTGACTCTGATGAGGACGAGTCACCCGATACAGTATTTACCCCTGCCCAAATGGGTATGCCAGAGTGGGACCAAACCAGGACAGAAAGCTGTGATTGCGAGAACTGCCGTGCAAAAGCAGAGGCTGCAGAAAGGGCCGCATCCAGCATGGCAAAATCCCAGAGCAGCAGCAGAGCATCTATTCCGCAGACCTCTGGATCGCCAGGAACCTTTGATTGGGGCAAAGCTTTGGGTGCCTCGGCTAAGGCCAAGATTGCAGAGGGCAAAGCAACTCGCACTCACGGTCTAGATGAGAACACTTATCGTTTTGGAGCTGAAAGTGGCGAACACGGTTCTCATAGTGCAATGAATGGCCACTCATCCTCAGCCAATGGTCACTCTAGCACTGGAAGGCAGTCCAGTCAAGGCACGTCATCAAGTAGCAACGGAAACACTGATCTTGCTTTGTCTCCCACTCGTGCATCAGCAGCCCGCCTTGCACTGCATGAAGAGTTTGCTCGTACTTATCTCACCAAAGAGGGCTTTTCACACAATGTCGTTTGCAATGTTTTGGATCGCCTGGAACTGTTCAAAAACTCTGGGTCTGGCGAGTCACCTGATGAGGCTTGTGTTCGCATCTTTTCTGAACTGAGAATCCCTTTTGACCGTCATGCAATGACCAAATACATTGCCAATCCACCTAGTGAAAGCAGTAAAGGGAAGAAGAAGCAGGCCAGCCCTAAGCTGCCGCCACGTGGCCCTAGCAATTCAAGGAGTAAGCATGCCACCAAGCCAGATCCAGATGCTTTCAAGGCAGCACTTGCAAAGCATGGCTTCACAGGTGGGTTAGCCTGAATCCTCTATTTGCCCCTTGTTCATGCAATCCACAAAGCAACCAACCACTTTTGCCACGGTCTGCATCAGCTGCATTGAAGGTACTACCACACCCTTTGTTCCAGATCATGCTGCACAAGTGCTGTCGAGTCAAAAACAGGACTTTCTTTTCTAGCGCACACTCCTAGCTGGCTTGTCTGTGTGTCTACGCGCTTGCTCTGTGTTTGCTCAAAGGTGCATCCCCAAATCATGGCCTGGCTTGCACTTGTGTTCAAGCCATGATGCCCATAACACCTGACTGGGTGAAGCACTGGAAACTTGAGAAACGCAACCAAGTGGGTGTCATGCAGCAAGCGTGACTCCGCTGACGCCGGCGGCGCATAATTATATGCAAACAGGGTCATGGTATGACACTCCTGACGACGATGGTTATGTGGACAGCGATGAATCCCCTCCGCCCTCTGATGATGAAGACCTTGAAGATGACGATGAGCTGCCGCCATGTATGCTCTCAAAGCTTTGCATCAATAACATTTCTTTTGCTTTCCAGCTCATGATGAGCTAGGAACATGCGGGACAAGTCTTGGCTTGTCTCTTTGCATTAGCTCTGCGTGCTGGACTGTCGGGTTCACCAGTGCAAACAGCACTGCACCTGTACAGGCTCCCTGCTTGCTGTGGTGTGGCTGCACTCTGACTGCCAGCAGTTGCTTTGTTGCATCTGCAGGCATGCTTTGCATGCCCAAAGGAATCCTTGCAACCATGTTGTATGTTCTGGACAGCCTGTTTAGCCTGTCTGCAGCAATATAGGGTAGCTTTTGCGTGCAGCGCAGTCTGATCCTGAGAAGACTCTGCTGTAAGTCTCAGACGTGTGGTTCACTGTGCAGTGGTGGACTTCCCTACCCCTAGATTCCCATCTGCCAAAGCTGCTGCCAGCACCTCTTACTCTTCTTCTCGACCACCAGCAGCAGCGCCAAAGCAGCCTGCTGCAAAACCTGCTGCCAGCACCTCTTACTCTTCTTCTCGACCACCAGCAGCAGCGCCAAAGCAGCCTGCTGCAAAACCTGCTGCAGCAAAAGCATCAGCAGCCTCAAGGGCGTCTGCTGCTAAGGCATCTGTTAGCAAGCCAGCATCGAAAGTCCAGGTTGTGGATACGGTATCAGATGATGATAGCGACGAAGACGACATGCCAAGCTTAGTCACAAGCGATGAGTCAGATCAGGAGCAAAGTCAAGAACGGCCTGCTAAAAGGACGCCGCCAGCTTCTAGGGATCCATCAGAGGGCAAAGTCAGCCCTGCTGGAGCTGCAAAGGGCAAGCAGGTGCCTTTGGATGTTTCAGCGAAGGGCAAGGCTGTCCCTTCTGCTTCCGTGGTGAAAGGCAAGCCAGTGCCCTCTGCTGTCTCAAAGGGCAAGCCTGCCCCTTCTGCTGTCCCTACACAAGGCAAGCAGTCCTCTGTCATTGCACATGGAGAGCCTATGTTCAAGCCAGTCAGCAGGGGGTACCTGGCTGAGCAAAGTGCCATATGGGCAGCATACCAAGGGCAACCCAACTCAGCTGAAAGGAAAACCAATGGGAGCTCCCTTCCAAAGGGCGCCAGCAGCAGCAGTGAGCAAAAGCAAACAGCCTCAGGCACTGACTTCAGCTTTGACAGGGCAATTTCTGGTGGCAGCAAGGGCACTTTCAAGCAGACCCCGCCCACTGCTGCTAGCACTCAGTTGCTTGGAAAGCATGCTGACAGCTTTGTCCATTATGAATATGACTCATCTGGGGTGACTTCAGAAGACGAGGTACTTCTGGATCCTGCCCTATCAGTCTGTACAGTGTAGAGTGTCTGTGCGTGTCTGCAGTCAGTGTGTCTGCTGCTCTGGGCGCAACCTCTGGTCTCGCATTTTCTGTACAGAAGATGATCAGAGTGCATACACTATTGAGCGTGAAATTCACGGTTCATGGTCAATTGTTTTGCATGAAGCAGTCGTGCAGGCCCACATTTGTGTATGTGCCTGCTGAGTCAGCAGTCTGAGTCACCAGACCTGACTTGACCGTTGGCATCACTCAAATCAACATGGCAGGCAATGCTCAATCTGTGCGTCTGACGTCATTCAATGCCATGCGTTGCCCACTGCCAGCTGAACTCTGCATGATTCTATTGTGAAATCAGGAGCAAAGCCAATGTCATGCTGAAGGCACTCGCAGCTGATCTTTCCTGATCAAGGCAGAAGTGCTGTTGTCCCTTGCTGCTGGTATTCATCTGATCATTCACCGTAACAGTTTTTCAAAGCCCCAACGTGTCATTTGGCTCAGCTTTCTCGCGCTGCCCAAAGTTGTCGTCGTTGAATACATGGTGTATTTCAAAACTTCTAGATATCGTCTTCATATATGCCTGACTTGTGTTTGCTGTCTGGCAGTTGCCGCCACTTGAGCCACAGAGCAGCCAAGACTCAGCGTCAGCATTTGAGCAGGCCACATGGCTAGAAGCAGAAGAACGGGGGCGTAACCCTGGTGCTTCTACCTTCTATGCCAACCCTCCAACACATTTGGAGACACCAGAGGAGCGCCTGGCCAAAGAACGTGCTGCAGAAGCTGCCATGAAGCAGCTGCTAGGTAAGGATGAGTCATCACTTGGTCATATGTTCTGGCTGTGTTGATGTGGCTAAACAGAACCTGGGCTTGCAGTAGACACAAAGCAGGCTATATAGAACCTGGGCTTGAATTAGACACAAAGCAGGCTAAATAGAACCTGTGCTTGAATTAGACACACAGCAAAGTTTGGCTAAAGAGCAGGCTGGCACAAAACAGCTGCTGGGTAGGGAATGCAGTCATTGCCCCACTTCTGTGATTGGCTGTACTGATCTGGTGGCACATACTTGGAGTTGATATTGACAGAACTTGAGTGTCGTGGCCAGAAAGCGTGCTGCAGATATGCTGTTGTGAACCAGCTGCCCTGCAAGGACCATAGGCATTTTCAAACGTGGTGGCTGCGTTAATTTTACAATGTAGAGGGGGCTCAAGTTGAAAACTGCAGATGCAGCGGCTACTTTATGGCAGCATCTGCAGTATTCAACTTCGGCCCCCTCTACATTGTACACTTAACACGGCCGCCATGTATGATTTAAAAATGACAGTAGCCGCTGGGTGACTTCGCCACCAAGCATACTTAGGGTGGCTATGCTCTGCAGTCTCTCAAGTTTGATAAGTTTGTGCTAGTCAGAGGTGTGCTGGGATACATGCATACATGCAGCAGTTGTCACAAGACCTACGCTTCCACATGCTGTGTGGCTTAGCAAATTCTGGTGGACACAGACAGACACACGGCACAAGAGGCTTGCAACCCGGTTATATGCGCAGATTGCAAGCCTCTTCTGCCATGTGTCCGTCTGTGTCCCATCCAAATCTGCTGAGCCAGACTGCGTTTCACAAAGCTGCAAGGTTTCATACATTGTTGCTTTCTTGTAACGCCTGCATCAGACTTGTGTGTGAATTGCTGCAGAGGAAGAGGAGCAGGAGAAGGCACAGGCTGCTGTCAAAGCTGAGAAAGCAAAGAAGGAAAAGCAGAAGAGCAAGAAAGCCAAGCAAAAGGTAATAGTGAGTGGCATATGGCAAGAAGTGTACAAGGTCAGTTCACTATCTTGGCTCTCTGAGGAGACCAAGGGGAAGTATGCTAATTCAGCAAACCCAACAGCAGCAGAATGTAGAAGGTAGCACTGGCATGTGACCTGATATTATACATTCTGCTGCTGTTGGGTTTGCTGAATTAGCATACTTCCCCTTGGTCTCCTCAGAGAGCCAGGAGGAAACAAGACTCCCAAACCCTACATTGTTGTCCAGCTCACACCAGCATTATTCAGGACCATATTTGCAATCACTTGGCATGCTTGGGCCGTTGGCGGTTTTGTAGGCTCAAGAATATCGCAACAGCTTTGCTCTTTGTTATGTAGAGGTACGTTGTTGCTGTTGCATTTGCCTGTCGACATAAGCAGGCAACCAAGACTGCTGACATGAACGTTACCGGCAAACAGCCTACGTATGCAAAATCCTGCATATGACACATTTTTTGCGTGTGAAAAATCAACTTTGGTTGATTCTGCTCAAGTCTCACAAATGAACAGAGCTTATCGGAGCAACAATGATGTGCAACACACAGACTGTCCATGATGTGCAGGCGAAGAAGAAGGCGCAGCAGGAGGCAGCAGCCAAACGCACAGGTGGCAAGGCTGGCCACGCCAAGCGTGCTGCCCCCTCCAAGACCCCCCAGGCCCTCTCATCAGACTCAAGCGACAGTGACGCTGAAGAGGAAGAGGAGCACAGCGTCTTGCAGCAGGACAGCAGATTTGCCTCCCTGATGTCTGACATCACCCCTGCTGTTGGGGTAGAGGGGTCGGACAAGGGGGTGGTAGGGGGTCCACAGCCAGAGCAGGCAGGGTCTTCGGCAGACGGTACTGCTGCAGAGTCATATGGTGCCGACTCAGACAATGAAGTAGAAGCAGGGCACGAAGGTCAGCATGCATTGCTGCCCAGTGCCAGGGACATCACAGAATTGTCTACAGACTGTTCTGTGTTGTGTAGCTGAGCTGTGCCCTGTCTAAGCA
>JAABUK010004945.1_pt1 | contig 21248 bp, 23 predicted proteins | sample 5559141 | NCBI WGS metagenome assembly JAABUK01 (sample SAMN10711869, study PRJNA513367) | rock metagenome | isolation source: Antarctica rocks | place: Antarctica: Victoria Land, Pudding Butte nord | collected 2016-01-03
CTCATGTGAAACGCTTCTGCACACCATTCTGCTGAGCCCATTGAAACTTTCTGGCACCATTCACTACAACCATAAGCCTAGTTCCCACCCACAGCAGCCAGCTCGCATGTTGCTCAGACCCCTTCTCATGTGAAACGCTTCTGCATACCAACCTCCCGAGCCCATTGAAACAGAAGCATGTTGCTTTTCTGCCCATGTGTTGTCAATTGGTCCGTCGCGCCTGATTTTGGATTCTGATCTGTACACAGGCGTAGTGTGTCAGCAACGCAGCTGAGCCACCTTCAGGAGTTCAGCATTGCTGGTTTTGGCGGCTCCGGAACCATATTTGCCAGTCACAGCCCTAGGGCTGCTCCGCCCAACCCAGCCTTTGCCCTGCCCTCGCCCACTGCAACACCTCTTGATGGTCTCACCAGCCACCCAGTGTCTGTCTCTGTGTCTGATGGAAGCTTTGCGACACCTCTTGCTTCACCGCTGCCGTCGCCTATGATGTCCCCGCTGAGAGGGGGGCAAGCAGGGGGTGAAGGTGGGGTGAGCCCTGGGGTAGGGAATCATTGGCAGCAGGGGACTATCAACAGGGCACCATCCCCTTCAGGTATTGCCTTTGTGTAATGGTAACATAGCAGCAGGCTGCTTCTTGTTTGTGACTTGGCTGTTGCAGTTCCCATGCATGCAATACTGTTTGACTATTGATGCTTTTGCTTTTGTGTCGACAGGGCTCTTGATCAGTTGTGTATGTGCATAGCTTTGCTAAGCAGCAGGCCAAAAGCCTTTTGGGTCTGAACTCTAGTCTTTATGTATCTTGCAAGCAGTATGTCTGCACATGATGTACAGTTCAATGCTGTCCCATGCCCCGACCCTCCAGAGCAGTATTGCATGTTAGAATGCCAGCATCACGCATTATGCTGACCTGTACTAATAATGACTAGTGAATGTCAACATATTGATGTTTTCTATTTTTGAAATAGTTTTCGTGTCTACAAGTGCAATGTCAACAAAGATGATATTTATTCATTGAATGTGGTGCAGGCAACATCTCCTGGGGCAGATTGGGAGCTGGAGACCACATGTTCAGCTTGCCTATCACCCCCACCGCCCACCTGGGTCAGAGGGCCTTTGCCCCCCCGGGTCACGGCTCCCGCCTGTCACATGTCTCCCGGGCAGATTCCATGGGCTATTCTGCTCGGCACTCCATGCTGGAGAGCCAGCACACCATGGGCAAGACCACCTCTGGCATGGGCTTTAATACAACTAATGCATTCTCACGCTCTGGTCGCCACAGCACGCCAATCCCTTCTCACACGACTGCCAGCAGAAGCACAGGCAGGAATAGCAGCAAAGCCAATTGGCACGGCAGTGAAGCAGCTGTGAGTGTGTCTTTTGAGGCAGCTGGATCATTTGCCGAGTCTAAGTCACATGCGCGCGGCAGCATGACTAATGTCAGCGTGGATGCGTCGAGTACTGTTGGCTTGTCAGCGCCAAGCTTAATGATGGGTAATGAGTCATCCTTCCGGTCTTCTTCATCGTCCAGTCAGGAGTCTGAGTCCCAAGGGTCTGTCCCACCACAGCTGAGGATCATCTCGCTTGATGAGGAATCAGGCAGGATCATCTCGGCTGAGTCACCAAGGGGGTCAGCTAGGGTGCTGGCATGGCACCCCTCCAGCACTGGGGGTGGGGGAATGGATGACCGTTCTGTGACATCAGAGATGTCCACCAGTACAGGTAACACTGTTTCCCTTTTTCTTCCTTTTTCAGGTTTTCCGAAAGGAAAGTTACAAAAAACGTAATTTTGTGAAGCAGCTGCCAAGCATGTGATGCAAACAGTGTGAGAAGAGGCCATCATCTTTTTTTGGTTGGTGTAAGTGTGCTCAGCAGTGCAACAACAGATTTCACCACAGCTTGACATCAACACATTCATGCAACTCACCACGAGGTTACAAATGTGTGTTTCTGCGGCATGTCTGGTTTTCTGTGTGTCAGCTTTGCAGCACACACAGGCTGGCCCACTTTCAAATGCCCTGATGCTGATCAGTCAGCTCTTTGGTGATGTGCATGCAGTCAGCCGAGGCAGCCGGAGTAGCTTCTCAGTGAAACCCCTCAAGGTGCCAGACTCGGCCTTTCATGAGCCTGGGGTTGCTGGCAGCCCCAGGATTGATGCCTGGTCCCCAAGAACAGGGTCCAGGGGAGGTTTTGGACCCGCTGCACCTCACAGGTATGAACCCCTTCTACTCAAACATCATGTTGGCAACATGCAGGAGTAGATCTTGATGTACACAGGTCATGCTCAGCATTCTTGCCCATAGTTGATGAGCAGTGCTGCCCCATCTGACCAAGCAAATGCACAACTGCATAACCTCCCACATATCTTGTAATAGTTACTATCTAGGTATACTCATGAACAATCTGCAGTCTGTTATCTGCAGTTGTTGCACTGAGCCATATCCACTGCCCTGTCGGCTGATTACTACTTTCAGTGCTGATGTAGCAGTGCCTGTCTGTGTATATGCGTTGTGTCTCCTGTCTTTCTCCTCATATATGACTGCTGAACAGAAGCACGGGTTTGCTCCAAAGCATCAGCAGCACAGCATGCTTGCAGGTTTACATCACCAAGTCCAGATGGTAGCAGTCCCTTAGCAAAGGCGAGTCCAAGGGCACGCAACTCTGACTTAGGAACAACTCGCAGCAGACTGGCTAGGGGCCAGTCCAGTGGTTATGCTGTAAAGAGGGGAAGCAGCGAGCTTCATCCTCGCAGCTAGCTTACGATGTTAGACTGCGTGGGCATTGCAACGCGGATGGCTATCAGTTTGCAACACTAGCTTAATCAGTTTTGAGATGATTTTGCCTGCTTGCTTTGCATGGAAGGAAGGTGACATGCTGTTGTACTAATGCCGCCGACATTGTGTGCTTGAAACGTTTCCTGTAGACTAATGAACGTGCTTGAAACAAAGTGGTTTAGCTTTCAGCGCCACAAGCAAAAGAGCTTTTTGCTTTTGACACACCACACTGCACAACTGTTACAGGTCAGCTCATGAAGCGTGCTATCAAATCCTGCAGTAATTGGTTGACCAACATCATCTTCCATCATGTCCAATGTACGATCGCTGACAGGCAGCAGGATGACGTCAGGAATTTTATGCGACTCAAGAGTGGCTCAGATTGTCCAACCGCAAGATATTTACTAAGCTACATACACGCTCGATTTGCAATGCAATATTGCTGCTCAGAGTTGGGTCTGAATGACACGCATCTTCGCTGTTCTTTGCTTTTAAATTTAAACAAAGCCTTGCGGCACAAGCGTTTTCGACAACGGTCACAGCAGCAAGTGCACAGGCTCGTCTGTGAATACTGGCTGGCCTCACCGCCATGTGCAATGCACGCAGCGCTCACTCCAACTTTGTGCCAAAGCATTGCAATTACTATAAGCAGACTTTTAATGGCAGCTGTACAAATTTGTTACAGCCTTTGTTGTATAGCAGAATGCCAACATGCAGTGCGATGCCACTGCTACATTCAGCTGCCAGCAGCCATTCAATCAGCTGCCAGCACTCTCATCATCCTCCACTTCTTCTTCCTCGTTGTCGACTTCTTCTTCATCATCATCAGCAGCACCCCCACCAGCAACAGCTGCTAAAGGGTCCACCTTCTGCTGCTCACAGTAGAAGCGCAAGCCCAAGTTCCTAGCCTCTTCAATGACCTGCATGCACAAGACAACTGAATCCTGATCCATGCACACAAAGACAGGCAGCTTTGTAGACAGATCAAATGCAATTGACTGCCAACAAGAGGATTGCACTGACTTCGTGGCAGGCAATCACAGCTCATACTCCCCCTTGCCTGGCAGAAAGGTATGATAAAAAACACCAGCTTGTCAGCTGATGATTGCTGCAATATGGCTAGTTGACCCTGGGGGTGCATGATGCCAGACTTGCTATGCACAAGCAAATCAGCATCACAGGCATGCTGCAAGTGCGTGCCCATCATTGTTGTTTGTCACAGGCACACTGCGTGCCACTGGTAAGGCTGCTTGGTCCAGACACCAAAGAAGAGAAGGGAGCATCCTGTCCCCTTTTCTGACCAGGTGACAATGGTGTGAGTGCTGTCCGGATCAGAAGTCCCCTGCTTGATTTGTTGTGTCTGTGGATCATGAGGGTGTAGTCGGCGAAACAGGATCGCGCATAAGTGTTTCTGCTGCATTTTTAATGAGGGGTGTCGAGGTGTGTCTGCTTCATGTTTGGGAAGGGGTCAACAGATCCGAAACAAGTCAACATGACTGCATGTCTGCTGTGATTGCAGCCTGCCACTTACCCTAAGGTAGTCCAGGTCTGGCACTGCCACAACTGCCTCATCCACAGAGGTTGGCCCTTCCCCTAGGGCTGCCAGGGCTAGGCACCTCCCCAGGGCAGAAGCCACCATGGGACACACTGCGTTTCCCATCTGCTGGTACCTGCACCACCATCCACATGTGTGTTCCAGCACACAAACGATCGAGTTGTTAGCAACAACTGACAGGTAGCGTCCCAAAGCAGAAGCCACCATGCACTGCACTCCGTGGTATGTTAAGTTCTTAATCCATTTATTTAGGGCTTATGAGAGATGGCCATGACATCTCGGCGCTTGTAGCTTAGACTGACTTTTTGGGGAAACCATAGCATGGCAAACATACCTGTCCTCAAGGCTGTCATTCCTGACCCAGCTCTTGCTCATGTTAGCCACGCCCACCAGGGCAAAGTAGTCAGGAAAGCCCTGTGCACATGAAACACGTCAAGTCCTAAGCAGTTCATGCCAAACGCCTGATGCTGACAAGCAGAGTATGGACTGCTGAACGCTCACAGCATGCAAAGTATGGACTGCTGACTACTCACAGCATGTAGAGCATGAACTGCTGAATGCTCACAGCATGCAGAAATTGTGACGTGACCATCAGCGTTTAGCATATGAGTGTAGTGCTATCTGAGCCATTTTGCAGTCCACTTCAGGTGAAGAAGTGCATCAGAGTACAAGTGTGCGACAGTCAAGCCATGATCCATCCACAGGGGTTTGTGAATGCAATGACTAACATGTGACTGGTCTCGTTGATCACATGTGATCACAACATGGGTTGGGCTCGAAAGAGGGATGAGGACAAGCCAGTTAACCCTAAGTCTGAACCCTAGGCATGCAATGTGACCCATACCTGAGTGCGGGCGTTCTCCCTGATGGTGAGGACCCTGTTCTGCTCGGGGTGGATGAGAGCCAGGTTGTGCGGCTCAGCCCTCCCAACTACCTGCACAAGCGTCCTGACTTTGGCAATTGCAAGCATTGCATTCTTGTCACAATATTGGGTCTGGCATTTTCAGCTTTGCAGGTGAAACTTTCAGATGCCAAAATTATCACCCCATCTTTTGGCAGTTTCTTCATGTATTGGTAATCTGTTTGCATTGATATTAGGGGTGTGTGTGAGCAAGCACAGCTGCGATATGAGCATGAGCAGTAGTCAAGGTGTCTGCCTTGTCAATAGAGTGATCAGTCAGTCAGGACTGCATAGCAACACATACCAACATGACACAAAAAGACACTAATCAATGTCATCTCTTTGTAAAGTGACCATATTTCTGCCAGCTGCAAGTCCATGACACCAAGCCTGCATGCAGTGCAGCCACAGCAGCGTAGCCCAGGGGCACCTTACAAGAGAGGCAGGGATGAAGAGGAGTACCAACAGGTGATTAGGCTCTTGTTCAGACAGAACCCCCACCAGGTTGCTTTTGTTGCACACCACATACACCTGTGCTTTCAGCCAGGATGTCTGATGAGTCACAACTAGCTCCATAACCCAGACTACAAGGTACAAAATGCTCTTTTCAACCCCGAAATACCTGTTTTGATTCAGAAACGCCATCCATACACTGAAAATCTCAACTCAGAAACATCTGGAGACTGTCAAAACGCGTTTCTACATTGTGGAGATCTTTTAGCTCTCTTCAATCCCAAACTGTGTATTTGAATTCAGGAGCGCCATCCATACACTGAAAATCTAAACTCAGAAACTCAGAAAAAGAGAGGTAGACTGACCGTGGGCTGGACCTCATCATACCACACCACGCCAAAGCAGCCGGTCCTGCCTGTGCTCTTGCCATCCTTGAAGGTGATGCACCACCTGGGGCACAGCAGCCCACCAGAAGGCATCCACACTGTGTAGGCATCACATCCTGCACAGTGCACAAAGCACTGGGTGACATACAAGCTACAGTGATGGGTTGGCAGAATGCTCAGGACAGACTGTTCTGGCAGGAGACATACAGACTGAAACAATGTTGGCACAGACCTACCTCATCACAAGTTGGACAGCGTAAACACCACTACAGTGACAACCATCATCATTGAAATTGAGATTATGTTTGCAAACACTTGTTCCTATCATTGTATGGAGTATTACCTGGCAGTGACAGGCCGGGGAACTGTGTCTCAGGGTAGTTGTTGTCAACCCTGCTGGCCTTGTGTATGCTCTTCTTTGGCTTCTGCCAGTGGCCCCTGCCTGGGCATGAGCACTTGCCTGAGTCATCCCTGTCAATGAAGGCATGCCAATGCCCGGCACAACACTGGCCTGCAGGTAAGATGGACGATACGTTTGTGTACAGATACCAGCAATGGTCTGTATGCCAAATTGACAACAGACTTGATTACTGATGCCAACCTGGGCCTGCATGTAAGGTTGACAGCAAGCTTGCACAGTGTTTTGTTCATTTGCTTGTGTGACGCATGTCTTCCCCTGGGATCACCTGCATTCTGTCTGGATGGGTGTAATTATGGCTTCAGGTACATGCAGGCCAGAGTTGCTCCCTGTATGAGGTCATGCTTTGGCCGTTAGCGCAGCAGTCAGTAGCCTCGCAACTGCTTCTCGTCAAACATTTGCCTCCAGGGTCAACAACAACAACAACAACAACAACAACAACAGCAATAACACTCACAACAACGACAGCAACAACAACAACAACAACAACACCAATGCAGAGGCAACATGCTGAGCACATGCTGACCGTCTTCATGGGTGACAACTCCAGGCAAGCTGCGGAAGTTGTTGCCCTTGCCCTTCACCACACTGCACACCCGGATGTGATCATCCAAGTTGAGACACAGCGGGCGGTGGTCCCTGACTGGCCCGCCAGCATGCCTTGCAGCCTCAAACTGCCGCAGGACCTGCAGTGAGCCCACAGCACCCTTTAGTCTGACCTTGAGAGCATTATTGACTGATGCGCGCTTGAATGTACGTGCTTTTCTATATTTGGTACAAATTAAAAACGCAATATACAATGTGAGTACGTGTATGATGCAACCAGCGCAACGTGTCAGTAGTTAATGCTCAACAGTACACTTGGTGTTTTACCACCGATGCAGGTGTGCTACATCACTTGCAGTTCCTTTGGCAGACTGCTCACCTCTAAGCCAGTGTGATGGTGCAGGGCCTTCTGGCTAGCGTTTACCAATCAGTCGTGCTCCATGTTGTGCTTGTGCAATTTACTATCAAAGGCGCAGATGTGCGACATTGCTGCTAGTGCCTTGGCAGACCGTTCACCTCTAAGCCAGTGTGATGATGCAAGGCCTTCTGGCTGGCATCCATAATCAGTCCTGCTCAACTGTGTGCTGTGCAGCTTACTATCACAGGAGCAGGTGAATGACAATCACCACCAGTGCCTTGGCAGAAGGTTCACCTCTAAGCCAGTGTGATGATGCAGGGCCTTCTGGCTAGCATCCAGCTCAGCCTGCCTGTCAGCACGCTCGCTGTCGCTCTTGCAGTCCTTCAGCAGCCGGTTCCATGCATACCTTGCATGGCCCCGCGTGTTGGATGCACACGCGAAGATCTTCCCAATCTGCAATGCATGACATGCACTCATGTTCAGGGTGAATACCTGGCAGTCCCTGCTTTGCTGCACTCACATGTGCATGATGATGCTCACGTAAGACCAGTCTGACTTGACAGACGTGATGTGTAATCTTGCAAGGGCAACGGCAGGTTAGGCGCTATACTAAGATTGCGCATCAGGTGAATCGCAGTACGTGGAAGTCCCAGGCAGATGCTTATGGCGCTTGTGTCTTGGCTGCCATCCAGTTTGACAGCTGTCCATACATGTAGCTGGAAGGCAGCAATGCACAGCATTTGGGCAATGTGCAGCATGTCAGCATTGTGCTGTGGCACATTGCTCAGCAAGAAGACTGTCATACATACCACCATTTACATCTACCATCTATATCGTACAGTCTGTACTGTTGCAGATGTAGCAGATGCGCAGCCAAGAGTCCAGGCAATCACTCCTATCACCAGACAATGCACACAAAGGATGAACAGGGAGCAATGGCAAGTCCCAAAGCTGTGCCTTGAGTCACCCCTTGACTCACCCTCTCAGCACCCCCCACATCATTCTCCCCCTTCCTGATCTTTTCCTCCAGGGCAGCATGGCCCTCTCGCATGAAGCCCTCTGCCGTATCTGCCCTTGACTCCCGGGTGGCCTGCCAGCTAGGGGGGTCCCTTTGGAGCCACATCTGAGTGGGGGTCTTAGGGGCAGACGCATACTCAGCCCTTTCAGCAAAGGTGAAGTTGCCTACTTCTGGTAAATCACTCAGGATGTCACCCATTGTGACCTGCAAAAGACATGACAGAGATGACAGCAAAAGGGAAGTGTGTGAATTTGCCTGTTCGGGTTCCTGCTGGACTGGCAGTTAGAGGCTTGTTTGGGGGATACTTCAGAATGAAAGGCAGGATGGTAGATGCATATTGGGCTGTCAGTGCAGATAGGATCACCTGCTGCTGGCAGATCACAAACAATCTTGCATGATATCATCTGCAAAAACGCAACTGCCCATGAGAGCAACACATGTCAAAGGTGTAGGGTTGCAGAGCTTTCAGACTGGTTAGATTGCCCTTGGCCTGATGGCCACTAATTTTGCAGTACTTGGCCATCATCAACAACAGCAGCAGCAAAGTTGTACCGCAGTTGCATAGCCTGCATTGCAATTAGGGAGCAGCCTGAAGAGTCAGGTCCGAGGAAGTGCAGCAAGCATTGCGTTGCATGGCAAGCTTGCTCTTGTTGTCATTGCCTGAAGCTTGGCCATTCTTGCGGTATAAATGTTACAGCTGCCAGCTCAATGGAACGACTGCATGTCAAAGTTGCCATGCAAGCTGAGCCAATCAGACAGCATCAAGAACACAAAAGGACATGATTGGTTCAATCAATGGTTTAATGTCAATTTTTATTGCCAATCCAGCGTTTTTGAAGTTTCACAAAAGATTGACCAGAAGTGCGCCACGTCGTTTGGCAATTCCTTCTCATGTACTTTGCAGCATAAAAATTCAGGCTTGCAAGATGTGGGCGTACCATAGGCAGGGCAGCTTTCCTGCGGGCCTCAGACAGGAAGTCCACGGTTACATGCAGCTGCTTGCCCTTGGGCAGGTTGGGGTTGCTGCGCTTGCCCCGGTGGCTGGGCTCGGGGTAGGGGGGCAGCTGCTCCACCCCTGACCTGGCCCCCCACATGAACACCCTGCAGGTTGCGCTAATGGCTGATCAAGCGCTATGCGCTGTGCTAATGTTGCAGCTGTGTGCTGTGCAGAAGTGATATTGTCAAGAAGTGTCGACAGTGTGACATACAGTTGACCAGCGTCGGCAGTATGTGATGTGCTGCATCAGTGTGGACAGTTCAGTACGGGCTGCACCATTACTGACAGAGGCTTTTGCGCTGTGCCAGTATTGACAGAAGGTACTGTGCTGTGCCATTGTTGACAGAGGCTTTTGCGCCGTGCCAGTGTTGACAGAGGGCAATGTGCTGGCCCAATGTTGACAGAGGGTTATTGAAAGTTGAAAGTGTGTGATGTGCAGCCTTGCTGACCGTGTGACATGCAGTGGACCAGTTCTGACAGTCTGAAATGCTCTGCAGCAGTGTGGACAGTATGACCTGTACCACAGCAGTTCTGACAGTGTGGCACCATTTTCAAGAGTGCTGACAGTATGACATGCACTGCACAGCCCCGAAAGCTCCTCTCTTAATGATAATAAATAATAACAGCAATATCAACAGTGATAGTGATCGTAACAGTGGTAGTAATTGTAGCAATCATAAACAATAATAAGAACAATAATAATAATCACTTTCCAGCTCATGATGAGCTAGGATAAAGCTGCTACTTAAGTCAGGATGCCTGTTGTGCAACTGAAGGAACTCAGCAGACTCTGAGCCGACCTGTTGCATATCTGAGGATCACCATGTCCAGAGGCTGCAGTGGTACTCGAGTCAGGATGTCTGTTGTGCAACTGCATCAATACAGCAGAGCCGACCTGTTGCGTATCTGAGGAACGCCATAGCCAGAGGCTGCGATGATGCCAGCTCTGACTTGGTAGCGCATAGCCAGCAGGGAGGCCATGGCAGACTTGGCATAGGTGCCATCCTCCTTCTTGAAGATGTCCACCACGTTCTCCATCAGCACAAAGCCTGGCTTGAAAAAGTCCACCACGTTGTAGAAAGCTGTCACCTGCCTGTTCCTGCATCCACCCACATAGGTCACAACTACTACCTGGGCAGCCCGGTATAATACTTGGCTGCTCATCAAGTTGACGCCGAAAGGTGTAGTCTTTTCTTTGCTTTTCTTTTCTTTCACAGTTGCTGTATGGCACACAGCTTGGCAGTGTTGCAGTTGGGCTGCGAGCTGTATGTGTTGCTGCACGTCTGATTTGCAGAGAAAGAACCTGATTTGCAGAGAAAGAGCCTGATTTGCAGAGAAAGAGCCTGATTTGCAGTGACAAGCATGGCTGCTTGATGCAAGACCTTGCACTGGCAGGCGGCAACTAGGCATGCAGGACAGTTACAGACTGCAACACAGCACGATTGCCACTGTCACAATAGGTGAGATGAAGGAAGAAGCACTCTCGCTGAATATGGTTTGGTCACAATGGAAGAAACAGTTATACACAGTTTCATGGAAGATGATTTCTGTCTTGGCTGCTGTCCATTACCCAGAGCTGTTGGTCTGACACATCATCTCATGCATTGTGCTAGGAAGACAGGCATGCGGCTGAGCAACATTGCACCTTGCAGAGATGCCATTGTCAGCACCTGGTCAACATGGTGATGACCAGACTGCAGTGAACTCCCCCAGGTGAGTTTGGGTGCCATACCTACTGTCCTCCAATATGTTGATCCTGGCTCCATGCCTGTTGTGGCCGCTGACACCCTGACACGGTGGCCCTCCCATCACTACATCTATGTCCCCTGCATTCCCACCACTCATGCACTGAATCAATCATGTGTTGATTCATTTGTGCGATCATGAATTCATTGCATGTCTGTCCCAAGGGTGAGGTCTCTAGTCTCTCCCGAGCAGCTCCCTGTATGACGACCTTTTCTGGCAGTCAGCATACCAATAGCAATGCTTGTGGATGTGTTTTGAATCAATCTGAACAGTTCCATGCCAGTTACGCATTGACAGCAATGCATGTTTACACCTTGTCCACCTGATGCTTCTGATCACATGCGCATTGCAACCTAGCACCTGCCCTACAGGGGCAAAACTAGCCTCGCTGCACATCAACAAAACCAGGGGTTCATATCAGATTGGCTCTCACCTGGAATGGGAATGGCCTTTGCTTGGTGTCTCTCCTGCACAAAGGCAGCCAAGAGGTCATCTGGCACCTGTGCTTCATGGAGACGCTCCCAGGCTGCCTCCTGACCTCGCCTCTTGATGAGAACTTCCAGCCAGCAGTTGCTGGCAGTAAGCGACTCCAACAGGCACCCCTTGCTTTGCCCTGGGGACAGAGCGCATGAGCTGGTCTATCATCACATACTGATGAGGAGGGTTTTGCATGAGCAGTGAGGTGTGCAAGGCAGCCTGGCTTTGCTGCCCAAATGGCAGCACACACCTTACCTTGAGCAAAGGGACTGTGTGCACTGGAAGGGATGATGATCCTGGCCTAGGCCATCTTGCAGCTGGTCCTTGCTATGCTGCGCACGTTGCATATGCGACAAGGTGGTTTTGTGTAACAAGACCTGGGGAAGCAAGCTGCCCAGGCTTTGCCACAAACTCAGCATGCACACTTGCGACGAATTGGTGTCATTGTACACACCGGCACAGCACAGTGAGTCTGAGCACCCTGCGCTCTGTTTCTTATTACATGCATGACATGCATTACATCCAAGGTGCGTGCATTATTTTGAGATCTGGATCCAGTGGTTCTGCAAGCTGGCTTTGCTGCGTACTGCAGTACGTTTGCCCATTTTGCAGTGTATGTTTTAAATACAACCCAATGCTGAGCTGCTGCCTTTGCTTCTTCCAAACATTCATGACAAAAAGGAACTCAATGTGTACTTTGACAAGGATGACAACAATGTGTGCCTCAGTGCAAGGTAAACAGCACCAAATTGGGTCTGCATACAGTTGACAAGCATACCGCATCCCACCTGATTTGCCACGCTCAGCTCTGTCCCCAAGGCGCAAGCCATTGATGCTCTCAACAGCAGGCAAACCTTTACTTGCACGCTTTCCCTTCTGACTGTCTGTGCTGGCTGCTGCTGCCTCTGCCACCCCCTTCACTGTAGCAGCCTTGCCTTTTGCTGCTGCAGCTTTGCCCTTCGCTGCCTTGCCTTTAGCAGGTGAGTCAGGCGGCCCCACAGGGGGCAGCTGTTCCTCATCAACATCAACATCAACATTGTCACAGTGTTTGAGCACGAGGACTGTGAACAGCTGACACAGCCTCAGCCACTCATCCACTCCAGTCTTGAAGACCTGCGGCAACGATCATCCTGTTACAGAAGGAACAGTCTGCAACATGTCTATAAAAGGCTGGTGGCGACTGCCTGGTCTGATACAGACCACATGAACACACAGTATTGCTGCAGCAAGACAGGACCTCCGATAGGGAGCTATTCAAGGGTGTATGCACCTGACCCAAGGAGAAGACACACATCTGACCCATGAATGGTTGGTTGACTAGATGCCTGACTGACTGACTGACTAAAGGGACAATGATGACAGCATACAGTACATTTGGGCCAAAATGCCTTTCACTGGGCAGTCAGAAGTGTAACCGGCGTGCTTAGCTGTCCATGGTAGAATCTAATCAAGAGATTGTGGGCATTTGACCATATACAGACGCACAGAGCATTACCTCTGTCTCAGGGTAGTTGGCTCTGAAGCTGAGTGTCATGCTCTCACAGAAGTCCACTGCCCACTTGGTGGTGATGTTTACCTTGTCAGTCTGCCTATCAATGAATGACAACCCTCCACAGCCGGCATAAAAGTCAGCACACCTGAGCGTCTGCACAAGACAGCAATGGTATTGTAGACTGTTGCAGTGGTTGCAGAGTGTGGCCAGGCTTTCCAAGGGCTGAACTGGCAGATGCATGCTGCAACATGAGGTTCTGTCTACTGTGCAGCACAGACAAGTGACACTAATCACGTGTTTGATGCTGGATGAGCGATTCAAGCATGTTGCTGAAGAGGGATTCTGGTTGCCGTTGGTAAAAAGCAAAGCTGTGTGTGCTTGTAGCACTGTCCACTGCAAACTAAATTTTTAAGATGTGCAAAATTGATGACGATACTCAAGAGCCCTGGACTAATGCCATTCCTGTTTACTGTCCATGACCGTATGTGCAATGACATCTCAGTGTGTAAAGCCATGATGTGACTAATCAGCTTTGTGCACAGCAATGCCAGCAAGATTCAGGTATTAGGCAGCATGGTTGTGCTTGCCAATAAGATCAGAACAGCAAACGACGTCAGCAATCATGGCGGGACAGGTCTTGATGTAGGCAGAGGCTTGCACACCCGAGGCTGAGGTACGAAACAAGTGTCAGGCAGCATGCACGTGCTTGTCAAAATGATCAGAACATCTGACATCAGATGAGATGTCTTGATGTAGGCAAGGCAGAGGCTTGCGCACCCGAGGCTGAGGTGAAGTACGCTGAGACTGGCGTGCGCTCCCTGCAGGATACTCATCAACAAAGGTGTAGAATCTCCTGTCATGCTGCTGCTCCCACCAGTAGTCTACACCAGTTGGAGGCTTTGAGCCAGGCACGATGTGCTTCACAGTCACCTTCCTGTAGCAACACGCAAACATTGGACATGCTGTTTACATGTTGTGTCATGTGCATGATAAGCAGGACGCTGGTGGCTGTCACCATTGTTCTGGCCTCAAGTCTACCAGCTTGTACCCTTGTTCTGGCCTCAAGTCTACCAGCTTGTACCCTTGTTCTGGCTCCAACTCTACCAGCTTGTACCCACCAACCGCATAGTCATGTAGCTAGCTGCATCACTGACCTGTGGTACAGGTTGCAATGGCAAGATAGTGAGCATATCAGCATCTGTCTGACCCTTAGGACTACAGCTAGCAAGCAGGACATATGGCACAGGGGGAGCAGCATGTTTAGAATGAGTGACAACATGGAGACAAGCATGTCACCTATGAATTGCAGTGAAAGGGTAGATGGTGGCATAGTCCCGGCCATTGTCGTATGCAGATGCACGGAAGATGCGCTGCTTAGAAATGTTTGTCCAGAGGTCCTTGTTGTGCACTGCCAGCGCTGTCTCCCCTGTGCGATAGAACCAGTGGCCGACAAACCATCGATCTCCCTGCAGGTAAGAACTGCAGTGTTGACATCACATTGGCATGATTGTAATGCAGCAATGTAGTTTACAATTTCTCAATGTAAGGTAATCAGTTTTACAAGTGACAACTGCAGTTTACATTGGAGAATTGCTGGCAGTTGATTGCTCCAGCTTGACTGTAGACTGCAGTCTGTACACACCTGGCCCATGAAGGGGCATGTGTGTTGTCTTTATTCAAACCAGAGAAACAGATGGACAGTTCCTTGACTCAAGGCAATTGCTCGCCAAGTAGGCAGGCTACTAAACAAGCTGAGGCTGGGAGATAAGTCACCGCAGAGCCGTTGCAGACAGACAGACAGACAGACAGACAGACAGACAGACAGACAGACAGAAGCTGGAGCACAGGCATGCATCAAGGCTGCTGCCGTACACTATGGTGCTGAACCAACAATGGCAACACAGGAACTCATATTTATGTTGCAGCCAAGGCAGCTCTTGCTGTGAAGCATTTATGTCAACGAGAGCAAACTGCTGACTGCCAAATCATAAATGCCAAGACAAGGGCACTGCATACACGATCTTGGAGAAAAGGGGCAGGCAGTGAATGCAATGAGAATGCAGGTCGACTGTCACCTGAGAGTCTTCGAAAAGCTCGTTAATCTCCATAATACCAAGATGATCTTGACCACTCTCATCTGCATAGCTGACCTCAACAAAGTCTCTCAAACCAAGTTCCATGACCTACAGCATGCATACCATTTGTTTTGCATTTGTGTCAGCTTTTGCGGCTTATAAGTGTGCACGCAAATTCTGTGCCACACCTATGTGTGTCAGCATGTGATGCGGCAGACGCAAGCAGTCTATCTTGCAGGTTGAAGGTGTGAAGAGGCATGCCAGCAATGGCGCTTCTTCTATGCTCAGAGACTTGCACTGTGTAACTGACCTCATTGTCTTCCTCGTCGAACCTCACAGCAGAGAAGTGAGCCACAGCTGGCATGCTTCTGAACACCTATACATCTCATTGTCAGAGCAAGTGTAGTGCCTTGCAAAGTTTGCAGTTGCACTGGTTGCAGACCCAACATGGAACAGGTCAGTAGCTTTCATGCTTACTGGCACTTCTCCAGCAAGCCTGTTTCGCTTTCTGCTGCTTGTACCAGATTGGAATGCATCTGCATTCCAGACTGCTGTAGTGCGGTTTGGCCACTGCTTGGAGACTTCATCCTGCAATGAGCAGTTGTGCCGTCAGCCCTTTTGACCAGCCAAAAGGACTATACCAGGAGAGACCTTTGCTTGCCTGCTGCACTTCGGGGAAGACCCAATGACTTCCGTCATCCTCTCTACTGAGAGCATCCGAGCGGCCGTGAGGATGCTCAGGAGACTTTCTCTTACGCGGTCTGGAGCCTGGTCAACAATGATCAACAACTTACAGCGACACCATTGGACCATGAAAAAGATTCCCCAGCTGCGCACAAGGTGTCAGCGCTTTGCTCACCATTGTTTGTATTGGTAAGTTCAGTGACGGCGTCTATTTTACAGATGCACGATATCAGATCGTCTGGCTTTCGCTTGCTGACTTCCGGCCTTGACATGGTACGGGTCAGCAGTTATGGCAGGTCATCATTGACTTATAGAAGCATTGCCGTTAAGCCATATGCAACGGCAGATCAGCACTCTGCCTGTCACAGCACTGCTGTGCGTTTGAAAGAGGTGCTGCGATGTCTGGGGAATCTAAATGCCCAACAGAATTGCAATGCTTTGCTTGCAAGTTGCAACCACCTGCAAGCCTCAGATGCTAAGGTACCAGCTGTTAGATTGCTGATAACCGCGCCCACTGCATGCAAACAAACCTAAAAGCTTAACTGAGTGGCAGCTGACACAAGAAGCAATGCAGCAGAGACAAAAAGCAGCGCCTTTGACTTGCAGCACATGTGATAATATATATTGTCAATCTGTGGTCAATGCTATATAGTATGGCATATATGTACTAGTGATTGCGCAGGCAGCCTTGGTGACATGCTCAGGACATTGTGCAGCACAATGTCAAGAACACTGTCAACAAATGCTGAGAAGACCAGGTCCTGCAAAAGCATAATGTGTGTCTCGCAAAGTATGTGTAGCTGTTGCTTGCATGTATATGCATTTATGCTGTTCAGGCTGTCACGTAACAAAGCCATATTGCATTACAACAGCCGGTGGGCCTCAGGTACAGTAGACCGCAACCTTAGGTACTCTAGTCTCATGCAGGCTTGAGCTTCAGTTTGCTTGTTGATTCAAAACTTCAAAAACCCTCTTCCAGTCTGTACTTCATCAGGCAACATTGCTACACAGCTGATGTCAAATATGGCAGCTATCTCTGTCTCACTACATGATGTACAGCTTGCATCCCTAGTATATACAGGATTTTACATGCAGCTCACAAGCCATGACAGCTTAGACGAATCGCCAGAGAAGAGCTGCTTCGTCTTTGCCAGCCTGAACTTCTGTTGCAACACGCTGCTGCAGCTGCTCCATGGGCTGCAGATGACACTGCAGCTGCTTGCCTAGCCACATAGCACTGGAGTCATGATCTTCTGCCTGTGAGCATATGCATCTCTTGAGTTGTGAGCACAGTACTGCACTAGTGTGAAGAATCACAGTAAAAAGCAGCGTGCAGGAATGGAATTGTAGCAATGATGCTTTTCCAGTCAGAGCTGCAACAGGTGCAAACATGTGGGACTGAGATACCAGCTGCAAAATACATGAATATGTCTGTGCCAAAACACGTGTGACTCATGCTGTACCTCGGCAGCAATGCATGACGACATTGGTAGGGTCTGACAGAGCACTTGTCAGCTGGCACCCATTGCAAGTGTGATTACCGGTTTAGCAGTGAAAGGGTGCACCAGGATGCTAAATTCCTCTGGGCGATTGAACATCAGCCATGGAAGGACATCAACCAGATGGTGTTTGGTGAAGGTAACTTGGAACTGTGGCATTGGGTGGGGACCTAGCGCCTTTGGATGGATGGCGCCAAACTTCACAGCGCTTTCATCTGCAAACCTTGCCTTGATAGCAGCCTGAAACTTGTGAGCCTTTTCTTGGTCAGCTTCTGTGCTGTATGGGAAATAAGGATGTGCATGGATTACATACAAGCGCCTACACAGGGCAGGAAACTCTGTTGCAAAGGAGCAAACAAAGTCAGGATTCGCAAAGGGCAGGGATATGGGTCTGAATATGGGTGCTAAAAACTGCATATCCTGATACTGAAAACACGTGTATGCGATCGCTATGGCGTGCATGCAGTCTCTATGGCGATAAGGACCTCAAGGGCGTAGTTGCTGCGTACGACGGCATTGTACTAGACACAATACAAAGGTCAGCGTTAACGCTAAGCCATGCCAAGGCATCCAAAGGTTGCGACAGGCAGGTAAGCAACGGGGGTTCCTGATCAGGCTACAACTGCGGTGCGCCTTTCATAGGGCGCTCAGCATACGTGACTTCTTATGGCAATCAGAAGGGTTGCGCATGGGCTCAGGACGTGTTTACCTGTCCTTTTCGTCATTCGAGTCAAAATTCTGCTTGAAGGCGTTGAAGGTGATCGGAGAGTCCTGCACGGAGTTGGTGTCCGCACTCATGCTGATGTGGATGAAGTGGTACAAAGAACCAAATAGAGCGAGCTGCGACAGTCCACTGACTCTGCATGGCGGACTCAGCCGCTGCTGATATCGCGTCTCTGCTTGCTCCAGCTGCGTGAAGCTGTAGCACAGTGTGTCATTAATGACGTCAACTTACAGACTGACTCATTCAGAGGCCACATGCAGGGAGGTACTGAAAATGCCATGTGCAGTAGACGCTTTCCATTGCAATCCTTCGCTTTTGGCAGCATATTCTGCGTTGCCATTACAAGACAATTACATCAGACAATGTGCGTCTTGTCAAGCTTGCAGTGGTTGATAGCTCTGCTTTAAATCAGACACAGTTGGCAGCATTATCTAGGTGATTTTCTGCATGGTCATTTAGGACAGCAGCAGCTTTATGACCCAAGGTTATGACAAGGCTTGCACATGTCATAGAGGGGCGAAGCATCAGCATGAATTTGAGCACTGTGCAGATGTTCAGCACAGCAGCTTGTAGGAGTATGAACAATACAGCACCATGACAGCTGCACTGCGTATGCGCATGCCATAATGGTCCTTGAGTAACGACTTCCGCTTTGTTAGTCGCCATAAAGCACATGCTGTTGCATACTGCCAGCAGACTTGTTGATGATGCATCTAGGTTTTGTACATCTTGCTGACTGTGTCATGATAGATTGTGGATACAAGCACGCTAAGCTACCATCCTGCAGTCTGTCCACTTTGCAAACAGTAGTGCAAACACCAACATGAACTCATCAGCCAAACAGTCCAGATCGTCGCCAACCCCTACACTACTAGTGAAGCATCTGTCACATCCTAGATTCTGAAAGACATCCATGTTTTGACTGCTGCATTCATTGTCCATACACACATGATCTGTCTAATCTGATGTCAACCCCGCAGAGTACATCAAGTGACAAATGCATATCTTTTTTAGAACTGTGACTCAGCAGGCGAGGCTGTACGAGCCTTGATGTTCCCCTGAAACAGCTTGCTCAGACCAATGCTGCCCCTGTGCCCACCTACGCAGAGCACATCAGACTTTCAGATGTGCTGCCATGCCAAACAGTGCCCATCACAGTTGATGTGAGCAGCCATGCCAGGCTGTGCATGCCACATCTGACATGCGCAGCAGTGGGGCAGCAACAGGAGTTGCAGCAAGACCGTGACTGACCCAGGCAATGTGAGTCAGACCCAGAAGCAGGCTTACGCCTGTTGTCATACTACAGGTGCCTTTTGCACAATGCGTGCAATGCTGATGTGTTCATTGACAATCAAGTCTGTCAGCCTTGCAGAGTGTGTAGAAGCAGCACATGCATGCCTTACAAGCAGAGTTGCTGCTTTGCTGCTTACACATGATGCAGCCTGGACAGGCTAGACCATCTCGCAGCTCCAGATGATGGTCGGTGGCACTTGCCTCATCCACCTTAGGCAGAATGTTTGCCAATACCTCCTCACTGAGGCGGTCATATTTGCACTTCTGGATGACAATGTACAGGTCTCCAGGGCAGATGTCATCCCTCCTGCCAATCAGGCGCAGCACATTGGAAACGCCCTTGCCCAGCGGAGCTATGATCTTGATGCCCCTCCCAGCCTTGGCACCAAAGCTTCTTCCATAAGTCAAGGCCAGCTCAATATACTCGCTGTCTGCGCATGGCATGCACAGCTTCAGCGTCAGTCACAGATGCACAAGATGCTTCAGCATGCAACTCTCCACCTTTGACGGCTGCAGCACAATCAGCAGTGCAGACACACTAGCAGGCGTATCAACAGTGCATCTCCTGTCAATAAACAGGGCAATATTTGCAACCAAGCCTGCATGATGAAGAAGCATGCCCTCAGGTCCATTGCAGACAAGTTATGCGGCAAAGTTGACGCAAGGGCAGTCCAAGTGTACTTGTCTGCAGCATGTGGCACAAAATTAGACAGCCACTGGTACTCGGGCCCAGCAAACATCACGGCTGGATCCTGCACATCATTGGCTTCAGGAGTTGAGAGCCCCCAGTACTGCCAACAGCACTAGTGAGCTGAACGCAGCTGATCTAGCTGTTGCTGCTGCTGCTGCTGCTACTACTACTGCTGATACAGCAGTACCAGTGTATTGCCAACAGCATAATACAGTATCAAATGCAGCTGCACTGCACAGGCGGGTCTTAGGCTGGCATGTTATTTCAAGCCAGTTGTGCACCAGGTCTTAGACCCTGTGTAGCTGCATGTTGCATTGTATGACGCTCTTGATAGCAGTCAGAACAGCATGCAAGCACAGTGTCTGTTAAACCTGTTCTTGCACTGTGGGTATTGCATCATGTCTAAGCATGACCTGAGAGATTTGCCATGGAAGCGCTTTGCACAAGCAGAGGCACTTAGTCACCTGGATGGACCTGAACACTCCAGAGCTCACTGCAATCCCATTCAAAGCAGCTGCCAAAAATCCAGTGACGTTCTGCAATGCGCCTAGATCTACATCGGATGGCTATGTCAGAGCCGTATGGCACAAGGCTTGTGAAACAGGTGTTCAGACATTACACAAGGAACTGGCTACCCATGCAGCGCCCACCTGCCTGGCCCCCTTCATCTTGGGCATCACTACCTCCAGTCATAGCCTCCTCCTCTTCCCTCATCTCTTCCTCTTCTTCTTCCTCTCCCTCTCCCTCTCCCTCTCCCTCTCCCTCTCCCTCTCCCTCTCTCTCTCCCTCTTCTTCTTCCTCTTCCTCCTCCTCCTCAAAGAGAGGCTGCTCCTCTGCCACGGGAGCAAAGGCAATATCTGGAGCTCTTCTATTCCTTGGAGTTGGTGTTGGGCGCATGTGCCACATGGTTGTTCCAATGCCCATCCCAGGCAGTGTTAGATCCTCACTCAAATCCTCGTATGACAAGGCTTGCGCCTGCACAACAACGCAACACATCCCATCATTCCTTGCAGTCAAGTGCACACCAACTTGGCAAGCAACTGCCAAATGTTGGATGATGATGAAGATGCTTAGATTACAAGTGCACCAGCCTGCTCAGTATTGATGTGAGTACAGTGAGTATATTGCTTCTTACGGTGTGCATGAGCAACTTCTTGTACAGAA
>JAABUK010004948.1_pt1 | contig 21241 bp, 18 predicted proteins | sample 5559141 | NCBI WGS metagenome assembly JAABUK01 (sample SAMN10711869, study PRJNA513367) | rock metagenome | isolation source: Antarctica rocks | place: Antarctica: Victoria Land, Pudding Butte nord | collected 2016-01-03
GCGCGCCGCCGTTGACATGGCGCGCCGCGAAGTCGCCGCGCTCATCAATGCGCGCCCGAACGAAATCATTTTTCTTTCCGGCGGCACGGAAGCCAACAATCTCGCCATACGCGGCATCGCCGAAGCCGCCGAAGGTTCCGCGCATCGCCACATTATCACTTCGCAGATAGAGCATTCCGCTGTGCGCGGCGTTTGCGATGCGCTGGAGAAAAAAGGCTGGGAGGTAACGCGCCTGCCTGTTTACGACGACGGCATTGTGCGCATCGATGATGTCCGCGCGGCGCTTCGTGAAGATACCGTGCTCATCACGATTATGCTCGCCAACAACGAAATCGGAACGATCCAACCCATTCAAGAAATCGGGCAGCTTGTGCGCGAAATGCGAGCGCGCGGTCATCGCCATCTATGGTTTCACACGGACGCTGTGCAGGCCGCAGGGCGAATGCCCGTCAATGTCGAAGCGCTCGGCTGCGATCTGCTTTCTTTATCGGCGCACAAGCTGTATGCGCCCAAAGGCGTCGGCGCATTGTACGCCAGACGCGGCGTGCGCTTTGCGGCGCAAACGCTCGGCGGTCATCAGGAACGCGAGCGTCGCGCAGGCACTGAATCCGTTCACTCAATCGTCGCCTTCGGAACGGCGGCGCGGCTGGCGCGCGAAGAATTAAACTCGCGCATCGAACACATGCGCCGCCTGCGCGACCAATTTGAAGTGGGCATCGCAGAGCGCGTCTCGGATATTGTCTTTAACGGAGACCGCGCAAACCGGCTGCCGCATCTCTCCAACATCTCTTTTCGCTTTATCGAAGGCGAAGGCTTGTTAATCAATCTGGACTTGCAGGGCGTCGCCGTCTCGACAGGCTCGGCCTGTTCTTCCGGCTCGCTGGAGCCGTCGCCCGTCATCCGCGCTTTAGGCCGCAATGATGAACTCGCGCGCGGCTCGATTCGTTTCAGTCTTGGCAAAGACACGAGCGACGAAGATATCAAGTACGTGCTGGAGATTTTGCCGCGCGCCGTCGAAAATTTGCGCCGCCTCTCGCCGCTTTATCAGAAAGCACTCCGCGAAAAAGTTTGTACGACAAACGAAACCGTCGGCGTCGTTGAACCTGTTTAGACTCTGCTAACATTTGATATATTGCCACTAGCAACAGACGAGTGGGACAGGGTTGAAAATGAAATTCTTGGCTTGAGCCAAATCAAAAGAATAATTATTCCGATTCAGCTTTAGCTCAGGCTCTCAGGGAAATATTCTTCTTGTCTCATTCGGCTAAAGCCTTTGTATATTGCTGCTGCTGCCTACTAGCTGAAGCTAGTGGCAATTGAAAAGAACAAAATATCCACAGAACTTAGCCTCGCGCGCGAACGCGGCAAATATTTTTGACAACGCGCCGCCGCAAATAAACTTGCCTTACTCGGAAATTTTCAAAGACCATCTCGCCAATCCGCGCTCTGCCGGAACGTTGGACGATGCTAACGCTTTCGCCGAGCAGCTTAATCCAATCTGCGGGGACACGCTGCAACTCGCCCTGCGCATTCGGGACGGACGCATCGAAGCCGCGCGCTTTCTCGCCTACGGTTGCCCGCCGACACTCGTCTGCGGCTCCGTGCTCGCCGAAATGATCGAAGGCGTGAGCATGGAAGATGCGGCGCAGATTTCGCGGCAGATGCTAATTGAAGTAATCGGCGGATTGCCCGCGCGCAAGCAACACGCGGCGGCGCTTGCGATAGAAACTCTCCAAGCAGCGCTCCGTTCGCAAAACTCTTGATCCATTAATTGCTTCTCAAATCACGGTGAAACAAGTCGCGGGCGCGTGGTCGTAGAAACACTTCTGCCTGTGTGATATTGCGGGCTGCAATATTGACGTGGCTCTGTGCCGATGACAAAGGTTTTGGAGCGTATGACGGGACACGATGGGACGGCGATGAGGCCTGTTGTCGGGTCTATGTCGAGCGTGATTGTGCCTTCGAGACGCGTCGAGCCGTCCGCCTGGGTGACGCCGTGACCTTCGAGGCGTGGTGCGTGGCGGTTGCGGATTGACGATGAAGACGGCGGCGACGGCGGCGCATCCTGCGGCAGCAACGGCGCGGGTTCGTAGTCGTAGCTTCCGTTGTCGTCCTTAGCAGGCGGCGGCGCAGAATCTTCCGGCGCAGCGGCCTGCGTCTCGTCTTCGGGCGCGGTGCTGGCAACTGTCGGCGCGGTGCTGTTAATGAAAAGTTCCGTGCGCTTGTTGGGATTATCGGCGGAAGCAAGCTGGCCTGTGCGCGTGTCTATGACGGCCTGTTGAATGGTGGCGGGCAGTTGCCAATCGCCGCCCCATTCCGGGTGAGTATTGAGCGCCGCCGTCATAAAATCAGCCCAGATGGGCAAGGCCGAATCCGCGCCGGTCAAGCCGAGTTGCGATCCGTCATCGAAGCCCACATATACAACGCAGACGAGGTTCGGCGTGTAGCCCGCGAACCATCCGTCGCGCGAGGTTCCCGTCTTGCCCGCGACGTTCGCTTTGAAGCCGCGCGCGCGCACCTTCGCCGCCGTGCCGCGATTGACGACATCCTTCAATATCGAAGTCATCACGTAAGCGACATCCGGGCGCATCACTTCATTGTGCTGCGCGGTCGGAGCAACGACGGTTTGCCCGCTGCCGGTGGCGACGCGGTTGATTGCGATGGGCGTCGCGCGCGTGCCGTTCGCCGCAAATGAAGTGTAAGCCGATGCGACTTCGAGCGGAGTGGCTTCGCTGGTGCCGAGCGCTCTCGATAAATATGTGTCCTTCGGTTTCGGCAATCCGGCTTTCGCCGCCAGATTCATCACGCGCCCGATGGTCACTTCCTGCGCGACATCGACGGTCACGACGTTCAAGCTGTGAACGAGGGCGTCGCGCAAAGTGACGGGGCCGTTGGAATACACGTCGCCGAAGTTGCCGGGCGAATATTCCTGATTGCCGAAATTAAAAGTCTTCGGCGCATCCTGATAAATAGTCGCGGGCGTAATGGTTCGTGCCGCAGATTCGTAAGCCGTGTTGAGCGCCGTCGCGTAAACGAAGGGCTTGAAAACAGAACCGGGTTGACGCATGGCATCGACGGCGCGATTGAGCTGGCTCTTTGAATAATCGCGCCCGCCGACCATCGCGACGATTTCGCCCGTGTGCGCATCCATCGCAACGAGCGCGGCCTGCAATGTGCCGGGCGCAATTTTCTTTTGATAAATTTTATCGAGGGCGGAGAGTTGCTTCGTCAATGCCGTGTAAGCCGCGCGCTGCAAATCCATGTCAACGGTTGTGTAAATGCGCAAGTGATCGGCTGCGCCCTGCCCGGCGACGATGTCCGCAAGCTGCGTCTGCACGTAGTCCGCGAAGTAAGGTGCGTCGGATGAGTCGATGCGCCCTTTCACGCTCGCAACCTTCAAAGGTGTGGCCTGCGCCTGTGCCGATTCGAGCGGTGAGACGGCGCCCGTCTCCGACATGGAAACCAGCACTTGATTGCGGCGCGCCGTCGCCGTGTCTAGGTCGCGGTACGGATTGTAGCGGTTCGGGCTGCGAATAATGCCCGCGAGAAAAGCCGCTTCGGGCAGAGTTATCTTCGTCACGTCCTTATCGAAGTAAGCGTCCGCCGCTTCGCCGAAGCCGTTGATGGAAAAGCCCGCTTGCTGTCCAAGATAAACTTCGTTGGCGTAGAGTGCGAGAATCTGTTGCTTGGAAAGCCGCGTCTCCAAAATCAAGGACATATATGCTTCGGCGACTTTGCGGCTCCATGTGCGTTCGGGCGAGAGCAACAGATTTTTGACGAGTTGCTGCGTGATGCTCGATCCGCCCTGTCTGGCGATGGGCGAGTTCGGGTCTGCGTCGTAGCGGCGAACAAAAGCGCGCGCAATGCCGCGAAGATTGACGCCGTAGTGGTTGAAAAAATCGCGGTCTTCGGTAACGGTGAGGGCGCTCACGAGCGCGCGCGGCAGATCGTTGAAGCCGATCACTTTGCGTTTGGTGCGCTCGCGTCCCGTCACGGAACTGATCAACTCCGGCTCGAGCGAGGCTTTATCGAGCCGCGTGTTGCCGTCCATGTTCGTGATCGCGGCGATGCCCTTTCCGCCGCGCGCAAACTGCACGCGAAGTCGCTGAAACGTGCGTTGCCCGTCGATGGCGGCGTCCGCGCTCGGCTCTATTTCAATCATCGCGCCGCTTACGTTGTAGCGCCCCCGCGCGCTGTCTGCTTGCTGTGCCTTCTCGACATAGCCCGCGCGTTTCAAGCGCTCGATCAATTCATCTGCTGAAACATTTTCGCCGACGCGCATTTGCTTCGGCGCAGCGTAGATGCCCGCCGAACGCGTGAAGACCTCGCCGCGCAGTCTGGCATCGATGCGCTCCGAAAAAACGTGCCAGTAATAACCGAACACAGCGATGGTGACGGTCGTGATGACAACAAGCGCGATGACGACCCACGGGCGAAAAATCCTGCGCATCCAACGACGAAAAAATCCTTCATCCGGCTCTTCGTATTTGACGATGCGCGGCGGCGGGCGGCGCGCCGTGCGCTTGCCGACGGGAGGCACATTATTTTCCGGTGGATAACGAACAGCCATGCGGTATTTTATAGCTTCTGAAAAGCGATCAAGTATGACGAGCAATTAACAGATGAAGAAGCGCGCGAAGAACCGCCGTGCGCGGCTTCTGATAAAAGCGACGAGCGCGCCGCCGCAGGAAACTGTAAACCCTGCGCATACGAACTGTAAACACTTAATTGACACGTACACAGGCTTTTCGCTACCGTGACAAGTTTAGTTTGATGCGGCTGGTGGCAAATGAGTTTGACTTCTTCGGCCTCGCCTATTGCAAACAAAATCGGCTCGCGGCTGCGTTACGCCGCCGTCGCGCTCATCGTCGCCGTTACATTCGGCACGCTCGGTTTCCACTTTATCGAAGGCTGGACGCTCGGCGATAGTCTTTATATGACGGTGATGACCGTGACGACGGTTGGCTACGGCGAAGTGCATCCGCTCGGCGCGGGCGGGCGGCTTTTCGCTTCCCTCTTTATGATCGTCGGAGTCGGCACGGTGGCTTATGCGCTCTCCGGCATCGTTCAAACAATCGTGCAATCGGAGCTTGTTGCGGCCTTCGGCGAGCGCCGCCGCTTTCGTGAAATGAGCAAACTACGCGAGCATTATATTATCTGCGGCGCAGGACGCGTCGGCTCGCGCGTGCTACAACACATCGAGCGCAACGGCGCGGCCTTTGTCGTCATCGAACAGGACGCAGCTAAAGTTTCGGCACTCATCGAGCGCGGCGTCAATGTGCTGGTGCGCGATGCGACGCTCGAAGAAACACTGCGTGATGCCGGAGTCGAACACGCGCGCGGCCTCGTCGCATGTCTGCCGGATGATGCGGACAATGTATATGTAGTGCTGACGGCGCGCGACCTCAATAATGATTTGCACATTGTCGCGCGCGCCGTCGAGGAACAGGCCGAAGCGAAGTTGATACGCGCCGGAGCCAACCGCGTTGTCGCGCCGACGATTATCGGCAGCCACCGCATGGCGCAGGCGCTTCTCAAACCGGCGGTGCATGATTTTATCGATTCGATAACGGCGGACGAGCTTGACCTCGATTTTGAACAAATTGAAGTCGCGCACGATTCCGCGCTCGTCGGGCGCAAGCTGCGCTTTACGACGATTCGCTCGGAGATGGACGTGGTGATCGTCAGCATACGCAAGCGCAACAATGAAACGGTTTTTAATCCGACGGGCGATGCGATTCTCGAAGGCGGCGACATGCTGATTGCCATCGGGCGCGCCGATTCGCTCGCGCGACTGCATGAGCTTGCATGCGGAGCAACGAAATAACACGGCGAAGAAGCGATCACTTTGCCGCTTCATGAAAATCGTATTGAAGAAAGAGATTTGAAATTGAAAATTCTCGTCACAGGCGGCAGCGGTTATCTTGGCACGCATGTTCGCCGTTTCTTCGGCGCGGATGATTTCTCGCGCCGCTCGCATCTGGACATTCTCAACCCGCATGACCTACAGCGCGTCGGCGATTACGATGCGGTGATACACCTCGCCGCGCATCTCGATAAAAATCCGCAGGCCGCCGAAACATGCTTTCGCACGAATGCCGAAGGCACTGCGAACATCCTGCGCAACATGCAACCGAACGCATGTTTTGTTTACGCTTCGACAAAAGATGTTTACGGTTCGCACGCGGACAATTATTCGGAAGTACCGGAAACGTGCTCGACGGATTACATCAATCAATCCGCGCTCGAATGGTCAAAGCTGATGGGCGAGCGCTATGTCGATTATTACGCGCGCGAAAGAAGCGTGCGCGCCTGCATTCTTCGTCTCTCAAACGTGTACGCGCCCGCTTCGGACAATAACGAACCGGGCTTCGTCGGCAACTATGTCGAAGCCATTAAGCACGGCGAAGCGTTGCGGCTGCCACTGCATGGCTCCCCCGTGCGCGACATTCTGCACGTAGAGGATTTGGCGCGCGCCTGTGAATGCTTCATTGATTCTTCCGTCGCCTACGGATTGTATAATCTCGGCGGCGGGCGTTTCGGTGCAACGACTCTGCGCGAGCTTGTGGAAACCATCGGGCGACTCGCGGCGCGCACGCCCGTCATAGATGAAGCAGCCGGACTGCCCGCGCCGTCGCCCGTCAACTACATCTCCGACACGTCGCGCGCGGAGAGCGAACTCGATTGGCGGCCAACAATTTCCATCGAAGAAGGAATAAAGACTTTATTGTGAAAGGGCGCGAGCTTAAAGCTGAAAGCATCGAGCGCGTCGTCGTGCGCGGCACAAACTGGGTGGGCGACGCCGTGATGACCATTCCTGCCCTGCGCGAACTGCGGCGCGTGCTGCCACGCGCTCACATTACTCTCGCAACGCGCTCATGGGCGGAAGGCATTTTCAGCGACGCGGATTTTATCGACGACATCTTGATTTATGATCGCGGCGCAAAAGGTTTCGGCGCAACGTGGCGGCAAGCCGGTGCGTGGCGCAAGCGTTCGTTCGATCTCGCGCTGCTTTTTCAAAATGCTTTCGAGGCGGCGCTGATCGCCACGCTCGCGCGCGTGCCACATCGTTTAGGCTACGCGACTGACAATCGTCGTTTGCTGCTCACACACCCGATTCAATTACCCGCGTGGCGCGTCGAACAACACGAAGTCTTTTACTACCTCAACCTCGTCAATGAACTCGAGACGCGTCTCTACGGCGCATCGGACATCTTGAACCACACGCCCGTCTTCGCGCTCGGAGTTTCCGATGAGCGCAAAACAGAAGCGCGCGCATTTTTGCATCAACACGGCGCGCGCGCGATTCGCTCATTCGTTGCCCTTTGTCCCGGCTCGACCAATAGCCGCGCGAAACGCTGGCCTGCGAAAAACTACGCGGCGCTGGCAGATCATTTAATCGAACAAATGGGCGTCGATGTCGTGCTCGTCGGCGCGCCAGATGAAACAGGGGTATCGCAGGAAGTCGTCGAGCAGATGCGCCATGAGCCTGTGATGTTGACGGGACACACGACGCTCGCGCAACTCGTCGCCGTTTTGAGTCTTGCAGATTTGCTCGTTACGAATGACACAGGCCCGGCGCACATCGCGGCGGCGCTCGAACGTCCGACACTTGTTATCTTCGGCCCGACGATGCCGACGACAACCAGACCTTTTTCAGATTCGGCGGAGATCGTTCGTCGCCCGCCCGCGTGCGCGCCGTGCATGTTGCGCGATTGCCCGATAGACCATCGCTGCATGACCGCAATCACGCCCGAAGAAGTTTTCGCGCGCTCTGCTGCAATGCTCAAAACGGCTCATGCGGAGGTGACGGTTTGAGCATTGACGATTTGACAAGCAACAAGGTAAAGCGCCCTGCCGTGTTCATGGATCGGGACGGCACGATTTCCGAAGAGATCGGTTACGTCAATCATCCTTCGCGCTACCGTGTTTTTCCTTACGCGAGCGAAGCCGTGCGTCTCTTGAATCAATCGAATTACCTTGCCGTCCTTATTACTAATCAAGCGGGCGTCGCGCGCGGCTATTTCACGGAAGACGTTATCAAAGCCGTTCACACACGTCTGGAAAAAGAATTAGCGGAGGGCGATGCTCATCTCGACGCTATTTTTTATTGCGCGCATCATCCATCAGTTGGCACAGCGCCGTATTGCCTCGACTGCGATTGCCGCAAGCCGAAGCCCGGACTCATCGTGCGCGCCGCCGCCGAGTTTGAAATTGATTTACAGCGTAGTTGGATGATCGGTGATCGTTACAGCGATGTGGAGTTAGCGCGCAACGCCGGAGTCCGTTCAGCGTTCGTGTTGAGCGGCTACGGGCTTGGCGAATGGGAATATCAACGCGGCATCTGGAAAACAGAGCCGGATTTAGTCGCCAACGATTTGCTCGAAGCAGTTCGATTAATTGTCGGCGATGAAAATACAAAAAGTGGAAATTGAAGACGACAAATCACGGTCGTTGCAGCGCGAGCGATTGACGAACGTCGTGCGCCGCTTCGCCGAACGAAGAAGAATCGTCGTCGTCGGCGATCTTCTCGCGGATCAATTTCTCTACGGAGAAATCAGCCGCGTCTCGCGCGAAGCGCCCGTACTGATACTCCGTCACGAACGCACGGAGACAACCCCGGGCGGCGCGGCCAACTGCGCCGTTAATCTCGCCGCACTCGGCGCACAGGCAACTCTCGTCGGTATCGTTGGCGATGACCAACCCGGACAAGCGCTGCTCGAAAAACTACGGGCGGCGAACGTCGATTGCCAAAACATCGTCCTCGCGCAAGGCACACACACGACCACGAAAGTTCGCGTGCTCGCAGGGCAAATGCACTCAACGCGCCAGCAAGTAATTCGCATCGACTACGAAAACCAATCACGCATCGAAGAACATATACGCCAGTCGCTGCGCGAGAAATTAAGCGAAGCCGCGCGCGAGGCCGACGGTGTGATTGTTTCCGATTACAACTACGGCGTTGCCGATGCTTTGATGGCGGAAACCGTGCGCGAAGCGACGGCGCAGAACAACATCCCTGTGATCGTCGATTCGCGCTTTCGGTTGCAGCATTTTCAGGGATTCGCTTCCGCCACGCCGAACGAAGATGAAGTCGAACAATTGCCCGGCGCGCAACTGAACAGCGAAACGAAATTGGAAACGGCAGGCGCGCAGTTGCGTGAGCGATTGAATTATGGCGCGCTCTTAATCACGCGCGGAAGCCACGGCATGATGCTCTTTGAAGCGGGCAAGGAGCCTTTGCAGATCGAGCCAATCGGCGCGCGCGAAGCTGTCGATGTGACGGGCGCGGGCGACACTGTGATCGCCGCCTACACGCTCGCCATTGCTTCCGGGGCAAGCTTCGCAGACGCCGCGCGCATCGCCAATCACGCGGGCGGCCTCGTCGTGATGAAACGCGGCACGGCTTCGGTTACAGATGAAGAGCTTCTCTCATCCGTGCGTGGTTAGCCGGTTGTTCAAATGGAAAGCGTTTGCCCGCATAATTTTTCGAGCACGCTGATGGGCGCTGTGTGCGGCGTGACCATTGCCGAGACGGGAATGATGTATGTCTGTTCGAGCGCGTACTGCCCGGATAGAGCGGCGTGAGCGACGGCGTCCGTGTAAACGATCCACGTTGAGCGCGGCGGAAATTCGAGGCGCGTTTTGGGATGATTGTTTTGAAAGTTCGTATTCTCCTTCAGGTAATCATGGAAGCGCAGCATAAAGCGGTCATATGCAGAGCGTTCTATGACCGGAAGCCCGGCGCGGCGCGCGAGGCGCGTCGAGAAGCGGCGCAATGAAACGGCGGGCGAGCCTGCGCTTCCGGCGATACTGCGCAAACCGGCATCGTCGGCAAACTCTCGCGCCAACACATCGAAGCCGTCCGCGACATTCCAGATACGCGGGTCGTGCGGGTTGATGTTGATGAAGACGCGTAGGATACGGCTGCCCTTTGTCGGGCGCGTGGGGAACGCATCGACGTGCAGCAGATCGTTGCGCTTGTGCAAGGATAAATCGCGCCCGTGTTCTTCGAGCGGGCGAAAGCTCGCAAAATCGAGCGCGAGTTTCCCGGCATACGGAGCGAGAAGATTCTTGACGAAGCGTGTGACCTCTGCCGAATAATCGCGCATCACACTGTGCATTCTGGCGAGATCGTCAGGCTGTTTCGGAGCGAAGCCGCGCAGCACGTCTTCTGCCGGACGATAGGAAATATTTTTGTGCAGCCGCGAATCAGTGTGGCGCTGCGCAAGCAAAAAGTCTAAAGCATCATCCGGCAGATTAAACGGAATGCGTTTGAAAAACAGAATCTGCCCGCGCTCCAATTCTTCGCACAGCAGTTGCGCCCGCTCCGCGTCGCGCGTTGTTTCCGGCAGGGTGTTTCGAGGTTGAAACTCATCGACATTTATCAAGGACATGCTCTTCTCTCCCGCTGTGAAAGTAGTATATCGTTTTGTTTACTGCAATGACGAGCGAGGCTTTGAATGATGAACAATCAACGCGCGCACGACGCCGCCCAAGCAGAAGCCAAACACGTAAACAATGCTGCGTCGCGCATTCTCGAACGCAACCGTTTAATTGCGCGCGTGGCGATTGCACGCAAAAAAGGCGCGCGCATTGTGCTGGCGAACGGCTGCTTCGATGTGCTGCACGTCGGGCATGTGCGTTACCTAGAGGGCGCGCGCTCGCTCGGCGAGTTGTTGATTGTCGCCATCAATTCAGATGAGCAAGTGAGTATGCTTAAAGGCGCGGGGCGTCCCTTTGTTTCCGAACGAGAGCGCGCAGAGATCGTCGCGGCGATACGCGTCGTCGATTACGTGACGATATTTGCCGAGCCAAACGTCGAAGCATTGCTGCGCGCACTGCGGCCTGACGTTCACGCCAAAGGCACGGATTACACTGCGGAGACTGTTCCTGAACGCGATGTGGTACGCTCTTACGGGGGGCGCGTGGCGATTGTCGGCGATGCAAAAGACCATTCGTCAACCGACATGATCCAGAAGGTTACAGGATTTTTGTAATCAGTTTTCAGCTTTTGCTTTAACTGAGAACTGAAAACCGGCAACTGAAAACTGAATGCGTATTCTCATCGTTAGATTAAGCAGCATCGGCGACATCGTTCATGCGCTTCCGGCGCTGGCGGCGATCAGGCGCGCGTTGCCCAATGCGGAAATTTCATGGGCGGCGGAGCGTCCGGCTGTGGAAATTTTGAGGGACAACCCGTCGCTGGATCACCTCATCGAAGTGGACACGAAGGCAGTGAGGCGCGTGTCGATGTCTGGGGAGACGCTGCTGGCACCGCGTCAGCAGTTACGTCGGTTACGCGCCTCATCCTTCGATGCCGCACTCGATCTTCAAGGGCTTTTCAAATCCGCCATGATTGCACGACTTGCGCGCGCGCGCCGCACTTACGGCTTCGCACGCGAGGCATCGCGCGAACCACTGAGCCGCCTTCTACTCAAAGAAACAATCCGCGTCCCTTTGCGCGAGCATGTCATCGCAAAAAACCTTGCGCTCGTTGCGGGCGCATTGAATATCTCCGTGCCAATTAATCCAACTGATTTTGAATTTCCTATCGGCGTTGGTTCTCAACACCAACGCGAAGCAAACGAGGCTTTGCGTGGGCATGAGTTTGACTATGCGATTCTGAATCCGGGCGGCGGATGGCCGACGAAGCTGTGGAGCGTGGAAAAGTTCGGTGCGTTGGCTGATGAATTGTGGACGAATCATAGGCTACGCTCAATCGTCGCCTACGGGCCGGGCGAGGAACATCTGGCGGCGTCTGTGATGCAAGCAAGTCGCAGCGGCAAAGCGAGCGCGGCGAAGCTATCGCTGAAAGGTTTTTATGCGCTGGCAAAACACGCTTCGCTTTATGTCGGCGGCGATACGGGGCCGACGCACTTAGCGATGGCGGCGAATGCTCCCATCGTCGGACTCTTCGGCCCGACGGAATGGTGGTTCAACGGCAGCCCGTGCGCCGATGATATTTGCGTCGAGCGCACGGAAATCGAGTGCCGCATTGATTGCAATCGCCGCGCGTGCTCGAATTGGATTTGCATGGATATAGAAGTCGGAAGTGTGCTGGCGGCGGCAAGCGAGCGCTTGCGTCGCGCGCAAAAGTTTACGGCTGAATTGGAGAGCGCCGTTGTCGCGTAGAGGCGGAACATGGATGCAGCGTTTGCGCGTGCCGCTCGGCTTTGTCTGCGGCGCGCTCTTTTTTGTGTTTGCGCGCCCGCGCCCGCTGACGCTTTTCATCGGCGGCGGCATCGCTTTGCTCGGCATCGGATTGCGCGCGTGGGCTGCCGGGCATATACGCAAAAACGCCGCGCTCGCCACGTCCGGCCCCTACGCTTACACGCGCAATCCGCTTTATCTGGGCAGCTTTCTGCTGGGCTTGGGCTTCACCATCGCATCTAATCGCCTGTTGCTCGCAGTGTTGTTTGCGGCGCTTTTTTTAGGCATCTATGTTTCCGTGATGCGCGTCGAAGCCGGAACGCTTGCTGAAATGTTCGGCGAAGATTACGCGCGTTACAGTCGCGCCGTGCCGCTTTTTTTTCCGCGCTTGCTGCCCTTTAAGGACGCGAAGACGCAAGACGGCATAAAGTTCGATGCGAGTTTATACATGCGTTACAGAGAATATCGCGCGGGTCTGGGTTTATTAATCGCATGGAGCGTGCTCGCGCTGGAAGTCGTGTTGACAAAGTAGATTGGTGTTGATTGCTGAGATTGTCAGAATCGATAAATTAGCTGGATGCAATGCGCCGCTTAATCACTTCCACTCTTGCCGCTGTTGTTGTGTTGTGCGCGCCCGCGTTTCTTTTCAAAGCGACGGCGCAGGAACGCACGCACGGCACGCGCGGCAGCACGGCGAGTCCGGCAATTCTCAAGACGAACGACGGCGCGCAATTCCCTTTCGAGCCTGTTGAAAAATTAAGCTACGAAGGCTTTTTTACACGGTTGCTGTTGCGCGGCATCAACGTCGCGGAGCTTTCCTTTACGAGCGAACGCGTGTCGCCCGCAAGCAATGTGAACGGCGCAGGCGCTCAATCAAAGAACGCGAATTTTCGCTTTACGATGGACATGTCGTCCAAAGGCATTGTGCCGCGCCTGTTCGGTTTTCGCTTTCACGAGCACGTAGAATCGACAATCGATGCGGCGTCTTTCAGCGTGCTGCGGACGACGAAGTTCGATGAACAAAACGAGCGGCAACGCACGAGCGAAGCCGTGTTTGACAAACAGGCAGGCAAAGTCGTCTGGACGGAGCGCAATCCGAAGGAGCCGCAGCAAGCGCCGCGCATTGTCGCATCGAACTTCGCTTCAAACGTCGACGGCGCATTGCAGGACATCGTTTCAATCTTCTATTTTGTGCGCACGCGGCAATTGACGACAGGCTTGAAATTCGATGTTCATTTGAGCGACGCGGGGCAAACATTCAGCGTGCCAATCGCCGTCCTCGAAACAAAGAAATTAAAGACGGTGCTCGGCGAAGTATCGACTGTGCGCGTGGAGGTTGATGTATTCGGCGATAAAAAACTGTTGCCCGGCGACGGCACTTTATCCATCTGGTTTACAAACGACGCGCGCCGCATTCCCGTTCAAGCGCACGTTGCGAGCAGCATCGGCACAATCGACGTTAAGTTGAAAAGCCGAAGCCTTGCACCGTAAACCGCCAATTAATCGCCGCGCATTCAGCGTCGCAGTTTGTTCAGGGTTTATTCAAGTCAGAGATGTTGACACCGCGCGCGCACTTCGCGTACAACTTGACGCGCTCTAAATAATTCGTCCTACCGCGCCGCCCGGTTTTGGCGCGCGTTCGCTTACCTTCGCGTAGGTCGCTTGCAATCATGGCAACATTCCTTCCCGGCAGTTCCGAACAAAGTTTAGCAGCCGCGCGGAAGATAGTGACGCGGCTGGACAGCAAACTCATCGCACCGACAGCGGCAGATGAAGCGCTGCCCGAAACAACTCCAATTGATCGCATACGCCTGCTCGTTCAATCACCTCGGAAACTTTATCTCTACTGGGAATTAGCGCGCGATCCGTTTATTGCTTTGCGCCAAAGCGCGGGCGCAGCGCAGGCGGAAAGCTACAGGCTCGCCGTGCGTCTCACGACCACAGCGGACGGCACAGAGCATTTGCGCGAAGCAGACGCGAAGGCGCGCGCCGCATGGTTCGATGTTTTTCCCGACACATCATACAAGGCCGATGTCGGATTATTTTCACAGGGACGCGGCTTCATACGTTTGCTTTCTTCCAACGAAGTGCATACGCCGCGCGCGGGCGTTTCGCCTTTGACCGAAAATGCGCCGGAGTTTCGCGTCGCGCCGATGCAATTTGCGCGCGTGCTGGATCAAGCGGGTTATCCGGGCGACGCCCTCGAAGTCGCGCTCGAAGCACTCGACGCGCAGACGCACAATCGAGCGACGCGTGAAATCCTCGAAGGCTTCGGCGACGTGAACGAAACATTTGCGGTGGACAATTTCGACTTCGCGGAAATTCGCGCGTTGATCGTGGCGCTCGCGTTCGGCGCGCCGCTCGCTAACGTGCAGCCGACGCTTTCGCCCGCGCTCTCGCAATGGATTGAAGAAATAATTGCCGGTCACGGCGAACTCTTAGAGACGCAGCGCGTGCTGGAGATTTTGCGCTCGGTTTTGCATTTTGAATTGAGCGTTGATCCCTCTGCTCCGGCAGACGAAACGACGAGAATCGCGGCGCGTTTTATGTGGAGCGCGAGCCGCGTCAATCTGCCAACGCTGCCGTCGCATGTCTGGCTGCCGAGCATGGCGCTTCGTTTCCGTCGAAACGAAAGCCCGCTTGCTCAATCGACTAACAGCAATTAACAGCAAGGCAGCGCGCGCCGTTTTTTTTACGGATAGCCTGCTTTCACTCCCGACGAAGCGAAATATACTTTCTCAATTCCTGTGGCGATAGGCTTCTTCAGTCTCATACTTCATGCGCACCTACCATTCGTGCGCCATCCAGAGCACCCTGAATTTTTGGAGGAAGACTGGCTCTACGAAGCGATCACGGAAGTTTATTTGCCGCTCGTCTTCGTCCTCACGAGTTTGCAGGCAAGCGGCGCGGCTCCGCGTCTCGCTTTGAACGTCTCGCCGACCCTGTGCGAAATGCTCGCCGATCCGCTCTTGCAAACTCGCTACACGCGGCATCTCGAAAACCTGCTTTTATTGACCGAAAAGGAATCGGCGCGCACGCTCCGCGAAGCGCCGGAATTTTATCCTGCCGCGCGCATGTACAACGAGAATCTGCGCGCCGCTTGGAAGCTCTGGTCAGAGCGTTACGAAGGGAATTTGCTGCGCGGCTTTCGTGAATTGCAGGACGCGGGCGTGCTCGAAATTATCACTTGCGGCGCAACGCACGGCTTTCTGCCGCTTATCTCGACCGTCGAATCAAAGCGCGCGCAGATCAGTGCCGCAGTCGTCAATTACCGCAAACATTTCCAACGCCACCCGCGCGGCATCTGGCTGCCCGAATGCGCTTATGAACCGGGCATCGAAAATCTGCTCGCCGACGCCGGTATCGAATACTTCATCGCCGATTCGCACGCGATTCTTTACGGCGAGCCGCGCCCGCGTTACGGCGTTTATGCGCCCGTGCGCTGCCCGAATGGAGTCGCCGTGTTCGCGCGCGATCTGGAAACGAGCCAGCAGGTCTGGAGTTCCGTCGTCGGATATCCGGGCGCTTCCGAATACCGCGAATTTTACAGAGACATCGGTTGGGACGCGCCGCTCGATTATTTGCTTCCGCATTTGCACGCCAACGGCGAGCGCCGGAATCTAGGACTCAAATATCACCGCATCACAGGGCGCGATGTCGCGCAGCCAAACAAGCTGCCGTATGATCCGCAAGCGGCGACCGAGCGCGCCGCAATGGACGCCGGGCATTTCGTCGGCGAACGCATCGAGCAGTCGCGCCAGCTCTACGATTTATTTGAAGGACGCGCGCCGCTCGTCGTCTCGCCCTACGACGCGGAGCTTTTCGGTCACTGGTGGCATGAGGGAGTGCAGTTTCTAGATTTCGTTTTCCGCAAATTTCACTGGGATCAAAACGATGTTCAGACGGTGACGCCCGGCGACGTGCTCGATTCGGGCATACACATCCAAACACAACAACTCTCCGCTTCATCATGGGGCGAAGACGGTTACTACAAAGTTTGGCTCAACGAAGCGAACGCGTGGATGTACCCGCACCAGCACCATGCTGAAACGCGCATGACGATGCTCGCCGACAGCCACACTGCGCCAAATGATTTAACAAAGCGTGCGCTTAATCAAGCGGCGCGCGAACTACTACTCGCGCAGTCGAGCGATTGGGCATTCCAAATCTTTCAAGGCACGACGGTCGAATACGCCGCCCGCCGCTTTCGCTCGCACATTCGCCGCTTTAATCTTGTCGCCGACGCCATCGAACAAAACTCCATCGACGAAGCACAACTCGCGGACATCGAAGCGCGTGACAACATTTTCGCCGAACTCGATTACCGTCATTATCAATCAGCGTGAGCGATCAATTCAGCCGGAACCGTTTGCCGCTCATCATAGGGCATCGCGGCGCGTCGGCAATCGCGCCGGAAAACACGCTCACGGCTTTCTCGCGCGCTCTGTCCGACGGCGCAGACGGCATTGAATTCGATGTCAGGCTCGCGCGCGACGATACGGCAGTCGTCATTCACGACGCGGTGCTTGGGCGAACTGCTTTAAGAAGCGGCGAGGTTGCAAAACTTTCGTTTGATGAGCTGAAGCGCGTGGATGTCGGAACATGGTTCAATCTTCGCTATCCGTCAAAAGCCTGCGCCGAATATTCACGGGCGACGATACCTGCGCTCCAAGAAGTTTTTGAATCCTTTGGCAAAAGCGGCGCGCTGTTTTATGTCGAAATGAAATATGAGCCGCAAGATTCTTATAAAGCTCTGGCGCGGCAAGTAGCACAACTCGTCTCGGATTATTCATTAACGAATCGGGTTGTCGTCGAAAGCTTCGCGCTCGAATCAATCGCAGAAATCAAGCGCTTGAATCCACTCATCCGCACAGCGGCACTGTTCGAGCGCACGCTTTCACATCCCGCGCTTTCGTTGCGCCGCATCGTCGCGCAAGCCGTCCGCTGTGGCGCGAATGAACTCGCGCTTCACCGCACGTTTCCGTTGCAGCGCGCCGCGCAGGAAGCCGCGCAGCACAACTTAAAAACAATCGTCTGGACAGTCGATACACCCGCGTGGGTCTCGCGCGCCGCACGCTGCGGCATACATGCTTTAATCACAAACGATCCGGCACGCTTGTGCGCCGAGCGTGCTCGAATACTCGATGCGTTAAATCCGACAACATCAATGTCTAAGGCTGATCTTTTGTAGGGGCAACCGCAAGTGGATTGCCCGCCGCTTGGATGACATTCTAGCTAACGGGCAGGGACGAGCCGCTGCCACTACGATTTATTCGATAGGAAATGCCCCGTCGTAAACGGCTATAATGGACAAGATTTTTATACGCTCGCATTACGCTCTTCATTACCGCGAAGCCACGCGCTTGCGCCTTGCAATCGAGTCGCGCCCCGTTTACACAACCCTGTTTCTGCTTGACGGAAAATTAACTTATAACATCAAAGATTACTCCGGCGAACTATCTGCGCGCGGCTCGTTGCTGATAGAGCCGGGCATCGCGGCGCACGCCAAAAGCCCCGCCGCGAAATTTCTGACGCTCTCGCTTGCGCCGACCTTCATGCTCGATGCTGCCTTACGCACGCGGCTGGCGGGCGCAGGCGGCACGCAGATAATCTTTCGCGCGAGTGTTCTTCCGAATGACGAATATCTCAATCGCCTCGCGCGCAATCTCGTTGACGAATTAAAGGCAGAACAGGCCGGACAGGAAGTTATGGCGGCGGCATTGATTGAGCAAATCGTCGTGCATCTGCTGCGGCATCACTGCAATTTGCGGCGCGCTGATGAACTGGAGCTATCGCGCGTCGGCCTTGTTGACCGTCGCATACGCCGCGCCGTCGAATTGATGCACGCCAATCTCTCGCGCGAATTGCCGCTCGAAGAAATCGCCGCCGCCGCCTATCTCTCCACGTTTCACTTCGCGCGCCTCTTCAAGAAACTTACGGGTTCTTCCCCGCACGCCTATCTCGCCGCCTTGCGCACCGCGCACGCGCAAACCTTGCTCGCCGAAACCGACCTTTCGATCACGCAGCTAAGCGCCCGCGTCGGCTATTCCAGCCCGAGCCACTTCGCCAAAGCCTTCCGCGCAGCAACAGGCATTACTCCGCGAGCCTTCCGCGCAGCTCTCGTCAAAAACAGAGATTAGATGTCATATACTGAACGTTGACCACTGATTTTCACCAGCATCTAATATCTAACATCCGTTATCTGCTTTTTCGATTGCGCAATCCGGCGATGATATAGAGCAAGATAAGCACACATCGGCGGCCGGTTTGCGCGTATGCTTGCTCTCACAAATTTTGAAGGGAACAATTAATCATGGCAATTGAAAAGGGCGCGGAGATTGCTCCGGCAAAAGGTCGTCTGGGAGTCTTGCTGGTCGGGTTGGGCGCGGTCAGCACGACATTCATCGCGGGCGTTGAAGCGATTAAGGCGGGCATCGCCGAGCCTGTCGGAAGCCTGACGCAGATGGGCGCAATTCGTCTCGGCAAACGCACGGACAACCGCTCGCCGCTCATCAAGGAATTCGTGCCGCTCGCAGACTTGAATGATCTGGTCTTCGGCGCGTGGGATATTTTCCCGGACTCTGCATATGAAGCGGCGATGCACGCGGGCGTGCTCGAAAAGGAGCTTCTCTCGCAAATCAAAACGCCGCTGCAAAAAATCAAGCCGATGAGGGCCGTCTTCGATCAACACTACGTCAAGCGTTTGAGCGGCACCAACGTTAAGGAAGCGGCGAACAAAATGGAGTTGGCCGAACAACTCATCGCTGAAATCGCCGAGTTCAAACGCAAAAACAAATGCTCGCGCCTAGTGATCGTCTGGGCGGCTTCGACGGAGATTTTCCTAAAGCAGCACGCCGTCCACAAAACGCTCAAATCCTTCGAGCAGGCGATGCGCGACAATCATAAATCAATCGCGCCTTCGATGATTTACGCCTACGCAGCTTTGAAATCCGGCGTGCCTTTCGCTAACGGCGCGCCGAATCTATCCGTCGATGTACCCGCCTTGCACGATCTCGCGGAAGAAAACAAGGTGCCGATTTGCGGTAAGGATTTCAAGACCGGCCAGACTTTGATGAAGACGATCATCGCGCCCGGCTTGAAGGCGCGTATGCTAGGGCTGCACGGCTGGTACTCGACCAACATCTTAGGCAACCGCGACGGCGAGGTGCTGGACGATCCCGAATCCTTTAAGACGAAAGAGGAATCCAAACTCTCCGTGCTCGAATATATCTTGCAGCCGGAAGTTTACCCGCAACTCTACAAGGATTTCTCTCACGTCGTGCGCATCAATTATTATCCGCCGCGCGGCGATAACAAAGAGGGATGGGACAGCATAGACATCTTCGGCTGGCTCGGTTATCCGATGCAAATCAAAATCGACTTTCTGTGCCGCGACTCAATTTTAGCCGCGCCCATCGTGCTCGACCTCGCGCTTTTTCTAGACCTCGCGCAGCGCGCCGGAATGGGCGGCGTGCAGGAATGGCTGTCGTTTTATTTCAAGTCGCCGCAAACAGCGCCCGGCCTCTACCCGGAACACGATGTCTTTATTCAATTAATGAAACTCAAAAACACTCTGCGCCACTTAAAGGGCGAAGATTTAATCACGCACCTCGGCCTCGAATACTACGACTGACGCACTGACGTGACGCCACCGGCAGCGCAACAAAATCTAAGCAGCGACAAGGCCGTGCGACATCGTGCGGCCTTGTCGCTTTTCGAATATGAGGCGCACGCCTTCGTCGTTTCCGGTGAAGCTCTGTGTTCCGACTTTTTGGTGGAGCGGCCTCACGTTTAAGTGCAGCAAACTACAATATTCAAATTCAAAATTTTGGATAGAGACATTAATTGTCAAGATTGTCTGCCGTGTTTTGTCATCGAAGGATAATTCGGCAGGCTGCCTGAAAAATGTCCGACGCATCAATCTTCTCATATTTTGTGGTGACAAGCAGCAGACTATCGTATATATAGTGTTCGATCAGATCAGGCGATGCGGCGGAGTTGTTCGTACAAGTAAACGCTGCTGCCGGGTCGGGCATCGAAATTGACAGCGGTTCGTTCCTTGCATAGACAATTGCTTGATGCGGCCAGAAGAGGCCGGGCGTGATCACTCGCGGTCATACGCCACACAGACTTTTCTCGCGCGCGCATCAACGAGCAGGCAGCTTTCACGCAAGGAGGACGCGCCATGATTGCAGAAATGGAAAAAGAGAAACAAACCACCGCCGAGACAGTCTTCCTTGACCCGGATCAAAAAAGTCCGCGCGCGCAGGAATTTGAAGAAAAGCTTTCAGGCCGCATCGTCGGCCAAGAGCGCGCCGTGCGCCGCATGAGCGGCCTTTACCAGATTTTTCTGGCCGGAATGAATGCGCCCTCGCGTCCCGTCGGCACAATGCTTTTTCTGGGGCCAACCGGCTCCGGCAAAACGCGCGTGCTCGAAGCCGCTGCCGAAGTGCTTTTCGGTGATCCGCACGCGATTATTAAAATTGACTGCGCAGAGTTTCAGCACTCGCACGAAATCGCCAAGTTGATCGGCTCGCCTCCCGGCTATTTAGGCCACCGCGAAACTTCGCCGATGCTGACGCAGGAAAATCTCGATCGTATGCACACGGAAGAGACGAAACTTTCGCTTATTCTCTTCGACGAAATTGAAAAGGCTTCGGATAGTCTCTGGCAATTGTTGCTCGGCATTCTCGACAAAGCGACTTTGACGCTCGGCGATAACCGTCGCGTGGATTTTTCGCGCACCATCGTCGTGATGACATCCAATCTCGGTGCGCGAGAAATGTCCGAGTTAATTTCCGGCGGCATCGGTTTCAGTTCCGGCAAAGGCTCGAAGAATCCGCAGGACGCAGACGTTGACCAAAAGATTTATCGCACGGCAGTCGAAGCGGCGAGGCGTAAATTCTCGCCGGAATTTATGAATCGCATTGACAAGGTTGTGGTCTTTCGTTCGCTCAAAGAGCATCACCTGCGCCAGATTCTAAATCTTGAGCTACAGGCCGTGCAGGAGCGCGTGATGCATTCGGCGGGCACAAAATTTGTCTTTCAGTGCTCGGACGCGGCGAAGGAAATGCTTCTCAGCGAAGGC
>JAABUK010004950.1_pt1 | contig 21235 bp, 22 predicted proteins | sample 5559141 | NCBI WGS metagenome assembly JAABUK01 (sample SAMN10711869, study PRJNA513367) | rock metagenome | isolation source: Antarctica rocks | place: Antarctica: Victoria Land, Pudding Butte nord | collected 2016-01-03
TACATGTCAATTCATGTGTGATCACAGGTGTAGATCATTTAGCATTGTGGCTTTGATGTATGCAATGCTGTCCTCATTCCCTTTTCACTATCTTGCTCACTTGCTTGCTCCTGCTCACATGTCTGTGGTTCTGACCTAATATGCTGCTTCGTCTGATGCAAGCATATATCAGAGCCGATGCTGACCGTTTCTGTGCATGCAGCAGTGTAAATGCTGTTCTTGCATAACTTACAATGCAGCGATTTAAGAATGTGTCCCTGCTGCAACTTCTGGCAATTTTGTGACTGCGTTCTGGACATGGCTGAACAAGTGTGGTGGTGGCGTCCCTTGGGTCCTAAGGATGCAAGCTGAGATCCACACTCATTGCAGTTGCCAGCCCCAGTCAAAGTATATTGGCTATCTCTTAGCCTTAAAATGCCTGCCAGACTGTGTACATTCTGAAGCTTGTGGAGCTGACGAGGCTTGAACTCGCGACCTTCTGATTGCGAACCAGACGCTCTACCACTGAGCTACAACCCCAGTTGCATATGACCAATCCGGTCGATTTTGCCTTTCCCAATCAGCAGTGAAACATGCAGTCAATCAAACAGCCAAACATGCATCTGATCTCCAAGCACGCTTCCGCTTGTGCATACGCATGAGCAGCGCGCTCAAGCGAGCAATACTTGGGCATGCAACTGCATCTGTAGCCGGTCCGCTCGGGCATTGGTTAACAGCGCATCCCTTGGTCCTATCGCGAATGAGAAGCTCGGCAAGCGCAGCATGGCGGTAGGGCTCTCGGCGCACGTCTGCATATGTAGCTGGAGCTGCAGACAGCAGCATTGCTTGCCTCGAGTCAGATCAAGCCGTGTCAGGCTTGCCATACAAGCGCACGGCCATTCCGGTGGTCGCACTGGGTCGGATCAACATATAGCTGTCGGGGTGCGCCCCGTTTCCCCCGGGCCAGTGTAAGAGTTCTGGGTTCCGCTGACTATGGTCTCTTGACGCTGCATATCACTTACGGCTGGGTTGGCTCGTAGCTGACGTGCCACAGTGCCATATTAGCTTTGCAGAGCTTACTGTGTGCTACAGACCCTCATGGCACAGGTATCTGGGTCCAGTGACCCTAGGTGCTGCCTTGTTCATGGTAGCTGTTGCTTTGTGGAAGCTAGTGTTTAGTACAGACGGACCTACACGACTAGAAAAGGTACAGTTCATCCTGCATTTGTCTGCTCTCAGATTTGCCTTTTTTACAACTCTCCGAGCTTACATCCTTGAACACTCATGCAGAACCTCACAGCTGCAGTGCAGCTGGTTGACTCAGTGCAGAGTTCAACTGTAGACACTCTCTTCAACTTGTTTGACAAGAACCAGAATGGCACTATTGAGATCTGTGAGGTTTCTTGGGGTCTGCACAAGCTCAAACCTCAGCTGCCTCAAGAAGACGCACGGCAACAGGCTCTCAAACATTTCCTGTTGTTTGATCAAGGAGAGCATCGGTGAGTTCCTCCCAATCTTGCTCTGCTCAAGTCATGTTCCGCTCAACATGCTCACGGGCATAACCATGTTGGGATACTCCCTCTGTCACGCCATGTGGCGTCGACCATGTGTCAACATCTACTGATTGCAGCCACAGCTGCCAGGTTGCGCAAGTTCTTAGTTGCATGGTCACACACTTCTACGCCAGCGTTGCAGATCTGTTTCAATGGGAACATCTGAGACGTGTCATGCGCCAATTCACATCGCATGCGCCAATCCACATTGCATGCGCCATGGCGCAATACAGCCCCTCTTGTTGCTGGTCCCATGCATACTTGTCATGAGTCCTGAAAGCAGTAGCCAGCAAGTACAATGTCTGGCAAACATCAAGGCCAGCAATGCCTGCAGAAACCTCACCTGCTTTCTGAGCTACACACAATCCATCTCGTTGGAAGACTTTATAGAGATGTGCAGGACAGACTGCTTTGGAGAGGCAACATTTGTCCCACGCTTACCTAGCTCATCATGAGCTGGAAAGCACATTCACCATCATTGATCCATCAAATCTGCATTGCAGGCACCTAGACAAGCAAGACTTCACAGTCTTCCTTCAGCGCTACTGCCTCCTGTCAGACACCAAGCTGTCTGAGATTGCAGACGACATGATCACCAAGCTGTCACAGCCCGACAAGCAGTCTGAAACCACTTCCGATGATGCAATGCAACTGCAGCTTGAAGCCCTCAGTGCTCATCAGGTCTGCTAGCTTAATCTATAGGGATTCAGCAACTGCTTGCACATTTACCTTTCCACTTCTGTCTTTTGTTAGCAATGTGAAGCTGACTGAGTTATTTTGCACCGTCCATGACTGTGCCCTTTCATGGCTCAGCCAGCTTCTTGAACCTGTCATGCACATTATTGCATGTTCTTCAGTATAGCAAGTAGATAATGCTGCAGTAGATGACTGGGACAAGGAGAGTTGGCATGTTCAGGTGACAGAGGTGTATCAAGAGCGCAGGCTGGATGCAGTCTTTGGCATGTGGGACCAAAACTCTGATCTGCGCATCAGCTTCAAGGAGCTCTGTGAAGGCTTGTACAGGTCAGCATGCTGTCAGACAGCTCATGTTGTGTTGAGCATCACTGTGTCAGCACATGCTGTGTTGCAATCACTGCCGTCTTAAATGTACATTCTGTGCATTCAATCAGCTGTTAGTGCACAGCAGCATTTCAGGATGTACACACCTGACTTGCATTATTGTGTGCAATTGATCTGGAGTGGACATGTGCAAAGGATTTGCTGACGAACTACACTGATTTGATGCTGAATTGCAGGGTATGATAGCGTAGAAATTTGACATGCTGGTGTGTGCAAGGCATATCAGTCCTGCCTTTTGCAGCTTGTGGGTGTATTCATGAGCACGCCCTGCTACATCAAGATCCCAGCTGAATGCGTGATGAACCAACTGTGGGGGCTGCTATAGGTTCAGCGGTGTGGAAAAGCTGAAGGACAAAGCAGCAGCAGCAGCACAGGCCATTCTGGAGCCTGGCATTGCTACAGACGGTGGCCAGCAGATGAGCCGAGAACAGTTTGGGCTATTTATCAGGCGCTTTGCTGCAGCATCTGGCGTCACCTTCTCTGCCATCACAGACTTCCTGCTGGTTGTCCCTGTCTTTGACTATGACCCAGCCTTCACAGATCCTGGTATGCACATGCTTGACACGCTTTTCAGGTGCATGCACAGGCTTGCAAAAGCCCTGTTTGCTTAGGGCCAGCTGCATCTGCTGGGCAGACCCTGGAGTCAGTGCTGATGTCTTGACTGCATAAGCTTGTTTCTGAGGCAGCATTGCATGTCTCAATACATAAGCACCTGGTGTTCAAGCAATCTCGATCCTGACTTCCCCAGTATGTATACAACGTTGACTTCTGTGCTTGCATGGTCTGGTGCAGTTGTTTCACTTGCTTCCCATGCATCTTCAGGTGTGAAACAGCTTGAAAAGCTGATACGGAAACGCTTGGAGGAGAAGAGGAAAGATAGGGCCATGAGAAAAGCTACCCAAAAGGCGGAGGAGCTTGCCAGAGGGCAGCAAAGTGCATGAACGCCCAGCAACAGAGGCACACACATTTCTCACAGGGGTCTCTGGTGCTATCACAATACCACATATTCTAGCCTGACATTTGGCAAAAAAGGTTGCAGAGCAGTGGAAGCACAGCCTAAAGCAGATGGTTGACAGTAGTGTGACACAGTCAGAATACATATATGAAAATTGTGACGCGGAGTTTTTGACACCTCTCTGTACTGTATGTTTGAAATGAGATGAGTACGCACTTTTCCCAAAGCTGCACACAGGATGGGAAACTTTAGCAACAGTGGCTATTACAGTTGGCTTGTAGGCTTGGGACTTTTCTTGCCATCTACAGACACTGCAGTACACCAAGTCACCTGACTGGCGCAATTATTTACTTGAGTTTACTATTGTTGGGCAATTTCTCACACACTTCTACAGCATTGTCTCTTGAGCAAGTACTGGCTGTGTAAGCAAGCCACCAAACACGTGCAATCCTACTCTCTGGTGAACTACAGCACTTTCAGATGCATGTACTGTACAGCAGAGTTGGGCTGCAATGTGTAGCACAGGTAGGCTGCAATGATCAGCAGGGATGGGCAAATATGACCCAGTGTTTATCATCAACAGGATGGGCAGACAGGCTGCTTGTGGGCTTTGCTGGCAAGAATCCTGTGCCACACATTGTCCCTGTCTTCTTGACACTCTAAGCAGCACAGCAGTGTGGCGAACTCTGTCTGGTCAATCAGTCTGTGGTGCAAGGCAACAGCCACATCCATCTTGTCAAAGGTGTTGTCCACTGTACCCATGAGCGTGGTGCCCTGTAACAAAACTTGACAAGTCAGGAAAACATTGGTTGTAATAGAAACATGCTGCATTGCAGCAGGACTAGATTCCAGCCATGCCTGCATAAACAAGACTAGATTTGCTGAGATCAGATGGGCACATGCAAGCAGAGTTTATGCTGGGAATCAAAGCATCATGAGGGGTACAGCTGAAGCTGAAGCTGTATACCAAGACCGCAGTGCTTCCGATGCTGATGTCATGAGTTGAAACACATCAGGGCAACAACTTGAACGGTCAGTTGGGGCACTGTTGTTTGCGCAACTGGACAGCTGACCTGCAAGCTTGTGAAGAAGCAGAACTGTGCAGCTGTGGCAATGCGCACTGATCTATCTCCTATGGGACTCTGCTCTAGCTGCGCAGACAGCTGCTCGAAATCAGCATCAGAAATGGCCTGTGCCTGCACAGTGACTCACATTTGAGTCAGCGTCACAAGGAAATGCATCAGAGAACTGAACAACGTCAATAGCTGTCACAAGTGTCAGGGCTGCAGTGTGATAGCAATGCATCAAGACTGTGCAGGAGCTGGAGTCTTACCCTTCTCTGTGACATGACTGCCTCAATGAACACTTCCATTTTAGCCAGTAGCATGTCCACCTGTTGTAGCTTGAAGTCATATTCCACTATTTTCTGTGACCTGCAGCCTATGACAGGGCTTACGCGTACCCAGCGGGTGTCATGCAACAGTCATCAACGCATGCATTTCTCGAATTGACTCATGGCTGGGGGGAATTACTTCTCCTCGTAAAATCGAAAGGAAAACCTTCCTGGACTGTGGAGCCAAGAATGAACTTCTCCCCAGCCAAAAGCGTTTAACGCATCAAGCGTCTTTGGCTTGAGCAAGCGAAAGCCCAGCGTGTCGACTTCAAGCACGAGAGTGGATCCTTTCTGCACCAAGGCAGAGCGTGTCACCGCCCATCTAATTCGTCAAAAGGTAGCTCGCCGGCCGATCTTACCGCTTTCAGTGCTGAAGTCAAAGGGGTCACGTCGAAACGAGCAGGCTGACCCGGTCCATCGGTCGTAATAGGCCTGGGCGATGAATCGACGAGTTTACCATTTTCAGAAGAGGAAGCGTTGCCCATCGCAAGTTGTATGCAGATTGGTCAACAGACACTAAGAAAGCACTGCGCTTGTTGCAGGCGTTACAGGTGTGGTGTGAAGGACCAACTTGCAAACCTCAGGCTGCGAGGCAGATGGCGCATCCGTGGCGCAACACATGACCTTTGCGGTGTCAACGTACTGCGTTTGCTTGTGAAACCAGCTTTAAATCCGTCCGTGCACGGCCGTATGAAGGTTCTTGCTCTCATCAGGTGAGCTTGGTGTTGATCTGTTCATGAAAGTTCTGGCGCATCATGGTACCTTCGAACATCACAAATACATCTGTTGTCCACACAGCGGGGGCAAAGACTCATGCTACAGCAGCATGCTCTGCTGCCATCACGGCCATGAACTTATTGCTCTTGGCAACCTCTTCCCTGCACTGGATAGCACGGACGAGCTCGATAGCTATATGTACCAGACGGTTGGACACCAAGTGGTTGCCGCGTACGCTGCTTGTGCCGATTTGCCATTGTTCCGCCGGCGCCTTATTGGTTCCACAAAACAGCAGGTCAGCTGTAAGCGGGTGCTTGCCTCAACTCCTGGCTGGTGCCAGCTATCTGGCCTAACTATGTCTGGTGTAGGCGCTGATCTACAACACGACAGAAGGTGATGAGGTGGAGGACCTGCTGGCACTGCTTAGTTATGCCAAGCAGCAGCTGCCACTGCTTGAAGCTGTCTCCTGCGGTGCTATAGCATCAGATTACCAACGCCTCAGGGTAGAGCAGGTAACATATGGCGCACCGTTTTGAGTTCGGTGCACAATGCCAAAAGGCACACTGATGCCATTGATATTGTATAAAAATGCATCAGGAGGCAGAAGAAATGCATGCCAAACTAAGACAATAGCAACAACAAGCAGAAAGAGATGCACATCCATATATGAAGCATGCGTACATCAAGAAATGACGATGTACATTTTGGCCATGCTGCAAGGCGTTAACACTCAGATGCATCAGTGCAGGTATGTGCCAGACTTGGGCTGATATCCCTTGCATACATGTGGCATCAGCCTCAAGCAAGCCTAATGCGAGATATGGTGGAGGCTGGCGTACACGCTGTGTTGTGCAAGGTGGCAGCAATGGGCCTCAAGCCTCAGCAGCATCTGGGCAAGACCTTAGCAGACATGCAGCCCTTCTTGCACTCTCTCAGAAGGTGATAGTCTGCTTTCAGCATTGCTGTCTTTGCCATCAGCATTGCTACACCAAAGCTCTGCACCCCCTATTATGATAATGCCTCATCAAGTGTGCAGCAGCAGCATCACATGCATTGAGGCGCAGCATCATCAGGTCTGTCACCAAACAACACTACTATGTAAGCCTGTCACAGAATATAGACATGCTCTCTATAGTCAAACGGGGCTGTGAGGTGCGTAATGAGTTTGCTGCTGCCTTGTGTGCAGGCTGTATCAGTGCAATGTGTGCGGTGAGGGCGGTGAATATGAAAGCCTGGTGCTGGATTGCCCCATGTTCAAGCATGCGTGCATTGTCCTAGACAAATGGGACATTGTGCTGCAGTCTCCAGACTCCTTCGCCCCAGTCGGGCTCCTTCACCCTGTTGCCTTTCACCTGGAATCCAAAGGGCAGCATGGTGCCCATCACACACAACCAAAAGGCCATTCTGATGCTGCATCACCAGAGAGCGATGAATTCAGCCGGATGCCAGATGCAAACAGCAGCCTACCACAGCTGACTGATTCAGTTGCTAGAGCGCAGAAGTTGACAGCTGTTTTTGAAGATGATGCTCATGTAGCAGCTGACAGCGTGACATCACAGGTTGCAGTGGACAAAATGTTAGCCGCTTCCACAGTGATTGCAGTACCTACAGATATGGTCATTCGCCCAAACAATCTGGCATACAACTGTCATGCCAATGGTCACTTGTCTCAGGTCAACACAGCTGACTGGCAAACACATGTGCAGCTGCAGCATGGCGCTGACTATGTTAGAGCTGTGTGTTGTCCCCAGCAGCTGATAGACAGCCCTCCATCTGGTGAAGCTACTGCAGAAGCACTTCATGCTGCCTTGTTGGCTGTCAGTCAAGGTACACACCAGACTGCTCCATATTTGACGCCTGTTTGGATGAACACGCCTCGCTCAATGAGTGCCACAATTATTGTATACCTCCTCTGTTCATTGACACAGCTGTTGTGACACTCTGTTCTGATGGCTTAGCCGCACCTATGCCAAGAAGCAGCCATCATCATACTATTTTGCACCACTGCTCTTACTGCATTGAAAACGTATCAACGCAAGCTGTGATGCTGCAGAATTGGCAGCCGACTGTTTGCACCACTGCTCTTATTGCATTGAAAATGTATCAATGCAAGCTGTGATGCTGCAGAGCTGGCAGCCCTCAGCTTGAAGCTTGACGTAGTGCTGTTTGTGCACCTGTACTTGGCAGACATGAGCCACTTTGCAGCAGCAAATGGTGCATACCGGCGCCACTTGCCTGCTGTCAGCCCTGCTGCCCGGGCCTGTGTGGAGGTGCCCCTGCCCCCAGGCTGCCCTGTCATGCTTGAAGTGCTGCTGCCTTCAACAGTAGAAGGTAACTATCATGGTCAATTGTATGCAAAGTCATCAGTTTGACGTGCTGCCAACCGCTGCAAGCGATGATCTGGTTTCACGTCCTTACATTGTCTCAGGATTAGCAACTTGGGACAAGGATCAAAGATTGAGGTTTATAAATAGGTGAATATCGAAAAAATTCGTAGGTTTCCAATTGCGCAGTGATGAACTGGCTAAGAGACCTGTGTTGCCTTGGCAAACATATACAGCCCAAAGCTGGTACTCCTGTAGCTCATTTGCAGTGGCTGTCAGCAAGGCCAAGGCAGGTACTGTTGCCTAAATCCTTTCCATTCTGTGCACTTGTCGCTGACATCTCCCACAAACCATCTGCCTTATCCGCACAGAGCTTGTGACCTTCTTCTTCAGACATGATTGGGCAAGGCAAAGTCAGAGTGTGGGATGCATGCAGGTGCACAGGGACGAAGAGTACTGCATGTGCAGAGCATCAGCAGGTGGGCCCCCTGCTGCATTGGGCCCTACAGCCAGGCTACCACCCTGGGCTCCCTGCTACACATGGCAGGCCAGATTGGATTGGACCCTGCCACCATGCAGCTCATCTCAACAGACCTTCGACATCAGCTCATCAGGTATAGATGGTCATGCTGCTGAAATGTCAGCTGGCATCTGATGACTCAAGCATGCTTTCTCAACCTTGACTCATGCAGTGCACTTGCGCTGCTGTATGAGTAAGACTTACAGGGGTGCACAAGACAGGCTGCTCTGGAGAGACAAGACTTGTCCTGCACGTACTTAGCTCATCATTTTATCGTTCTTGTTATAATTACCATTATTATCATTTCTTGTGTCTGTTTGGCTCAGCAGCCTGCTGCACAGAGCTTCCTTACATGTTCGATACGCTTTTCAGCATTTGCAGTGCTCTGTGCTGTCAATGCTGATAGCGCATCATGTACCTGCAGTCATGTCCTGCCAGAAGTCGATGATTGTGAACACAGGAAGGCTTGAACTCCAACTTTGCCTGCGCTTGCATGCAGGTGCCTGAAGAGCTGTCAGGATGTGGCAGTGGCCTGCCAGAGCGACCTCAGCAATGGCATGCTTGCCTGCACCATCTACCTGGCTCAACAGCCCACAGGCTCAGAAACAGGACAGCTGATCAGCAGCTGCTTGAGCACCTGCCTTTCCGGCGGCATCGATGAGGAGTTTGCCAAGATGGGTTTACAGTCAGAGGCAGCAGCCAATGCTGACTGTGCCAGCCGCAGCCAGGATGACTCCAATCACACTGTTGCAGCAGCTACAGCAGCGACTGATGAGTCAGATAGTGTTGACCACTCCGAAGCCAGCGACATGACTGCAGATGCTGACATTGTTGATGACTATCTGAAGCCGCCTGTCATGCACAGGCATTGGCAACCGCTAGTGCTGGCAGTTAGGGTACCAGCATTACCCAGGGGCGCCCTTGTAGAAGTGCAGCCTGTGGCTTGCACTGTGGACGCACTGACTGCTCAGCAGGCAGCATATACTTCAAGTGATGAGGAGGGTGACAGTCAGCAAGGGGGCAACCATCTGAATACTGGGCAAAGCAATCGGGCAAGTCGGCTTATGAACAGGGTTGGCAGCATTGAGGGTGATAGTGCAGGGCGCTGGTCTAGCTTGACATCTCAAGGAGTGTATTGCTGTTGCCAAGTGGAGCTTGATGTGAGCGAGGAGAGCTTGGACAAAGTCATGGGACATGTTGTGCGCATGCTGAGCAATTTGCTAGCAGGTGCCAACTTGACATCTCAAAATGTGGTCTCGCTGACAGCCTATGCACAGGAATCCTTGGCAATACCCTCAGGCCAGGTTCAGAGTAGTTTCCATGCTGTTTGGAAAGCGCAGCACGCACATGAGCTGCCCTTGATGGTTGTTCCGGTGTGGTCAGTGGTTCCAGTAACTGGTACCGGCGCTGATTTGCAAAAGCATGCAGAGTCAAAGACGCACATCTGCTTTAGATTGGTTGCTCACCGTTGTTCCGCATAGCTCAAGGCAATGCAACACTATGTAAATTCAAATGCCGCCTGTGCCTGCTTTGCCTGCTGAGCAGCCATCCGTAACGCTAGGAATGGTGGTTAGGGCGTTAAACTTTGGATGAAGTGCCTGCGTTTCACATTCGCTGACCGGTCAGCAAGGAAACCTGCCTTGCATGTGTCAATTTATGAGAGAACGATTGTGAATGGCAGTTGACACATGCACCCGCTAAGACCTTGCACTCCAGGGCGGTCGTTAAACTCCAGCAGGGGCAGATGGGCGACCAGCCAGCTGCATATGGGAAGGACCAGCTTGCCCGCTGCTAGCCCATGCGGTGCAATCTCATTGTGCCCTCACGCTGCAACTTTTCGCCGACTAACCCGCGTCAAGATCCGGGGGTCTCGAGTCAGGCCAGGATTTACATGCAAAACCAGTCTGTATGAACCCCTTGCTTTCGTTTCCGGTATTTGTTTTGATAGGCAATGTCAGGAAGCTGCAGACAGAGCATTCCTGACTGTAACCCTCATACCACTACTGGGTTTGTTGATTGCCATCATCCTCCGATTCAGACCAGCTGCTGCAGAGAATCTCGACAGCGATCAGGTGCATGTGGCCTGCTTGACATCTTACTCTGTGTCTCGCTGAAAGCACTGCCTGCACTACTATTTGCTTCAAGCCACTGCACAAGTGCAAGCAGTTGCACAACTGCTTGCAACTGAACACAAGCTCCATCTTCATCATTGCCCATCTAGGACCTGCAGGTCTTTGATGATCCAGCCACAGGGGTGTATTTTGAGAGCCCAGATGGCACAACTCCAGAGAGAGACAGAAAAGGGGAGTTAGCCTTCCGGCCAGTATCTTTCACCCCATGGCCTGTGGAAGCCGGCACCCCTGGTGAGAGGCTGCGCATTGATGTAGGCCCAGCATCTGGAACCTCTCCCAGAACCTTCATCTTTGACAGGTCACCTGCAACCGGCCCCTGTCACATATGTGCATCCACCGCAGGCTGTGCATGCATGCACACACAGCAGGAGTGCAATCGTTTTGTGATTTGTGTTTCGTGATCATCCTTAGCTGTTGGACCAGGACTGCATTGACCTGACAAATGAGCTGACAGGCTTGCTGCTGTAGGATAACGCTTGCAAACATACCGCAAGGCACATGTGCGTACTCATATGACATTGTGCAACATTGCGTGCCAGAACTGCACGGGATCAATTCACTCATATGCAGTACTTTGCGCGCAGCACTTTGCATGCAGCACAATCATGTGCATGCACGCATGTCTTCTTGTATGCTGGCTGCCATGCTACCTTGCTTTGCTTTGCTTGCATGACTAGATGGGGACCGCCACGATGTACTCAAGCTGATCTGCAGGCGCACAGATGACAGTGACATCTTGAAGGTCACCCTACCTCGGCCTATGGGCCTAGTCTTTGAGGAAGACAAGGCTAAAGGGCAAGTGGTGGTGGCTGACTTTGTGGAGGGCTCAGAAGCTGAAAAGCGCAACAAGGTCAGCATCTTTTGCCTCAGGCTCTCAGAGCAATGCTTGCTATACAAATGTCTGTTGTAAGCGAGGAGCACACGTCTGCTCAGGTGTCTTTCAGGCTTGCAGTATGCGCTTGCTGTCCTCAAACACAAACCATCTGTGTGTTGTTTGGTAATGAGGAGGCATGAAAGGGCTTGCAACTGGACTGGGCTGCATCGCTGCAGCATGTCAACTCTTCCAGGGTGTATTGCATTACTGAATGTGATGTACTGTCTTCTGGTGTTGTGTACAGCAGTGCTCGCTGCTGTAAAGGGTGCGCTACTACTCTGGTTCTGGTCACAAAATTGCTTTTAGTTCCAAGCTTGGTAACGTGAACACCTCAGCATCACTCAATGTTGCATGCTAGAGTACACCGCCATTCAGTTTGGTAGGTGCGTCAGGCAAGCAGGGCCCACTTCAGTTGATGCAGTGCGCACATAGGTGGCAAAGCTGAATCAGTCTTGGAGGTCAGTGGCTCAGGTTGGTGATGTGCTAAGAGCATGCACCTGCACAAATTTGGTGTATGCCACCAGATCATTGCTGGGAGTGAAGGCCCCTGTGAGGACCATTGTGGTGTACGGAGCAGACAACCAGAAATGGCCCAAGGTATCACCCTAGGCAATGTTGCATGCAGATACTCTTGTCATAGATGATTTGTCAGCTTGGATGATCTGGTGACAGCTCGGCAGCATGAGTTGGGCCAAATATGATGCTGCCTCAGGTGTCATGTAGGAGTTACATATGTGAGCTGAATCACGGTATACATGAGCTGGGTTGCTGCAGCAGACAGGTTCTGCCCACTCTTATCGTAAACTAATGGTTGTTGTGCGTGACGAACAGGTGTTGGCAGCCTTGAAGGCAGGGTCCAGATCAGACGGTGAAGTCACTCTTGTGTTTGAGAGGCAGAGGTCATAGGCTAGCGCAAACGTGTGTGCATGCTGTCCTGCTTGCAAGCCAGCAGAAGCCTCTGAACCAACAATTGGCTCTGTGGAGTGACATGGGACTTTGGCTAAGCCAACATGGGTTTGAAGGCTTGTTGGCAGAGGTGACTTCTTCATTAGCCAATGCTGAGCAGCATCTAAGAGATAAGCGGTACCACGGTCTTTGCCAGTCTTCTGCTACGAGGGTCAGCTTTTTTATGGACAACATGTTTTTTGACTCCAATGTCATGGCCTCTTACCTTCGTGACAATAGACCCAGTGCTTCATTGTTTTCACTCATCAAGTCCAGATTAGGTGTCACTCACTGAGGGTTGAGACTGACAGATGGTTGGGACCCAAAGCCCCTAGAGAACAACGTGTTTGTTGTCACTGTTCTATGCAAGCCGTTGAAGATGAGCAACATTTCCTTTTTGACTGCCCTCTTTACAGCATCATTAGAGGTCAGCACTTTTCGTTATTTGGATCAAACAACCAACAATGGGACAAAAAGCTGTTTTTCGAACAGAACTTCCACCAGCTTGGTTTTGTCGCACACCGTATACACCTGTGCTTTCAAGCCAGGATGTCTGATGAGTCACTACTGGCTCCACACCCCAGACTGTACGTTATAGAATGAAATGACAGACCTTTATAGTTGGTCCTTGAACCAGCATAGGCTGCAGGCAAATGAAGGCTAGCAACAACTGTAGATTAGTGCACACTGTACTCATGCATGACAGTGCAATCTCATGCAGACTTGAAAAAAACTTTATCTGGAGTTCTATATACGGTTGGGAATGCTGTTGCCCCTGACATCATCTCTGGTCTGACCTTACATCGAAGAAGAGGCAGAGAGCAAGTGTGGCAGGGCTAAGGTAAAAGGTGCATTGCTAGCGTGTCAGGAGGCTAATTTCCTGCACTCTACATTCTTCACCTGTTAATCCGAGGTCACCGTCACTCAGGCTAATTAACGTCAGATGTAGTGAATGCAAATTCAGGAGGCTAGTGAGGTGCACCTGGCTAGTGAGGTGCACCTGGCTAATTTCCTGCACTGTTACAGCAAGCCTGAAGGTCCCACGTATGATTGAAGTGTTGTCCACAAAGCAAGCAGGGCATGTTCACCCATGCAAGCTCCACCCGATCAGTGTCTCACTGCGGTCTTGCATGCGCTTGTTGATTACAACTGCCATAAATCTGGCGAACTTGCCACATGCAGCACTGCATACTTGCAGCTACAGTCAGCATTCAGTGACAGCTGCTAACGTATGGCGCTGGACTTGGCTTTGGCTGGACTAGCTGTTGCTAGGATCATGGCAACTCCATGCACTAGCTCAAAACATCCTCACTGGCATATCTGATGATACTGTATGACCCTGTTGCAGAGCACGTAAGCTTCAAACCAAATGTGTGCACATGTAGTAAACAAGTGTGGCTCATGTTCAAGGAGGAAAATGGTGTGCCTTATGCAGCCAGCAGTTCACAGCAGACATGACGCACATCTGAAACAGTTCTGCATGCAAGCACCACAGTTGACACTCATTGCTCAAGCCCCAATTTCCTTGATATGAGTGCTCTCACTTGCTTTGCAGACAATGTCACTGTCATTGACACCATCATAAGTCACTACGCAAACCTGATGGTACAGCAAAGCTTAAAACAGCTCACAGTCAGCGTGCACTGTGGCTGTTTTAAAACTGCTGTCTGGTGATGTCATCTTGGGCAGACTACTCAGGTTGCAAATTCACAGGGTGTCTTTAAGAAGGGTGATATTCACTTGGTCATGAACAGGTGACAACAGCAGCTCGCCATCAAAAGCCACTATCTTCCTCTTTCTGGCGCTCCTCAGTATCCCGAAGGGAGCCTCAAAGGTGTTGGTCACCACTGGGTCTTTTACAAAATCCCCATACTTGACTACAGGTTGACCAGAAGCATTCAGAGTGCCCTGAACGCTTACAAACTTTTTGGTGAGACAAGGCATGTATCTCTCACAGTGATCACTGCAAGTTAGGCTGTGTCGCTCACCATCTTGTGGAGGATGTCAATCAGTTGGACAAGTTCTTCCTCGATGCCACCCATTGCTCGAGTGACCACCCGCTTTATCAATACGTAAGCCTCTAACCCGACATGACCACAAGCGGTCGCGATAGAAATGGATTCCAAAACAAGGCTTGTGTTGTTGTCAAAACGTCTTTCAGGACGTCGCTGTCAGACAGAACTCAGAGTCAGAGTACTAAGAGTTGCTTCCCTGATGCATCCGGAAAGATGGTCTCACTCAAACACCAGCAGAAGACAACGAATGTCAGTACACAGACAGAGAAGCAGAGAGAGAGCATATGCAAACTTGACATCAAGCAGGCGTTACTTCTTCGCTTGACTGGCGTTACGATTTCCCAAAAAGCGATTCACTTGCATACTGTTCGTGTTGCTACACACTTTAGCACAGCGTGTTGCTTGCTAAATTACAAGCGTGACACTGCTTGCTAATCTTAACAGCCCTAAATCCGCCATTGTGATAGGCAGAGTTCTGCAGGAAATATGCTGTGCATCCGACAAGGTAGTGCACAATGACAATTTGTCGCGGAACTCCAGCAGTGATTGATTCCCTTGATGGCAAACCTTGACTTGACTCTTGTGACTCAATGTTTTGCCAGACTATCACATCAACTGCAAGATTTCATTGTGGACAGCATGGCTTATAACTCAGCCAGAGTCAAATCAGGAGCATCTGTCTACTGCGCAATGCAACCGTGTTACCTTCGGATGCATGCTCAACAAGATCATGAAGAAGCCAAGCTTCAAGAAAGACCTAAAGTGTCGCCTGTGGCCTGCACAGTGTAGCACTGTTGGCGCCACAATCAGCTGCCAAGCAGCGAGAGATATGTCAACACAGCAGGTGCAGCATCTGGACGTGCAGATGCAGGAGGCCTGATTGTTGTAAAAGCACATACGCATCCTGTGTGATGGACTTCCAAACAAGCATTGTATAGTGCAGTGCTGTGCTGTGCTGAACATGAACATGTGCAAGTGAGATGGGGTGCAATCTGTTGAGTTGTCTGCAGGTGTGCACAGAGTGGCAAACTGCTGTGACAATGATCAGCATCTGTACACACGCTCTTCAGATGCTTGTCCAAACGGTTGACTTCCTGGCAAAGGAGGCCAGAGAGCCTAGTGCTGTGTCTTCCAGCTTTAGTAGCATTCAGCGATGCCTCTGCTGGGCAAGATCATGGCATACGTCAGCCAGGAAATTGATGAATAGCTGATTTGCTCAGCCATGGCCACACTGCATTGTGTCACAGCCATTGCAACAGCTGCTGGGCCAGGCTCAGTGTACTTGGACTTGCAGCATATAAGGAAGCTGCATGTCCTGGTAGCAGCAAGGCTGAAATGTATGTTCTACAGTCAGAGTGGCATCTTTGCAGTCAAAGGATTGCTACCGTTTAGTAGGCACAGGCTGATGATACAGCACACCTCAACATCAGATGAATTGCATTGCAATGAGACCACAGCAGTGTGTATATGCCGCTCACCATGCATTTTGCTGACTTTCTCCATATACAGTGAGTCAGGGCGTGATAGAGAAGGCTGTTGATGATGCACATTTTGTGACACGTTAGGGCGAGCTACCTCAAGCAGGCTTGTGTTGCAGACTTTGGAATCGTTGCTTGGTCCAAGCAAGTATCTCAACTGCAGCATCGACCCTTCTCTACTCTGAAGGCAAGCTCTTGTATAAGATAGTTCTCTGTCCTCTCTGCCAAGCCTGAGCATTTGTAGACCAAGCCTGAGCATTTGTGGACCAGTCCACAAGGGTATCCTTGCTTTGTTGACCTGCTTCTGGTGAACAGCGTGTATTATTGTAGCAGTTCACCAGGGTGCAATGTGGATTAAACATATGCTTGCTAGTTAGGAAGACTTTCCGCAAAGCACGAGCTGGACATGTCACTGCAGCTACCTGCTTGCTATTTGCTTGGCATGGTTCAACATATACTTGATCAGTCTGGCGCCAGGCCACGTGTGCACAGGGATTCAGAAGCTGTAGCCACTGCTACTGCTACTTACATTTGTGTCCTGGGGACCAACAGAAACGCTGTTCATCAGTACAGACCCATTGTCGACTCGACCCATTGTCACTTTTTAATCCCAAAACGTCATTCAGAAACGTCATCCCTAGGCCTGCACTGAAAATCATGATCGAAATTTGAATCCTGAAAAAATGGGTGCTTGCCTCGTGAGCAACGAAGCGCCTCGTGATCACCACCACAAACTTTGCCGCTTGGCTTCGTCCGCAAACCCCACAGGTTTTTCGAGAGTGTTGCGTCTTTGTGACTGGCAACCACAGTCTTTTGCTTTTGATGTCTGCGCCCTGTTGCCACTGCATTGCCTGCAATGCAAACAGTCAGCGTTTTGCTGCACCACCGTTCACGCTCTCGAGAACGCAACACGACTCAGCTGCAATGACATCTGACATGCTAGCTTGGTTGATTGAAGGCCTTGTGAGGACTGGTCAAAAGTCAAGGGGGTTACCTGCGGGTCAACCATTATCAGGCACTGCAACAGAGGTAAGACAGCCCTGACAGTGCATACTTAGCACCCTGGCTGCACCCATTTATATGTGCTGTCTCCAAGGACAGCGACTTCCTGATGCTGTTACAGGTGCCAGACTTTTTACAGCCTGACACGGAGGAGGACAAACAGTTGAAACAAGACATTTGGCAGACCTTCCTAGACCTTGGTAAGCAGCTGCAATGTGAGACAACAGCTAGGAAGTGATTTTGTCACACAACAGGGATTGTCTATTGCGTGCAGCAAGCTCAAATTACTAAGTTACTCTGGCGGCAGCGCGTGCATGTCAGGTCGCACGCCAAGCTCTCAAAACGCTAATGTTGTATGAACTGCTGCAGGCAGCACTTTGGAAGAGCAGCCACTTGAGGTGCTGCAGCCTCTTGTTCTAAGCTTGCTAGAATACACACAGCTCTCAGCCACCCTGATGGTCATTGATGCAGCACTCCTCAGCAATCCTGGAGTTGCATGGTTGCATTATATGCATGGCTTGGTGCAAGCTAACAGACACCAGTTTGGAACAGCTATGCAAAGCCTTGCCAGATGCTTTCAGCTGGGCGGTGGCAATGCAGACTCTTACAATTTGTATGGCAAGCTTGTCGGTCAGTTTACTGAAGACAAGCAGTCTGCCATGCCGTATTTCTCCAAAGCTTTGCAGCATAGTTCAGGACCAGATCAGCAGTCCCAAATTATGGAAGAGCGTCCAATTGTCAAATTTGCAATGGGTGACCACCAGGGAGCTCTCCAGGACTATGAGCAAGTCAACAGCATTGTTCCTCTTACGGGCGACAGCGTGAGACAGTTTGCCGAGCTGCACAGCACAGTTGGGGATGTCACGACAGCAGTCAGCCTATTTGACAAAGCAGCCAGCATTGACCCCAGCAACGGGCGCATCTTCCAACAGCGAGGTGCATGCAAGACCACTTTAGGAGACTATGCAAGCTCTGTGGCCGACCTTACAACAGGCATCTAGCTTGGCAGAGACGACAGCACGAGTTATGTGTATAGAGGCATAGCCAACATGAAGATGAACTGCTTGGCTGATCTTGAACTGCTCTTGCAGATCTCAGCCAGGCTCTGGTATTGAATCCAGAGAACAATGAGGCTGTCAGTTGGCGAGCAGAGGTGAAGTCTCTGATGGGAGACCACCGAGGCGCAGTGGAGGACATGGACAGCGCTGACCTGATCCAATGCTTAATGCCCAATGAGCGCAGCGACAGAGCTCATTATGTGCGTATGATGTATATATCAGATGTAGATGTGGCTGCTGATGCTGAGGCATCCCACTGTGCTGCCACACATGCAGCCACCTCTGTGGTCAGCTATGGCGTCAATTCTGCCAATTTGGCCACCACACCTGCAGCTGACTCCAGTGACAGCACGGCTGCATCTGCTCTGTATAGTCTTGCCCACCGCAAGAGAGTTGATGGGGAACTGCAAGGCGCACTTGCCGTGCTTGATCAGGCAGCACAGCTTCAGCCCAAAGATAGCAAGATCTTCCTGGAGCGCGCCAGTATCAAGATGGAAGTGGCAGATTATCTGGGAGCCTTGCAAGATCTGGATGTTGTGGACCAGCTTGGTGGCGTTACGGACAGAGCCAATGTGCTGAAGATGCAGTCCTTGGTCAACAGCCGGCTGGGCAATAAACAAAAGGCTTTGTTCTTGATGGACCAGGCAGTCTTGCTGCAGCCTTGCAATGGAAAACTGTTACAGCAGAGAGGGGCTATAAAGTCTGACCTACAGGACTGGCACGGTGCGTTGGCGGATCTTGATGCAGCGGTGGATTTTGGAACCAGAACTTCAAAGTCCTTTCGTATCAGAGGCGGCATCCATTGCATGCTGGGCAATGAGTCAAAGGCTCTCAGTGACCTGAACATGGCAGACTTGTTGTGTCCCAATGATGTAGACACGCTCACCTGGCGCGCTTACGTCAAAGGTGATGTGGGTGACTACCAAGGTGCCATCAAGGACTTTGACAGAGCTGCACTTCTGCAGCTGCCCGATGAGCACTCCATGGAGTTGCGAGCTCAAGCAGTGAGGCTGTTGTCAATCGTATCACCTGATGGTGAAACCCTCAATGAAGCAGTTGTGGACAAGGCTGATCCTCAGGAGGTGTCAGCAGACCTGCTTGCATTGGCAATTGCATGGCACAAAAGGGGAAAGTATGCTGGAGTAGTGTTGACTGTCATTGATGCTATTCCCTTGCCTGAATGTGTGCCAGATGTGGCAGGCATGGCAGAGCTTCGTCACGTCTGTTTACTTGAGCTTGAAAAGCTGCTCTTGTCAAGTTCTGAGAGGCCCTAGCAATGGATGCAGAGGGTCATCTCATCTTGCAATGGAAAGCTGCCTCAAAGCAGGCAGTATAGTCCGCATTTTGAGGCGCGAGGCCCTTGCTCTTACTTATGTCTTGCATATATTGCATGCAAATGGTGTTGAGGTTGATAGCCTGTTAGGTCATGGAATGCTAACATATGTGTACAATTGAAGATTCACCGCATTGTAGGTGTTCATTACATTGTCGGTCTTTTTCAGTTTATCAATTAGAAACATGGGCTAGTCCCTGCTGCTCCGACTATGGACTGTATGAATCCTGATTGATTTGGTTCCTGTGCCAGCCTTTGCTCTTGCGGGCCAGTTGGATGCCCCCACCTTGGTGCAGAAGGCCGTACAGTAGGTTCTTTGCATTACCCGAGCTGCATCACCCGAGGGTGTGCAGTTGATGTTGCAAGAACGCTGCATATGTGGAGTCTGTGCTCTCGTCGAAAATGGCATACTTGATGCTAGGTGTCAGCACCAAATTGAATGTGCAGACTTTTTGTTCAGGTGTGCATTGACAATAACGCACTGTCTCCAGTATCAGCTGCTTTGACATGCTCGAACGTTACATCTGTGCAGTCCAGCCATACACAGGCCGGGGTCACACTAAGTCAACTGTCAAAATTAATTGTCAATATTGAATCAGATGTTCACAGTCCTATCTGTCCAAAATGCTTTGGGAGTAGATCAACAAGCTAGCTTGCAATACTACTTGCATACGTTATGCAAGATTGTGCAACACCAAAGCTCAATAATTGCAGCCAAGAATAGGTGCTAACGCCTTCTCCTGAAAGCAATGCACAAAACTAATAGGTTTGGTACACGTATGCCAAGCTGCAATGCAGGATGCTTGGAGTGACTTGCTCCGATCAGAGAGGTCGCCAGAAGGCCTAAAGGGTCAATGTAATGGGGCCACACATCAAATACTGTTAGGCAACATGCAGAACTGACTGAAGCTGTTGTGTATTGTCCTGCCTAATCTGCACCTGCGTCCCTGCGCATCAGGCTGCAGGCAAAAATCCCTGCTCATCAGGCTGCAGGCAAGACCTCTGAAGCATTCTGACAACAAAAAACTGTCTGAAATACAATACGACTCTGCCACTACAGAACCACTTATTGTCATGCTGTCCCATATTCATGTTCCCCCCCACTCTCAAACTGGCGTGTCTCCAAAAGTATCCTCACAGTGTCTTGCATGGCATCCCATCAGGGATGACTTTTCAGGTGAGGGAGAATAACTCAGTCTGGCACCTCTAAAAGCCTCTTGAATGTCTCATATGCAAAGTAGCTCAGGGCTGCATTGGGCAGCACCTGCAGCATGTTTGGCAGGATCCCTGCATAGAAGCCCCTGATGCCTTCCTCTTCTGCTAGAGCCACAATTGTGGATCCCAGCTTCTGAAAGGCATTGGCCTGAATCTTCTTCATTGCTGCTTTGGATGCATGCGCCACACCTACAATGCAACAACACATATCCAACTAGGCCATCGGTTGGTGACACAATGTGCTGCATGGCCAAACGGTGACCTATTCAGAGCATGGTGCAGGATGAATGCACACTGCATTTCTGGCATATATCAACCTCCTTGTGCTGCTGCATAATAGCTCAACTGCATGACTGAGCAGTGCAATGCCTTCATCCAAGACACGTTAACAGGCACTGATTTCAAGCGATACAGGAGTGAACGCACCACAGCGCTCTTTGCAAGCACACAACATAAAAGGGACGCAGGCAAGGCACCAACTGAGTTTAACCACATGCTCTGTCAGATACACAGTTGCCAAGCTCCAGGCATAAGAACAAGTGAGTGACAAGCGGGTGACAAGTGAGTGACAAGTGAGTGACAAGTGAGTGAGAAGACTGACCAGCGGTGCTAGCTGAGGCAGCCTGGACTTGCATGCGGCGCCTGATGACCTCCATGGGGTA